>OIWP01000461.1_pt1 | contig 60538 bp, 72 predicted proteins | sample 1587661 | NCBI WGS metagenome assembly OIWP01 (sample SAMEA3888899, study PRJEB22519) | human gut metagenome | biome: human gut; feature: human-associated habitat; material: faeces | place: Denmark | collected 2010 | reverse complement strand
TACCGGCTGATCTTCAACCTGACGGAGAATGCCGTCAAGTACAACCGGCCGGGCGGCTCGGTACGGGTTTCTGTCACTCAGGAGTTGGAAAAGCTCCTGCTCCGCGTCTCCGACACCGGCTGCGGCATCCCGGAGGTGTATCAGAGCAGTATCTTCCAGCCCTTCTTCCGGGTGGACAAGTCTCGCAGCCGGGAATACGGTGGCGCAGGACTGGGACTCTCACTGGTATGGGAGATCGCCGACCTCCACGGCGGCTCCGTTTGGGTAGAGAAAAGTTCGGAGAAGGGCACTACCATTGCGGTGGGGTTGCCAACGCAACAATCAACGAAGCCCTAAAACCCTTTTATTCGTTTTTCGCCGCTTCGCTTGCCGCCCTGCATCGGTTGCACAAGATCTCGCCCTCGACCATTGCCCGCACCGCCGCGCTGGCGCTGGCCCTGACCAACCAGATCCTCAGCACCACCGGCCACGCAGCGCTGCCCATCGAGTCAGCCCAGCTGGAGCAGCTGGTCTCCACCGGCCTGACCGTGGCCGCCGCCCTCGTCAGCTGGTGGAAGAACAACTCGTTCACCCCGGAGGCCATCGAAGCCGATGACTACTTCTACAAACTGAAGAGCAGCCAGTAAACAGATGAGGGCCCGGTGCATGGCGCACCGGGCCCTCCGTGCTGTCCGGGGCCGTGATGCAGCCGCGCACCCCCGTTCAGCGAAAAAACAGCTATAATAAAAACAACCCTGCCGAAGCAGGGTTGCAAACGTACATTTTGAGGGTAAATCAGCGCTTGCTGAACTGAGGTGCGCGACGAGCGGCTTTGAGGCCGTATTTCTTACGTTCTTTAGCACGTGGATCACGAGTAACAAAGCCAGCAGCTTTCAAAGCTGGACGATAATCAGCACTAGCTTCCATTAAAGCTCTTGTGATACCGTGACGCATAGCGCCAGCCTGTCCAGTGTAACCACCACCCTGAACATTGATTAATACATCAAATTGTCCTAAAGTTTCAGTCAATTCTAACGGTGAACGAACAACCATACGTAAAGTTTCTAATGGAAGGTATTCTTCTAATGTTTTACCATTAACAGAAATGTTACCTTTTCCTGGAGTCATGAAGACACGAGCAACAGAAGTTTTACGACGTCCTGTACCGATGTAAGTTACGTTATTTTTCTTAGCCATATCCTATCCTCCTAGCCTTTAATCTCCAGCATAACTGGTTTTTGTGCTGCATGTGGGTGTTCTGCACCTTTATAGACAAATAAATGTCCGCGTTGTACATCACCTAAACGAGTGTGTGGAAGCATACCATGAATAGCTCTTTCAACCCATTCAATTGTATACTGATCCTTCATAACGCGAGCGCTGCGTGTACGTAAGCCGCCTCTCCATTGAGAGTGGTTATAGTACATTTTGTCTTCCATTTTGTTTCCACTTAAAACGATCTGATCAGCATTGATTACGATAACATAGTCACCGCAGTCAACGTTTGGTGTAAATGACGGTTTGTGTTTACCATGTAACACAGCAGCTACTTCAGTAGCTAAACGTCCTAAATTCTTTCCTGCTCCATCGACTACGTACCACTGACGTGTTACTTCTGCAGGTTTTGTAAATGTTGTTTGGCGCATATTGTTGCTTCCTTTCCTAAGTAGTTTCCGGGGCTACAAAGGCATAAACGTGCCTTTTAATATTGTAAATGCTAAACCCCTTAAAGTCAAGATAATTATGTATTTATTTTACACAATTAACGCAGAAATTGAATCGTATCGACTACCTCGAGGCCTAATTTTTTCAAATAAGCCTTGGCATTGTCATAATATTCATTCTTCTCCAGATTCAGATTATCATGAGCATCCATACCAACGATTGCCTTACAGCCGGTATCCGCCGCGATCTCCCAGAAACAATGATGTGGATACTGCTCTCTGCCCAATTGTTCAGAAACCATTTTACCGGCAATATTATATTCTAAAATCATATCCAATTCCTTTGCTTTATCACAGATCACATGAGCCGCGTAATCGCACAGCGCATCCCATTGACGTAGCGAACGCATAAACAGGTCAGGGTGCGCGAAATAAGCATACAGCCCGCTTTCCATGCCTTTAATCGCATCATTCAGATAAAGCTCCATCGTCTGATTATCAATAATATGACTGCCGTAATAAAAACGATTTTCATCCGTCTCATAGAAATGATTGCCGAAAATAATATAATCCAGCTCCTGTTCCTTGATAAATTGCTTCATCCACGGCATATACTGCTCGTAATATTCAACCTCAAGTCCCAGCTTAATACTGATCTGATCTTTATATTTTTCCTTCAGGGATAAAATGCTTCGCTTATAATCATCAAACTGACTCAGCTCCATCCGCATTGTCGGATGGAAATCACTGTTATATTTCCATGGAGCATGATCTGAAAAGCCTAATTCATCATAACCGGCTTTAATTGCACTTAAAACATAATCCTCATCGCTGCCCTTCGCATGCTGACAGCGTGTTGTATGCGTATGATAATTCGCCTTCATCTTCATTCCTCCTCGTAATTAACCTTTACTAAATATAACCCGCACGCCTCTGCCTTATAATGACACGCATGCTTATCCTTAGCTTCCAGCATCTTTAAAATGCTATCTTTATCCTCATGATGCAAACCGGCTTCAATCAGTGTCTGAGCCATCATCCGCACCTGATAGCGCAAAAAGCCATCACCTTCAAAAATCATCCGCACGCCTGATTCATATGCTTCTGCCTCAATCCGGGTAATCGTTCTCACACGGCTTTTCTCAGCATGAATTTTGTTGCTCGTAAAGGAAGTAAAATCATGGGTGCCGACAAAGATTGACGCGCACTCCCGCATCGCTTCAAGATCCAGCTCCCGTCTTTCTTTACCCATATAATTCTGAATAAAGGGGTTGTCCGCATCTCTGGTTACATAATAATCATACCGCTTGCTGACAACATCAAACCGAGCATGGAAATCATCAGGCATAACCTGCGCGTCCTGTATGCGAATCGATTTAGGCAGCAGACGGTTAATCGCCGCGCACCAATGGAAAGGCGTCAGCTTCAATTCAGTTTCAAAATGAAATACTTGTCCTAAAGCATGTACACCAGTATCCGTGCGGCCGCTGCCGACGATGCTGACCTCTCTTTTATGCATCTTCTTTAAAGCCTTTTCAATCGTTTCCTGGATTGAGGGTGAACCAGGCTGCACCTGCCATCCGCAATACATCGATCCATCATAGGCCACAATACACTTTACAATCATAACACCGCCAAGGCAATCATGCCCGCGCAGACAAAGCAAGCAAAGACAATCAGCATCGTATCCTTTCGCTGCATCACAAGCTGCTTATAACGCGTACGCCGATGATCCGGCACATACCCTCTGGCCTCCATCGCATTCGCCAATTCCTCCGCGCGCTGGAAGGAAGAAACAAATAATGGCACAATCAGGGATAGAATCGCCATAATCTTCTCTTTCAGCTTTCCTTCGTCAAGATCCACACCGCGGCTTGCCTGTGCCTTGATGATTCGCTGAGTTTCCTCAATCAACGTCGGTATAAAACGCAGTGCGATTGAAATCATCATCGCAATCTCATGAGCCGGTACATGAAACCTCTTTAAAGGTGACATTAAATCCTCCAACCCCATCGTCAGATCAAGCGGCTTAGTCGTTGCGGTTAACGTGGTGGTAATAGTAATCATCAGCACCAAACGCACTACGATATAGAACGTCTGTGACAGAGCGTCAGAATAAACCGTAAACCCAAATACGGTAATTAGCGGCGTTCCTGTCTTAACGACCAGCATATTAATAATCAGCAGGAAACCAAGCATAAAAAACATCGGCTTCATGGCATTCCAGATAAAGTTTAATTTCATCTTTGCCAGATAGATGCCCAGCAATACAACTGCGCCAATTAATCCATAACCGATAAAACCCGCCGGAATAAAGATGGCAATCATCAATATCAGCATAGCGGCAATTTTTGCCCGCGGATCAAAACGATGCATAACAGAATCAATAGGCAGATAACGTCCTAAGGCAAAATTTTTCATCGTTTCACCTCTTTTGCCACCTGTTTGGCAAGCTCTTCCATATCCAGCAATGAAGGATCAAGCTTAAATCCTTTTGCCAGCAAAGCCTCGCGCAGACGGATTACCGCCGGCGGATTAATTTTCATCTCTTTTAAATCATCAACATTACTGAAGAATGTCTTCACATCACAATCACGCTTGATTTTACCATGTGATAGCACAACCACATGCTGACAATAGGACAATACGTGTTCCATATCATGCGTTACCAGCAAAATTGTCTTATGATAATTTTTTTGAATATCAACAAACAGCTGCATCATATCTCGAGCACCCTTAGGATCAAGGCCCGCCGTTGGTTCATCAAGCACTAATATCTCGGGGTCCATCGCCAAAATACCGGCAATCGCCACCCGCCGCTTCTCGCCGCCGGAGCATTCAAAAGGACTCTTTTCATAATAGCTTTCATCTAGACCGACAACCTTCAGCACCTCTTTGGCGCGCTGTTCAGCCTCTTCTTCACTGGCCCCAAAATTCTTAGGACCAAAGCTGACATCTTTTAAAATTGTTTCCTCAAACAGCTGATATTCAGGAAACTGAAAGACCAAACCTACCTTTTTACGCAGCGCCTTTAACTGCTTTGGCTTCTCATCCGCTTTTATGATTCGATCATTGATCTGAATCTCACCCTTGCTTGGCAGCAATAAAGCATTCAAATGCTGAACCAGCGTACTCTTGCCGCTGCCGGTTTCCCCGATAATCGCCGTCATACAATATTCCTGTATCGTTAAATCAATAGCATCTAAGGCTACGGACGCGAAAGTTGTACCCTCATTATAAATATGACTTAGCTTGCGGATTTCAATTGACATAATTCATCCACCAGCCTTTCCATCGTAATTACCTCATCAATATCTACGCCCTCATCCTGTAATGCATGAACAAATTTCAGCGCATACGGGATATCAAGCTTTAAATCAATCAATTCCTTTTTCCGTTTTAAAATATCTGCCGGTTTGCCATCCATAATCTTGTGACCTTGATCAAATACCAGCACATGATCACTGCCGGCTACCTCTTCAATATCATGCGTTATCGATAAAACCGTGAGGTGATTCTGTTCATGAATCTCATGAATCAGCGCGTTGATTTCTGCCTTACCCTGCGGATCAAGCATACTGGTTGCCTCATCAAAAATAATAATCTCTGGATTCATCGCCAATACACCGGCAATCGCCACCCGCTGTTTCTGACCGCCGGAAAGCCGTGTCGGCTCACTGTTTAAGTAATCCAGCATATTTACTTTAGCCGCAAAATTCTCAATGATGCCCTGCATCTTTGAGCTCTCTACGCAGTGATTCTCCAGGCCGAACGCAATATCATCAGCAACCGTTGCGCCAATGAACTGATTGTCCGGATTTTGAAATACAATACCTATTTTACTGCGGATCGCATATACATTTTCATCATTCAGTTCAAGTCCGTCAACCTGAATTGAACCGCTGTCCTTAACCAGCAGATCAATCAGCAGCTTGGCAATCGTTGACTTACCGCTGCCGTTATGACCAATGATGGTTGTATAAGATCCCGCTTCAATATCAAAAGAAATGCCGTCTATTGCATTGTGTTCTTTATCATAAGAAAATGTGCAGTCTCTAACTGTAATTTTATTCATTAAAACACCTCGCAGTCTACACTTTATTATACAACGTTTTTTGTTACTTCACAAATATTTAGTTGTAAAATCATGCGAATAACCGCTGTTTTGAACACTTCCTGCAAATTATTACCGCAAAGTAATGCAGCACCCGAATTTTATCCATCCAGAAGAAAAACCGCCTTCATTATTGAAAACGGTTTCGCTGTCTTATTCAGGAATTGTCAGATCCCTGCCATTTGATGCAATCAGCTTCTTATAGTAATAGAAAGACTGTTTACGGTAACGTTTCAGTGTTCCTTCACCGGCATCATTGCGGTCTACATAGATAAAGCCATAACGCTTCGACATCTGTCCGGAACCATTTGAGACAATATCGATAGGGCCCCACCATGCATAACCAAATAAATCAACGCCATCTTTAATCGCATTTTGCATCGCTATCACATGATCACGCAGATATTCCATCCGGTATGTATCATTTACGGTACCATTGACTAATGTTTCTTTTATGCCTAAGCCATTCTCAGCAACAAAGATAGGAACCTGATAACGATCATATAAATCAACTAACGCCAGATATAAACCATCCGGATCAATTGACCAGCCGGAAGGGGTCAGCTTTAAATATGGATTAGTCTTACCAGTATTAACAATATTATCATCACCGCGGTACGCTGTATCGCCATGAATTTCCTTATCCGAAGTATTGGTTTCCTTTTGTACTGATTCAACATAATCTTTAGAAGCAATTCTTGAACGATAATAAGTAAAGCTTAAGAAATCCACCGGATATTGTTTAATAATGGCCATATCCTCATCAGTATATTCAATATTAATATCATTCTCTTTGAAATATTCCCATGCATAACCTGGATATTGGCCGCGCACCTGTACGTCAGAGAAGAAATAACCGCGTTGTTTTTCTTTTAATACAACGATTGAATCCTTAGGATCACAGCTCATCGGATAGATTGTCTTATACTCAATGACTGAGCCTACCTTTGCTTCAGGATCAATTTCATGAATAATCTTTACCGCTAATGAGCTGGCGACAAATTGATGATGACTCGCTTGATAAACGTCATTTAATGTACTTGTTTTAGGATCAATACCAGCAGTCATCCATTCCATCTTATGAATATTATTGCCGATTTCATTAAAGGTCAGCCAATACTTTACAACACCATGCCAGCGTTCAACCATCGTTTTAACAAACTTGGTATAGAAATCAATCATTTTACGGCTCTTCCAGCCCCCGTATTTATCAGCTAAATGCAGCGGCATTTCATAATGAGAGATAGTAACCATCACCTCCATGCCCTTTTCCCGGCATGTCTTAAATACTTGGTCATAGAATTGCAGGCCTAATTCATTGGGTTCTTCCTCTTCACCGGTTGGAAATAATCTTGTCCATGCGACGCTTGTCCGATAGACATTAAAGCCCATTTCACCAAACTCGCTGATGTCCTCCTGCCAGTGATGATAGAAATCAATACCGCCATGAGTTGGATAATATTTCGCATTACGATCCGGATAACCAAAGACACCGTGCGGCTGTACATCAGCCACTGAAGGCAGCTTGCCGTCTTCCATATAAGCGCCCTCATATTGATTGGCAGCCGTAGCGCCGCCCCAAAGGAAGCCCTTTGGAAAATCTTCAGGTATAATTAAATCTTTTGAATATTTCATTTTTGTTCTCCTCCTATTTCAGCAATAATACTTTTACCTCTTTTTACATGTCCCTCTTTAATAATCTTTAATTCCTGCTGACAATTGGGAAACAAGATCATAATGGACATATCATAGCCCTCCTGATTCATCAGATAAGAATCAAAGCGGATAATCTTATCACCACAATGTACCTGCTCGCCTTCTTTGACATAGCATTTGAACCCTTTCCCCTTAAGTTCTACTGTATTGATTCCGATATGGACAAGAACCTCCAGCCCCGTCTTGGATGTGATGCCAAAGGCATGGAGTGTCGGATAGATCATCGATATTCTGCCGCTGATCGGCGCGGCGACGATTTCACTATCTGGTATGATGGCGGCACCTTCACCCAGCATTTTCTGAGCAAATACCTCATCCTTTACATTTTCCAGCGGAATCAGCTTTCCAGTTGCTGCTGCGGCAATTGCGTTAGCCGGCAATGCTGCTTTATTTAAAAAATCAAACATTCAAGCTAAGCTTTAGATTCATCCTTAAATAATAAGAATGTCACCACAAAGGAAATAATGAATGCAACAGCAACAGCAACCAGAATCGCAGCAATTGTATCTTCAAAGATAACTACCCCTAAAATACTTGAATAACCCATTGAATAGGCCCGTGCGCCCATCAGACCGGCAACCGCGCCGCCAACCAAGCCGCCGACAGCTACACCGATGATCGGTGTTTTAAATCGAATGCCGATACCATATAATGCCGGTTCAGAAACGCCTGAAACTAAAGCGCCGATGCCTGCCGATAAAGCCGTTGATTTTAAATCGCCGTCTTTTGTACGCATCATCACCGCGAAGCAGGAACCGCCTTCCGCAATGTTATGCAGAATCCAGCCCGGACGGAATACATTATCAAATCCCTGAGCGGTAAACAATTCGGTCATCGGCGGTACCATCAGCATATTAACACCCATCAGAACTAAGAATGGGTGAGCTGCGGCTATGATGCCAGGTGCCATACCGCCAGTTAATGATTCAATCCAAACAATGACATTAACGATCCAGCCGCCCACGATATTACCGGCAGGGCCTAATACGATCATCGTAATTGGATAACCCACTAAGAAAATACACAGCGGCGCGAAAACGCTTCGCAAGACACCCGGTATTACTCGATAGAAGAACTTCTCTAAATATGCAGCCATGATGGATAAGAAAATCGCCGGCAGCAGAGTGCTTGAATAACCAATCAAAGTAACCGGAATGCCCAGCATCGTCACCGCTTCACCGGCCGCCGTTAAGCTGACAAAGCCAGGATAAAGCAGGGCCGCTGCCAATGTGATAGAGAATGCCGGGTTTGACTTCAATACCTTAGAAGCCCCGTAAGCTACCAGAATCGGCATAAAGTAGAACGGTGTCTGAGCAATAAAATCAAACATCTTATAGGTTGTTGTCGCAGCCAGATCAGGATTGAAATAGCTTGCCAGTGACAATACAACACGCATCATACCAGCACCGTATAAAACAGTGATAAACGGCGTTAATGACGCTGACATAAATTGAATCGCTTTAAGGAAGTAATACTTTACATTCTTTTTTACTGGTTCAGCATTTAAATTCAAATCCTCCGTATGATTTTCATCAACGACATCCCCCGTCTGAATATCATAATGCTTTTCAATCTCATCAAAGACCGGAAATAGATTTTCACCCAGAATTACCTGAAATTGTCCGGAACCATAAACAACTCCCAAAACACCATTCAGTTTCTTTATTTCCTCATCCTTTGCAAGACTTCGGTTCTTCAACACAAAACGTAAGCGGGTAACACAATGTGAAACCGTCTGAATATTAGCTGTACCTCCGACTCTTTCAATAATATCGGATGCAAGCTTTAAAGGTTCTATCTTAGCCATATTTTCTCCTTTCCAAGTTATTGGTTATGCTTGGCTTGTTTCAGCAGCCGTTCAACATGAATAATCAGATATAATCGTTCATCATCACTGACACTGCAGTTATAAGTTTCTGATACATATTCGGCAATCTTATCGACACAAAGATTCGCTTCATCATGCCCCGTCTGAATCTGTGAATAAATATCCCCTAATGATTCATCCGATGGTTTTGTTGCTTCAAATAAAACCCTTCTCATGAAAAACTTAAGATGAATTACAAATCGTGAATAAGCCATTGAATCCTCATCAACAACGATACTTAAATCTGTCTCAACGATATTCATGATTTCACTCACAGCTTTCATGATTTTCAATGCTTCTCGGTTGGTCTTATTTTCAGTAGCGGTTATTAAATGGAAAGCAATAGAGGTTGATTCTTCTTTCTTTAAATTAATATTTAAAGTTTCATTAATCATTTTCAGTGCCTTTTTACCTACTTCATATTCATCCTTATAAAATCGCTTGACTTCTTCATTTACTAAAGCAAAGGAATCAAAACCAGATTTATATTGATTGACACTGAAGTTGATATGATCAGCCAGAGCAATTACCAAATTGACATTAAATGTCGCATGCAGTTCATTTTGTGCCATTTCGATAATTGATTGAGTTAATTCAATAATTTCATAAGGAGCTTCATCAAATAATGTCAGCAGTCTTTGCTTGTTTTGATTATCTAATGAAATGAAAGTCTTGCTGATTTCATTTTCGGAAATGATATCATGCTTATCTTTCTTGAACCCTAACCCTTTGCCGATTGCGACAACTTCTTGGCCTTTGAAGTTTTCCGCGATGACAATGTTGTTATTGATTACTCGTTTCACTTTTAATTGGTTTTTCATCATATCTTTCTTAACCACTCCTTTCCATAGGACATAAAAAAAGCAAACCCCATCATGATTGCTTGCTTTACAATCAACTTTGGAGTTTGCCTTAATAACCTTGATTAAGTAACAAAACCGATTTATCTTTGTCCACTTACATCTTACTAAAACGCTTACATTTTGTCAATAACAAAATATGATTTCTTCTACAAATCAGTTTTGTCCTCTCTTTCATGAGTTTTAAACTGCCATGCATCTTTAGGCGTATAAACCTTGCGGTAAATCACACAGCCTTTGCCGCTTTTAAATTCATTGTTTAAAAAGTCATAATAAGCACCTGGTGAGATAATACCGCTGAAATCAAGGATTGAGAAGCCTATCTTGCTGAGATGCTTGGAAACATAGGAAACACAGTTTGTATAAAAGACAAAAAAGGTTTTAAACTTTCCCTCTTTAATTTTATAGAAGTGTGAATTATGTACATTACGGGTAACACGGCTTAAATAATCATCGCAGATTCCTTTTGGCTCAATTCCCTGCCGTTTTAATTCTTCATCTGAATTAAAGGGTTCAAACTTAGCGAAGGATTCTAACAGTGACTGATTCAGCTGTTCCTTTTGACGGTCATTTAATACTAAGCCAAAGGTCACAAGCACCTTATTCTCATTTTTCAGACAGTTATATAAATACTCATCCTTAGGAGCTAAAATAGCTACACCATCACCGTAGGTACCAAATAGATAACGAACATGAGGATCGTAGCAGCCATAGGAAAGCAGTGTGCCATGATAGCTTAAATCACAGTGTCCCAGCTGCGCCGGGCCGCTTTTGGCAACATGGACAATGACTTCAAGATCACTTTTCAGATCCTTTTTAATAACATCAAATTCCTCACGCTGCTGATCTGATTCTGAACGGGATAAAATAACCTTCATCAAATGCGGCGGCAGCAATGCGCCAACCATGGTTGGAATCGCTAACTGAAACCGATTGTCGATATCTTCAATCACCGATTCAGGAATCAATGCAGTCAGCGCACGGAATACGAAAAACGCTCCATATAAGATAAAATACGCTCCGCAGACGATGATTACTTCCAGTGAATAATCACTTGGGTTAAAAATTAACGCGATCGCGCTCAGCAGATAGAGAATGGTCATAAATACCTGCGAGCGGGCATATGGCAGATGATCGTGCAGCATCAGATAGGAGGTAATGCCTTTGACAACCGTTAAAATAAGCAGCCAGAAGCCAAGCACAACCGGTACCAACGCCATCAGCCGCTCAACATTACCATAACAAATAAGACCAACGATAATAAGGCCAATCACTTGAATCAGCAGCGCCGATTTTCGGCTATTCCAGCGATTGATACAAAGATAACCAATTGAAGAGAGGGTTAAGATCACAATACCGATACTGAAAAACTGATAAGTCAGCTTCAAAGCCGATGCCCAATTCGTAATAAAAATAACACCCAAATATAATAACACAGCTCCGGTCACAAACATGAAACCGATATTCAGCCGTTTCTTCAGCAATACCTTCACCTCCCCTGATCGAATGAAAAAAAGGCTTTCGCCTTTTTTGATTCTAGTAGCTTACGCGGCTTTTCCAGCCCTTGTATACACCGTGCATTTCTAATGCCAGATTAGCTAGATAATAAATATTTTGAATCAATTGAATGCGATCAATTGGCGCAATGTGCAGTACATAAAGTTCAAGTGCTTCTTCGCCCTTTGTTACGACAAAGCCTTTATTGATAACCGCTGTCTTATAGTTTTCTAAATCATCAAGATTAGTGAAAGCGACCGTATGCTGGACAGGCCGTTCGTTTTCATGAACATCACCGTTTTCTTCCAAATTCGCAATCACTTCCTGATTGATTTCATCGATGCGTTTTTTATCATCAGCACTTAAATATGGATACTGAGGATCTGCTGCTTCACACTTTTCTGTTTCACAGGCACATGCCTCTTCATCACCGCAGCTACATGCAGCTTCATCTTCACACGCGCAGCCTTCTTCACAAGTACAGCTTTCATCACATCCGCAGCTCTCTTCCGCACAGCTGCAGGCTGCTTCTGGTTCAGCTTCACAGCAGCAGCAAGCTTCCTGATCCGTCTCTGCTTCGTGATTTTCTGTACTATTTTCTTCGTCAAGAAGCTCCTGTTCAAGTTTCATGATCTTTTTTTCTTCATCTTTTTTTAATTTATAGGCAACCGCAGCGGCAATACCACCTAAGATTGCAATCGTAGTTAATGCTTTTTTCATCTTGAATCACCACTTTCTTTTATTTATTGTAACACATTTTACTGATTATGGAAGAAGTTCGCTTAAATTCTTTTACGACTTACCGCTACACCATCACCGCATTCATAAAATACCGTTTCATAATCATCACGCGTTTTTAAATAATCAATGTATCCCTGAATTTTGCGTACCAGAGAACGCAGATTGCGTGATTTAATTAATGGTGCGCCGACCAAGCCATGAAATTTCAGATTATCACTGACGATGACACCGCCGGGCTTCAGATTTGCTTCAAAGCGTTCAAAGAAGCGAATATACTGTGCCTTGGCCGCATCAATGAAGATACAATCAAATGAATCACTTAATTCCACATTCATGATATCATCAAAGATACATGTTATCTGCTTCTCTAACCCGCTGCGCTTCACATTTTCAACAGCCAGCTGATATCGTTCTTCATCTCTTTCAATCGTAACAACATGAATGTCTGGATGCAGCCTTGCCAGTTGGATTGCTGAATAACCGATGGCGGTCCCCAATTCTAGTATGCTCCTTATTTCTTCCTTCTCAACAAGCTTCTGAAAAAATTCTATGCCTTCCTGCTGCATGATCGGCACATGATTTTCTGCCGCATATGCTTCCATCTCTTTAATTAACGCTTCCATAATTACTCCTCGATAGGTATGATATTACCAATTACCTCATGAGTCCGTGCACTGAAGGCCTCTTTCGTAACTACTTGTCCCTCATAGCCATTAAGTCCATGCTGACTGGCGAGTTCATCGGTATAATTCTTAAGCTTATATACTTTGAAATTTAATCGTGTATTCATAATATCATTGGCATCTCCCTCGTAATGAGAAACAAGCGGTATCCATTTTACATTCTCTACGGTAATCTTTTCTGTATCCGCTTTTTTTACGAAATCAAAGGAAATCATTCCAGATAAATTATTATACATATCCAGCATTCCGCCAATAAAATTTCCCAGGGAATAAACGACTAAGGTATTATTACCTGAAGCACCCGTTACCCATGTCACCGGCTGAATAACATGCGGATGGGTACCGATGACAACATCGACGCCCAGATCAGCAAAAAGCTGTGCATATTCATATTCAAATTCATTTGGTTCAAATTGGTTCTCATTCCCCCAATGTGCCGATACAATTACTACATCGCTGACTTCCTTGGCGCGCGCTACATCTTCGCGGATCGCTGTCTCATCAAAGTATGGAATCGCATAACCGGCATAAGATTCTATGCCGTTAGTGCCATAAGTATAAGCCAGAAAGGAAAAACGAATGCCATTTTTTTCGATCACCCTAACCTCGGCACGATCTTCCCAAGAATCATAGATACCTGCCATCACAATACCAGATTGCTGACGCCAGAATGAAATAGCATTATTGACACCGGTTTCCCACTTGTCCAGCGCATGATTGGTCGCGTGATTGATCATATTAAAACCAAAGGCCGGCAGCTGTTCAGCAAGGCACTGCGGAGAATTAAAGGTCGGATACCCTGACAGTCCCAGCTCATCACCGCCTAAAATTGTCTCCTGATTAATGAATGCTAAATCAGATTTCTCAATTTCATCCTTGACATCTTCATACATCGGCAAAAAATCATAAAGGCCATCATTCATTTCACCCGCCAGGCGATCCGCATCACGATAAATTGAATCATGAATCAAATTGTCACCCACACCGCTGAAATGCACAACAACATCTTGATTCTCAGGCGGTGTCTCCTCTTTTACTACCGGGTCAGTAACTTCATCAGGTTCAGTTGGTGCTGACTGACAGCCGCATAATACAAATAAAGCAAGTAATATTTTTAATTTCTTCATTTTGTCACATCCATTCTTGCATAATATTCTTCCAGACACCAATTGTTCTCCATCACAACCTTGGCGATTTCTTCACCGACATAACGCAGATGCCATGATTCATAACCAAAGCCGGTGTATTCAGTCTTATCCTCAGGATAACGAAGGATGAAGCCATAATCGGCCATATGCTCAAGCAGCCATGGATAATCAGCGCCCAGCTCTATTTCATTATAATTCATATCATTCATCGTCACATCGATCGCCAGTCCTGAATTATGTTCACTCTGTCCTGGTCTTGCATAATATAGATCGGCATATTCCTGACCTTGCTCATTCAGATAATAATGATAGAGGTTGTATTGATAGTCATAGGAACGATACGATGCAATCGCATTAATCTTGATACCAGCTTCAGCGGCCGCATCAACTAACTGCTGAAAATGCTCACCGGCTGTCTTTTCCACATATTGCGGATCATTAAATGAACATGAAAAATGAAAACCAATCGTACATGGACTTGGGGTTATCATCAATTCAGCTGGCTCATAGCCCTCTGGCAATTCATTATATTTATTAATCAGCATGCCGAAATCGCTCGCATCCTCAATGACATGGGTATTCGTAAAGAATGGCACATCTAAACCGATATTGATTCTTACTACAACATCTTCCAAGCTGTACTGTGGGTTATCAGCTGCATAATTCAAATAGCGGGCGGTATTTTCCGGCCGATAGAAATTCAAATCAAAAAGGGTTTTAATCTGATCCGCATCATAACCAGCGGTAACCAAAGTAGTCAGCGACGGCACCAGCTCAGCACGCAGCGGTATCTGACAATAAAGCTCTACATCATCCGCATTAAATGCACCGGCATCCATCATCAATCTGACCGACTCCTGATATTCACATTGATCTCTTACTTTATTCAATACTTCCTCATGCTTCCTCAGCTCTGCCATTTGATCTTCAGTAAAGCCTTCAATCGCTGGTTCACTCTTACATCCCACCAGTAACAGAAGCATACTTAATACAAGAAGTTTTTTCATTTTATCACCTATTAAACAGTATACCACAAAGGCATCTAAATATCGCACGAGAATGCTGGAATGTGATTGTTTAAAGAAAGCTTGCGGCTCGGCCTAAGAAATAGAATAAGCGTATTCTCCTATGGATTCAGCCATGTAAAATACGCTTTCTTATTTAGAGTGTTAGAAAATCGGTAATAGAAATAAACAGAGCATCGCAATCAAGAAATTAATTGCCGCTATCCAAAGAGCCACATTCTCATCATCACTCTGCATGACATAGAATATATTTAACAATAATGCTAAAATAATAGGTTCTGAATTTGGCTCGTAAATATGTTGTATGAGGAAGATACAAAAAAAGACAGCCGATTTCTCAGCCATCTTTCACATGTTAATTAGTCAACTAATTTAATAATTGCCATCGGAGCACCATCACCGCGGCGATTTCTAGTCTTAATTACGCTAGTGTAACCACCTTTACGGTCTTGGTATTTAGGTCCGATTTCATTAAACAGTTTTTGAACTGCAGTCTGTCCAGTTTTTTCATCAACAGCATTGCGAACAAAGCTGGCAGCCTGACGGCGAGCATGAAGATCTCCGCGCTTTGCCAAAGTGATCAGTTCATCAACAACAGAACGTAAGTCTTTTGCCTTCATTTCAGTCGTTTCAACGCTTCCGTACAAAATTACAGATGTAGCTAAGTTACGAAGCATTGCTTTACGGTGATCAGCAGTACGTCCAAATCTACGATTCCACATGTTTATGTCCTCCCTTTACACCTATTCAAATGATTTGAAGCTTAAGCCCAAATCATAAATTTTATCTTTAACTTCCTTAAGTGATTTCTTACCTAAGTTTCTTACTCTCATCATTTCATCTTCTGTTTTTTGTGTCAGTTCTTCAACAGTTTGAATACCTGCACGTTTTAAACAGTTGTATGAACGAACAGAAAGATCAAGATCTTCAATCATCATCACAAGACCCTTATTGACAACTTCGCCCTGAGCTTCTTTCATGATTGATTCCATATCATTAACAGCATCATGAACGTTTGTTAACAGTTCAAGATGGTCAATCAGAATTTTTGATCCTAATGCAACTGATTCCTGAGGAGTAATTGATCCGTTAGTCCAAATTTCAAAAATGATCTTATCATATTTTGCATTTTGACCAACACGAGTTGGTTCAACCTGATAGGAAACTCTTTCGATTGGTGTGTAAATAGAGTCAGTATAGATAGTACCCAACGGCTGGTTTGGTGTCTGATACATTTGCTTATTAGTATCAGCACTTACATAACCGCGTCCAATACGTGCCTGAAGTTCCATTTCGAGTACACCGTCTTCTTCTAATGTACAGATGTATAAATCCTTATTCAGAACCTTTACACCCTCCGGACAGATAATATCGCCGCCCGTTACAGGACCAGGTCCCTTTTTAGAGATACGCAGTGTATACACTTCATCGGTGTCGATCTCCATAATCAGTGTTTTAATATTTAAAATAATTGCTGTAACATCTTCCATGATTCCCGGAATTGATGTGAATTCATGGTAGATGCCGTCAACTTTAATTGAGAATACAGCAGCTCCCGGTAATGAGGAGAGCAAAACACGTCTTAATGCGTTACCGATTGTTTGGCCGAACCCTCTTTCAAGCGGTTCAATCACAAATTTTCCGTAACTTTCTGACTCAACATACTCTTTTACTTCAAAATGTGCACGTTCGAATTTTTGCATAGCTTACCTCCTCAGTTTAGGTTTAAATTAACCACGTGGTCGTTTTGGTGGACGACATCCATTGTGTGGAATTGGAGTTACATCATTGATCAATGTAATTTCTAATCCTGCTACTTGTAATGCTCTTACTGCAGCTTCACGGCCAGGGCCTGGACCCTTTACGTTAACAGCAACAGTTTTCATACCATTATCAATTGCAGCTTTACCAGCAGCTTCACCAGCTAACTGAGCAGCAAATGGTGTAGATTTACGAGAACCTTTGAATCCTAATGCACCGGCGCTAGACCATGCAATCGCATTTCCGTTTTCGTCAGTGATTGTAACAATAGTGTTATTGAATGTAGAGTGGATGTGTGCAACACCACGAGCAATATTCTTTCTAACACGACGTTTACGAGCACCAGCGGCAGCTTTTTTTACTTTTGCCATACTATTTCCTCCCTACGTCCTATTTCTTCTTGTTCGCTACTGTACGAACCGGACCTTTGCGTGTACGCGCATTTGTTTTAGTGCGTTGTCCACGAACTGGTAAACCTTTACGATGACGGATACCACGATAGCATCCGATTTCCATTAAACGCTTGATGTTTAATGAAACTTCACGGCGTAAGTCACCTTCGACTTTAATACCGTCTACTTTACTACGAATCGCGTTTTCTTGTTCTTCAGTTAAATCCTTAACACGAACATCTTCGCTGATTCCGCAGTCTGCAAGAATCTTTCTAGCCGTTGTCGGGCCGATTCCATATACATATGTTAATGAAACTACAACACGCTTATCGCGTGGAATATCAACCCCTGCAATACGAGCCATATTTGTTTACACCTCCATTTTACCCTTGTCTTTGTTTGTGTTTAGGGTTCTCACAAATTACCATCACGCGACCTTTGCGCTTGATGATGCGGCACTTATCGCATATTGGTTTGACAGATGGTCTTACTTTCATGCGTTTCCCTCCTTGTTCACGACTACTTATGTCGGAATGTTATACGCCCACGTGTTAAATCATAAGGTGAAATCTCAACAGTTACACGATCCCCCGGTAAAATGCGAATGTAGTGCATACGGATTTTACCAGAAACGTGAGCCAGAATTTCGTGCCCGTTCGCTAATTTCACTTTAAACATTGCGTTTGGAAGCGTGTCTTCGACTACGCCATCAATCTCAATTACATCTTGCTTACCCATTATTAATTTGTTCCTCCTTTTCTGAAGTTGTTGTTAGAATTTCATACCCATCTTTCAGAATCACAACTGTATGCTCATAGTGAGCTGCCAGTGAACCGTCCTTAGTCAGAACAGTACCATCAGGAAGCACCTTGGTCTGCGGCCTTCCTGCATGAACCATCGGTTCAACTGCAATTGTCATACCTTCTTTTAATAAAATACCGTGACCTGATGGGCCAAAATTGGGAACAATCGGATCTTCATGAACCTCAGTTCCGATCCCATGGCCTGCATAATCCTGCGGAATTGAATAACCGTGTTGATAAACATATTCTCCAATTGCGTGGCTTATATCAGTCAGATGATTCCCAGCTTTCGCATATTTTAGACCTTCAAACAATGATGCTTTTGTCACATCCATTAATTTCTGTGCTTCATCATCAATGCTGCCGACCGCATATGTCCAAGCCGAATCGCCATGATAACCATGATAACAGGCACCAATATCAACCGAAATAATATCGCCCTCTTTTAGTATTGTATCGTCCGGGATACCATGAACTAAAGTCGAGTTAACCGAAATACAGGTTGCTGCTGGAAAATCGTACAGTCCCTTGAATGAAGGGGCAGCACCATGCTTTAAGATGACCTCTTCACAAACCGCATTGACTTCTTTCGTCGTCACACCCGGTTTAATGAAAGAGGCAGCCGCAGCATGTGCCAAACCGACAATTCTTCCCGCCTCACGCATATATTCGATTTCTCTTGGTGATTTGGTCGTAATCATTTAGTCCTCCAAAGCTTTTTGCGTATCTTTCCATACGTCTTCGATGGCCTGATTAGCATTTACGCTGCGCAGCAGTCCCTGATTGCCATAATACAGCATAACCGGTTCTGTCTGACGGCGGTATTCATCTAATCGTACAGTTAAGCTTTCAACTGTGTCATCTTTGCGCTGAATCAATTCGCTTCCACATACATCACAGATTCCCTCCACTTTCGGCGGGTGTGATTTTACGTGATAGATCGCTCCGCATTTCTTACAAATACGGCGCCCTGTAACTCTGCCGGCAAGTTCTTCAAAAGCGATACTCAGCGAGATTACTCTGCCGATCGCCAGTGATGTTCCCTTCGTCATTTCGTCAAAGGCCTTTGCCTGATCAATGGTGCGCGGATATCCGTCAAGCAGATAACCATTGCCAAGATCAGTTTTCTCAAGGTAGCTCTTTACCATTTGATTAGTTACATCATCCGGTACAAGCAGTCCCTGATCGATATAGCTTTTTGCCAATATCCCTAATTCAGTCTGATTCGCCATTTCATTTCTGAAGATATCTCCAGTTGAAATATGCTGAACATTGTATTTCTTCAGGATTTTTTCAGACATCGTACCCTTACCGGCACCAGGTCCTCCCATAATCAATAAATTCATGTTCCTTCACCTTCTATCGAGCAATAAATCCACGGTATGTTTTCTGTGTAGCCTGACTGGTCAATGACTTCACCGTTTCAAGAGCAACACCGACTACGATGATGATACCCGTTCCGCCTAAACCAACATTTGTATTTGCGAACGCCGGATTAACTAATGGGATCACATATGGCAGCACAGCGATAAATGCCAATGAAATTGAACCAAGTACAGTTATGCGGTTTAAAACCTTGCTGACATAATTCTTTGTTTCAGCACCAGGTCTTACACCTGGAATATATGTACCTGATTTACCGAGATTCTCGGAAATCTTTTCAGGATCAACCTGAAGATTCGTGTAGAAGAAAGTAAATAAGAGTATCAAGACTACATAGATGGCTAAACCTGTCCATGTCTGGAAGCTCAGCACCTTCTGCATCGCACGCGTGAAATCATTTTGTGTGATAAAGGTAGCAATCGTTACCGGTGCAATCATTACTGAAGAAGCAAAGATTACTGGGATAACGCTGGCTGAGTTGATCTTTAATGGCAGATAAGTCAATTCATTGGTTTTACCCTTGATTACTGTACTTGAAGTATATTGGATAGGAATTCTTCTAGTTGCTTCAGTCATTAAAACAACAAGAACGATAATTACCAAATACACAACAATATACAGCAAGAAACTCAGCATGCCGTTGGCACCTGCCGTTTCAGCCGTTACTAAAGTATCATAGGTCGATTTAAACTGACCAGGCAGATTAGCAACGATACCGGCAAAGATGATCATTGATACACCATTACCAATACCCTTAGCTGAAATCTGGTCACCGATCCAAAGCAGGAACATTGTTCCGGCAGTTAAAACGATAGCAACGAAGATATAAGATGCAAAGCTGTTATTCAGCAGCAGATGATAAGTTTTATCAAATGCATACGTCATTGTGGCTGCCTGGAAGAAACACAGTACGACACCGAGGTATCTTGTGTAACGGTCAATGACCTTACGTCCAGTCTGTCCCTGCTTTGACAATTCAGTCAAAGCCGGAATTACATCCATTGACAGCAATTGGATGATGATTGAACCTGTAATATAAGGTCCTACACCCATTGCAAAGATTGAGAATTGCTGAAAGTGTCCGCCACCCAGCAAGTTCATCATCGCCAACAGTGAATTACTGTCCGTACCAGCCAGCAGCGCCCCTGTATCAACATTAGGAACCGGAATGTTTGCTCCGAAACGGAAGATAAACAACATGGCACATGTAAACAGGATTCTCTTACGAATATCCTTGTTTTTGAACATGTTGACTGCTGTGGCAAACATCTTAGATTACCTCAACTTTTCCGCCTGCTTGTTCAATGGTAGATACAGCTGACCCAGAAAATTTATTAGCCTTTACAGTTAATTTTTTCTCTAATTCGCCTTGTCCCAAGATTTTAATTCCATCCAGTTCTTTTCTTACAAGACCTGTTTCAATCAATAATTCAGGAGTTACAACTGTATCGTTTTCGAAAACGTTTAAGCTCTCAACATTAACGATTGCAAATACTTTACGATTGAAGTTTGTAAATCCACGTTTTGGTAAACGTCTCATGATTGGTGTCTGTCCACCTTCAAAACCTAAACGAACACCACCGCCGCTGCGAGCGTTTTGTCCCTTTTGACCTTTACCAGATGTTTTACCATGTCCAGAACCATGTCCGCGTCCGATTCTCTTTCTTTCGCGTCTAGCTCCTTCTGTATAACTCATTTCATGTAATTTCATGTGTTGTCCTCCCTCTAACGAATTTCCTGAGGCTTTTTATCACGAAGACGAGCAGTTTCTTCGATTGTCTTCAGATTCTGAAGAGCGTTGATCGTTGCACTTACCATGTTAACTGGTGTGCGTGACCCCAAGCACTTAGACAGGATATCGCTGAATCCAGCCAATTCCAGTACATCACGTACAGCGCCGCCAGCGATAACTCCAGTACCTTCTGAAGCCGGGCGGAGCAGGATTTCACCGGCACCGAATTTACCAACGATTTCATGTGGAATAGTTGTTCCGTTTACGATAGCAACATTGAAGACATTCTTCTTAGCATCTTCAATGGCTTTTTTGATAGCATCAGGTACTTCATTAGCTTTACCTGTACCGAAACCTACACGTCCCTTTTTATCACCGATCACGACAAGAGCAGCAAAGCGGAAACGGCGTCCACCTTTAACAACCTTGGTAACACGATTGATCGTAACGACGCGTTCTTCAAATTCTTTTTCGCGTTCGCGGTCTCTTCTTGGTTTGCGTTCCATTTTTCGCATGACCTCCTTAAAATTTCAGTCCGGCTTCACGGGCTGCTTCAGCCACTGCCTTGACACGTCCGTGGTAAATATATCCGCCACGGTCAAATACTACATTTTCAATACCGGCAGCCAATGCGCGCTTTGCAACTTCTGTACCAACAGCCGCTGCAGCAGCAACATTACCGCCATTTTCTAACTTCAATTCAACACTGCTGGCAGCAACTAAAGTTTTGCCTGCAACATCATCAATAATCTGCACATGGATATGTGCGTTTGAACGGAATACGTTTAAGCGAGGGCATTCAGCAGTACCATTGACTTTGGTACGAACACGTGCATGACGACGTAAACGTTCATCGTTTCTTGAAACTTTCTTAAGCATGTTACGATTGCTCCTTTCTCGCTATTTCTTACCTGCTGTCTTACCTTCCTTACGACGAACATATTCACCCTTATAGCGAATACCTTTGCCCTTGTAAGGTTCTGGTTTTCTAGCAGCACGGATATTAGCAGCAAATTCACCGACTTTTTGTTTATCAATACCTGATACAACAATTTCCGTAGGTGAAGCACATTCAACTTTAACATCATCAACTAAATCAAAGATTACTTGATGAGAATAGCCGATGTTTAATTGCAGTTTGTTACCTGAAATAGCAGAACGGAAACCGATACCAACTAATTCAAGACGCTTCTCGAATCCTTCAGATACACCAACAACCATGTTGTGCAGCAATGCACGAGTTGTTCCGTGAAGTTGTTTTGTTGTTTTATTGTCATCCGGACGGATAACTTTGCATTCACCATCTTCAACAGAAATTGTTAAGAACGGTGCAAATTGACGTGATAAAGTTCCCTTAGGACCTTTAACAGTCACTTCATTCCCTTCAGCAACCGTAATCTCTACGCCTGCAGGAATGGTAATCGTTTTATTACCGATACGTGACATAAATGTTCTCCTTTATTACCAAACGTAAGCCAGCACTTCGCCGCCAACGTGTTTAGCTCTAGCTTCTCTGTCAGTCATCAGACCGTGAGATGTTGAGATAATAGCGATACCAAGACCATTCAATACTCTAGGAATAGAATCTACTTTTGCGTAAACACGTAAACCTGGTTTTGAAATTCTCTTTAATCCGCTAATGATTTTTTCGTTGTTAGCACCATATTTCAGGGTAACTGTTAATACTTTTTTAACATCGCCTTCAACTTTATAATCAGTAATGAAACCTTCTGATTTCAAAATCTTAGCAATTTCAATCTTTTCTTTACTTGCTGGAATCTCAACTGATTCGTGACGAGCTTGAAGCGCGTTACGAACTCTAGTCAGCATATCAGCAATCGGATCTGTCATCATCATGACTCAATTCCTCCTATCTCTTACCAACTAGCCTTCTTCACTCCAGGGATCTGACCTTTGTAAGCCAGCTCACGGAAGCAAATACGGCAGAGTTTGTATTTACGTAAAACTGAGTGAGGACGTCCGCAACGTTCGCAACGTGTATATTCACGAGTTGAGAACTTTTGAGGGCGATTTGCTTTGAGTACCATCGCTTTTTTTGCCATATCTTATTGTCCTCCCTATTTCTGGAAAGGCATGCCTAATTCTTCAAGCAGCGCCTTAGCTTCTTCATTTGTTTTTGCAGTTGTTACGATAACAACATCCATCCCGCGAACCTTATTTACTTTATCAAAGTTGATTTCTGGGAAAATGATTTGTTCCTTAACACCTAATGTATAGTTACCACGACCATCAAAAGCCGTTTTGCTGACACCACGGAAATCTCTTACACGAGGCAGTGAAATGTTCATCAGCTTGTCTAAGAAATCATACATGTAGTCTTTGCGCAATGTAACTTTACAGCCGATCGGCATACCTTCACGAAGTTTGAAGTTTGCGATTGACTTTTTAGCTTTAGTGATTACCGGCTTCTGACCAGTGATCTGAGTCAGTTCAGCAACAGCTTCTTCTAAAGTTTTAGGATTAGCGATAGCATCGCCGCATCCCATATTGATAACTACTTTATCAATAGCAGGTACTTCCATTACAGATTTGTACCCGAATTTCTTCATCATGTTTTCTACAACTGTATTGTTGTATTTTTCCTGTAGGCGGTTCATCTCTTAGCTCCCCCCTATTTCACTTCAGCGCCAGTAGCTTTGTACACGCGCACTTTTTTGCCATCAGCAATTTTGAAGCCAACTCTGCTTGCTTTTTTAGCTTTGCTGTCATACAGCATAACATTTGAAACATGAATTGGAGCTTCCATTTCAACAATTCCGCCGTCCGGATTAGCTTGAGTCGGTTTCATGTGTTTTTTAACTAAGTTAACACCTTCAACGATGACTTTGCTCTCTTTAGGAAGAACTTTAGTTACTTCAGCGATTGTGCCTTTGTAAGCACCTGTAATAACTTGAACCTTATCACCTTTTTTGATCTTCACAAGGGCACCTCCTATAATACTTCTGGTGCCAAAGATACAATTTTCATGTAATCCTTGTCACGCAGCTCTCTTGCCACTGGTCCGAAAATACGTGTACCACGTGGTGTCTTATCATCCTTGATAAGTACAACAGCGTTGTCATCAAATTTGATATAAGTACCATTCTCACGGCGGATACCGCGGCGAGTACGTACGATTACACCTTTAACAACATCACCTTTTTTAACAGTTCCGCCAGTAGCAGCCTGTTTTACTGCACATACAACAACATCACCAATGTTGCTGAATTTTCTTTTACTTCCACCTAGTCCACGAATAACTAATACTTCTTTAGCTCCCGTGTTGTCAGCTACTCGTAATCTACTTTCATTTTGAATCATGAACGTTACCTCCTAGCGACTAAAGAACTTCGGCTTTATCGATGACTTTAACTAAGCGGAAACGTTTAGTTGCTGACAATGGACGAGTTTCCATAATTTCAACTCTATCACCGATTCTAGCTTCGTTGTTCTCATCATGAGCCTTGAATTTCTTAGAATATTTAACACGTTTACCATATAAAGGGTGTGTTTTTTTAGTTTCAACAATGATTGTAATTGTCTTATCCATTTTATCGGAAACAACAGTTCCGCGATAAACTTTACGGTTAGATCTTTCTTCCATTCTCTTCGATCCTCCTAATCTTGATTACTAAGCTCGCGCTCAGTCATCACTGTTTTAATACGAGCAATAGATTTCTTAATTTCTCTCATTCTTGCAGGATTTGTTAATTGTCCAGTTGCTTGTTGGAAACGAAGGTTAAAGAGTTCAGCTTTAAGCGTTTCGATATCATTCAGCAATTCAGCATTGCTTTTTTCTCTGATTTCCTTGACTGTCATGTGTTACTCCTCCTCGCCCTTACGTACAAATTTACATTTAACTGGAAGTTTGTGAGAAGCAAGACGGAACGCTTCACGAGCAGTTGCTTCGTCAACGCCGCCGATTTCAAACATAACACGACCAGGTTTAACTACTGCTACCCATCCTTCAGGTGCACCTTTACCAGATCCCATACGTACTTCCAATGGTTTTCTTGTGATTGCCATGTGTGGGAAAATTTTGATCCAAACTTGTCCGCCACGTTTCATATAACGTGTCATCGCAATACGTGCTGCTTCAATCTGACGGTTACTTACGTAGTTACCAGAATCAGCAACAAGACCGAATTCACCGAATGCAACAGCACGGCCAGCTTTTGACTTACCTTCGTAACTCAAACGGTGAGGTCTTCTATATTTAGTTCTATTAGGCATTAACATAGATTATTTTCCTCCTTCAACTGCCGGAGCTGCTGTTTCAGCTTCCTTAACTGGAGCTGCCTTAGCGTTATTGTTGTTAGGACGACGATCCCCGTTATTCGGACGACGGTTGTTGTTGCGGCGACGTCTGTCATTAGCAGGCTGTTTTGGTGCTTCTGGTTCCTGAACCATTTGTCCAGGCAGAACTTCACCGCGGCAGATCCAAACTTTAACACCTAAGCGGCCATAAGTAGTAGATGCTTCTTCATGTGCATAATCGATATCAGCACGTAATGTGTGAAGAGGTACAACCCCTTCAGAATAACCTTCTGAACGAGCGATATCAGCTCCGCCCAAACGGCCGGATACTGAAGTTTTGATACCCTTAGCACCAGAACGCATCGTCTTTTGAATGGCTCTTTTCTGAGCAGTTCTGAATGATGCACGCTGTTCCAGCTGATCGGCAATGCTTCTTGCAACGATACGAGCGTCTAAATCAGGGTTAGCAATTTCAACTACCTTGATGAATACGTTCTTACCATTTGTTAATTTAACCAGTTTTTTCTTGATCACTTCAACAGCTTCACCATTTGTACCGATGATAACACCTGGACGAGCTGAACGAATGATTACTTCAACGCGGTTCTTTGAACGTTCGATTTCAATTCTTGATACGGAAGCAGCTTTTAACTCTTTGAATAAGAATTCACGAATCTTAACGTCTTCCAGTAATAAATCGGCATAATCTTTGTCTGCATACCATCTTGATTCCCAATCACGAATGACACCGACACGTAATCCGATTGGACTAACTTTTTGTCCCATGAGCTACCTCCTTAATCACGTTCACTAACCACAAATGTGATGTGGCTAGTGCGCTTATGAATTGCGCTTGCGCTGCCTTTTGCACGCGGCATGAATCTTTTCAATACGATACCTTCGTTTGCGTAACAAGCTTTTACATACAGGTTTTCTTCATCCATGCCATTGTTGTTAACAGCATTGGCAATCGCTGAATTTAATACTTTTAATGATGCATCGGCAGCAAAATTTGATGTATATTTCAAAATTGCTTTCGCTTCTTCAACATCCTTACCACGAACCAGATCAAGTACAAGACGAGCTTTTCTAGGTGGGATGCGTAATGTTTTTGCAGTTGCTTTAACTTCCATCATTTACTTCCTCCTATCTCTTAGCTTTCTTATCATCGGCTCCATGGCCTGAGTATTTGCGAGTTGGCACGAATTCACCTAATTTGTGACCAACCATATCTTCTGTAACATAAACTGGAAGATGTTCTTTACCATTGTAAACGGCAAATGTGTGTTCAACGAATTGAGGGAAGATTGTAGAACGACGTGACCAAGTTTTAATTACTTCTTTTTTACCAGACTCATTCAGTTTTTCCACTTTCTTCATTAAGTGTTCATCACAGAAAGGTCCTTTTTTCAAACTACGACTCATTTTTTAATTTCCTCCTTTCGCTTACTTGCCATTGCGACGACGAACGATCAGTTTAGTCGAAGCTTTTTTGCTCTTACGAGTTTTAACACCCATAGCTTTTTTACCCCATGGCGTCATTGGTGACTTACGTCCAACTGGTGTACGGCCTTCACCACCACCGTGAGGGTGATCGTTAGGGTTCATAACTGAACCACGAACCGTAGGTCTGATACCTAACCAGCGTGAGCGACCTGCTTTACCCAGATTTACCAGGCTGTGGTCTTCGTTACCAACTTGTCCGATAGTAGCACGGCAGTTAGCTAAGATTTTACGTACTTCGCCAGAGGCAAGACGTACTGTTACATATTTATCTTCGATACCAAGAATCTGAGCTGAAACACCAGCTGAACGAGCCAGCTGACCGCCCTTGCCAGGTTTCAATTCAACGTTGTGAATGAATGTACCTTCAGGCATGTGACGCATTTCCAAGCAGTTACCAACCTTGATATCAGCTGTTTCACCAGAAAGCAGTGTTGTGCCAACCGTTAATCCCTTTGGAGCCAGGATATAACGTTTTTCACCATCTGCATAGTTTAACAATGCGATGTTTGCTGATCTGTTTGGATCGTATTCGATAGTAGCAACCTTAGCAGGGATACCATCTTTGTTTCTCTTGAAATCGATAATACGGTATTGGCGCTTATGGCCTCCACCTTGGTGACGAGTAGTGATACGTCCGTTATTGTTACGGCCACCTTTGCTTCCTAAAGGAGCAAGCAGTGAGCGTTCAGGACTGTTCGTTGTAATTTCGTCAAATGTCAGTGTTGACATATTACGACGACCCGGGGTCGTTGGCTTATATTTCTTAATCGCCATGGATTAATTTCCTCCTTACGCATTTTAAAGGGAAATAGCGTGACTCTTCCCTGTTTCGACTATTCGCCGAATAAGTTGATGTCTTGTCCAGCAGCAATTTTAACGATTGCCTTATGTACAGGACTTGTTGTGCCAGTGTATTTACCAACACGTTTAGCTTTTGGCTTTGTGTTAACCATGTTAACTTTTTCAACATTAACACCGAAGATTTTTTCAACAGCCTGACGAACCTGAGTTCTGTTTACGCCCTTAGCAACTTCGAATGTAACCTTGTTATCTTCTTCCATCAATTTCATTGATTTCTCAGTGATGATTGGACGGATAATAATATCTCTGTAGTTATTCATTATCCTAATACCTCCTCAACGCATTTCACTGCTGCTTCAGTGAACACGATCTTGTTAGCATTTACAATGTCATAAACATTGATACCATCAGATGTCAGCATCATCATTGTAGGGATGTTGCGAACTGACAGATAAGCATTTTCGAAATCTTCTTCACTTGAAACAACAAACAATGTTTTCTTAGCTGCGCCGATTGCATCGATTGTCTTGATGAAATCTTTTGTCTTAGGAGCAGCAAATTTCAATTCATCAACAACGATCATATCATTGCTTGCCACTTTTTCAGATAATACTGATTTAAGAGCAAGACGACGAACTTTTTTGTTTAATTTGTAAGCATAGCTGCGAGGTGTAGGACCGAATACGATACCACCCTTGCGGAACTGCGGAGCTCTTGTAGAACCCTGACGAGCATTACCGGTTCCTTTTTGTCTGTAAGGCTTACGACCGCCGCCGCGAACTTCTCTGCGGTTTTTAACGTCGTGAGTACCTTGTCTCATTGATGCGCGCTGCATAACAATGGCATCAAAGATTACTTGCTGATTTGGCTCAATGCCAAACACTTCAGGATTAAGGTTAATTTCGCGAAGTTCTTTACCTTCCTGATTTAATACAACGATATTAGGCATTTTTTATTCCTCCTCAGTTTTAGTGTAGTCAACTAACACCTTAGCTGTTTTATCACCCTTGCTGCATTTTGCAGATTGGATAATAACCAGACCCTTCTTAGGACCAGGAACGTTACCCTTGATCAGGATGTAATTCTTTTCAGCATCAACCTTGATGATTTCAAGATTTTGGTTAGTTGTACGATCTGTTCCATAATGACCAGGCATTGTGAAACCAGGGTCGATCTTGTTAGTACCAAGACCAGTAGTTGCAGCTGAACCCATGCCTCTGTGATGACCAGAACCGTGTGTCTTAGGACCGATTTTCTGATTGTGACGTTTTACCGCACCAGTAAATCCGTGACCCTTGCTAGTTCCGATAACATCAACTACTTCGCCAGCGGCAAATAAGTCAACTTTAACTTCACTGCCTAATTCATAGCTCATCATTTCTTCTGAGCGAATTTCTCTGATGAAACGCTTAGGTGCTGTGTTCACTTTCGCAACATGTCCGAGAGCAGCTTTAGTAGCGCGTCTTTCTTTGATGTCTTCTAAACCAAGCTGAACAGCAACATAGCCATCATTTTCAACTGTTTTCTTTTGTAAAACAATATTTGGTGTAGCTTCTACTACAGTTACAGGGATTAATACACCATCTTCAGTGAAGACTTGTGTCATCCCGACTTTACGTCCTAAAATTCCTTTCATGATGTTCACCTCCATCATTACAGTTTAATCTCGATGTCAACACCGCTTGGCAGTTCAAGACGACTCAGTGAATCGATTGTTTCTGCTGTAGGTCCGACAATCTCAATTAAACGTTTGTGAGTTCTAATTTCGAATTGTTCACGAGAATCTTTGTATTTGTGTACCGCACGCAAGATAGTTACTACTTGCTTTTCAGTTGGAAGAGGTACTGGTCCAACGATCTTTTTGGCACCGTGTGCCTGGGCAGCTTGAACGATCTTTTCTGCGCTAGCATCTAAGATTCTGTGTTCGTAAGCTTTTAAGCGAATTCTTACGCTGTTTTTTGCCATGAAATAAATCTCCTTTCGTCTATATCTGTGATAGACCCGCTCGGTGCGAATTCCCCCGGCTCACTGGGTCATGACAACGTCTCTCAGTGTGTCGGCAACCTCGCATGTCCACGCGGTAACAGAGGTATTATAGCAAAGAATAACCCTGTATTGCAAGTCTTTTTTTTAAAAAAATCCCATAAAATTCGGCTTTTTTTCAATTATCCCAATTTTTTGCTGCACAGCCTAAAATGATAGCGGTTACATTCAATTTCACAGCTTTTTATATAGGAATTTTATATATTTTACCCAAATTTTAGATTTATTATCATCAAATCTGCCAGCATATTCTGAAAAAAAGCTCATCCGTTCAGAAATACTGTTTCCTTTCGAATGAGCTAATTCAATTTATTTTTTTATATTTATATACTTATTTTTCCACAATCGTTCCATTCAAAGCATAGTTTGCCGCGTTGATGCCGGCAATCTTACCCCAAACGATACAGCTTGTATTAGCCAAACCGCCAATATTAGCGCCGCCGCCGACATTAGCGCCACCAGTTAATTCACCGCATTGGAACAAGCCTGGAATCGGCTGAGCGTCTTTATCTAATGTTTGAGCACTCGTATTCATTAATGGACCGCCCTTAGTAAGCATAACATAAGGAATTGTCTTGACTGCATACAGCGTCGAATCAATCGGTGTTCTCTCATCAGTTCTGCCCATTGGATCAGTACCTGTCTCAATACCTTCATTATAAGCATCAATGGTTGCCTGAAGCGCTGCTGTATCCATATTGATCTGCTTGGCAAGCTCTTCAACTGAATCAGCTTTAAATACAACCTCACCCTTAGCTAATTCTTCATTAAACATTTTCCAGTTTTCATCCTTCTTTAAGATTGGTTCTTGATTGTCAACTACTTTCTGATCAAAAATCATCCATACGATGTTGTGCGGCGCACTTGCCCAGAAGGCCTTCTTCTGACTGTCTAAATTCTCAAATTCATTCATGTGACGCTGACCTTCCGCATCTACCCAGATTGTATTAGGATAACCGGTATTATTGGCTGTCACTGAATGTACAAAGCCTGTATCAGATACCGGCACACCGCCGGCATAAGCTGGCAGATAATCCATATTGTTTAACACAGCGCCCGCTTTTAAAGCAAATGTATAGCCGTCTCCTGTTACAAATTCAGGTGCATCAGTTAAAACATTCTCAAAATTATAATCATGAAGCATCGTTTCATTATGACCATAACCGCCAGTTGCCAAAATCACTGATTTGCTGCGATATTCAGTTCCATCCGTTAATATAACGCCGGTTACAGCTCCCTCTTCAATAATAATATCTTTGACTTCAGTATTTAATAATATTTCTAATACGCCTTCATTCACTTTTTCTTCAAGCAGCGGCTTTACGATAGCCACCATCTCTTGGCCTTTACCGCTTACACGATGTTCTCTTGGTATACCAAACGCATCATAAGAACCAGGCTGTGTCGGCATGCGATCCCCAAAATCAGCCCCCAGTGAATCCATCCAATCAACAGCTGCAGCCGCCTTAGATACATGCTTGGCTGTCAATTCAGGCACATTAATGCCGCCGCCCATTCTTTCAATATCGGCAATAAAATTCTCTTCAGTATCTTCAATACCTGCCGCTTCCTGCATTTTAGTACCAGCGCCGCTCAGCGTACCGCCGGCATATCGTATTGAACCGCCAAGATCCGAATTCTTTTCAATCAGCATTACCTTAGCGCCATTCGTGCTTGCTTCCAAAGCCGCGTTCATACCAGAAAAGCCGCCGCCGATAACAATGACATCCGGATCGGTAAATGCAAGTGTCTGTTTTTCATCTTCCTTATTCTCATCAACAGTTTTGCCGCTTGCCTTTTCCAGCGCTTGCTCAACAGCATTGATGATTGCTTCGCTAGTAAAAGTAGCACCGGCAACAATATCAACTTCCGTTGAATTCTTCTCCACAATGGCATTAGGCACTGTTTCAATAGCTGGATCAGAAATTCCCGGCGTTTCCTTATGATCAGTAACAATTACTGACTCAATCTTATCAGAAGCTATTTTCACTTCAACCGTAACATCACCATTCATCCCCTTGGCACTGCCTGCATATGTGCCATCTTTATAAATAGATGCTGATGAAGATGGTCCTGAGCATGCCGATAATGCGAGTGTCATCATTAAGCATACCACCAATGCTGACAACCGCCGATATAATTTTTTCATAAATCCTCCATTTCTCCGTCATACTGACTGGTTTATTAAGAAAAGCTGTCTCCCCTTTTCATTCAATCCCAGCTCTCTCCATCTACAATTATAACAATTATGAAATTTTAATCAAGTGCTGCATTAAATAAAAAAAGAACTCCCGAAGAAGTTCTTATGCTAAGTTATTCTTTTACACCGCTCATTGTTATACTGCTCAGCTTATTGAGACGTTTAACCAAAATCGGCACTAAGATAATCGCGGCAATGAAGGTTACCAGGTTGTACCAGAAATTGTAAGGCGCTGAATAGGCCCAGGCAGCCCATGAGCCTGCCGCGCTTCCTTCCGGAAACCAGAAATAAACACCGGATATTACTTGCGAAATATATTTTAAAAACATGCCGAAGCAGACACCGGTATAAAGATTTGAGAGTTTTGTATTTCCGATGTGAATAGCCGGCACGATGGATGCCAGACCGATTGCCACAAAAGGCACCACATAATCAAGCAGCACCTGCGGCACTGAAACCATATAATTGTTCAAACCAAACAGAACACCGATAACCCATGAGAGCGCTGATATTGCCGCTCCCCACCGCCAGCCCAGATGATACGATGCGATAAACAGTGCGATAACCAAAAGTTCTAAAGAACCGCCATTAGGCATCTGAATGATCGGCATCGCTGTATTAAACGCATTCAGTGCCACGGCAAGCGCTATATACATAGCAGCATAAACCATTGTTAAAACATTACTTCTAGTTTTGTCCATAAAAAAACACCTCCATGAGGCGTAAGAACATCAAAAAAGAAATTGACTCCCTACGCTAGTACTAACTAGATCAGGTCAAAGGGACTCTCTCAGCTTTTCAGCACCCCTGTCTTGACTGTATTATTATATATTACTTATATTAATGAATGCAACCTTTTCCATCATAATAATTTGCTTATGAACCAAAATCATGAAAATATTGATCTATATTAATAAAGTTAGCGAGATACAATGAAGCTGCACTGTCACCATTTTTAAATCAATAAAAGCTGTAACATAAACCGTCACAGCTCTTATACCAAGCAATTATCTACCGCATTATCAGATATGCCGTATATGCAGCATACATTAACAACATCACAATTCCTGAATTTTTATTAATTGTACCTTTTCTTGAAAAGATATAGGCAATAATACTGCCGGCAATCAGTACGCCAAGATCAATGAATGTATTATTGGTAATCGTCAGCGGTGCCACAGTTGCGGACATTCCCAAGATAAAGAATATATTGAATACATTAGAACCGATGACATTTCCCATCGCAATATCACTTTCCCCTTTGCGTGTCGCTACAAATGAGGTTACCAGTTCCGGCAGTGATGTACCGATTGCCACAATCGTCAAGGCAATCAAATCCTTCCCTAAACCAAGCATTAACGCCAGGTCACTGGCACCGCTCACAACGAGCTGACCGCCGGCAACAACACCAATCAGTCCACTGCCAAGATAAAGAAAGCTCTTGGGCCATGATAAAACATCGGTGCCGGTTTCAGCTGCCTGCTTATCACTCAGCGCAGCCATGCTTGTCGCATATATAAAAACAATAAAGAAACATAAAAGCAAAAGTCCCTCAACCCGTGAGACAACATTCACACTGCCTTCATTAAAAAATACATCTAAGCCGCAGATTACCAACACCCCAGCCCCTAGTATCGACAATGGAAAATCACGGTTTAAGATTGACTTATGCACCGACAATGGGCGGATCATTGCGCATAAGCCTACTATAAATAATAAATTAAAAATATTAGAGCCGATTACATTGCCTACCGCGATCTCATTCTGACCTGTCAAACTAGCTGTAATACTAACCGCTGCCTCAGGCGCGCTGGTACCAAAGGCTACAATGGTAAGACCGATAATCAGGCTTGGAATCCCCAGCCTTTTCGCAATCGCACTGCTGCCATCAACGAAGAAATCAGCGCCTTTCACTAATAAAACAAAACCAAGAACTAAATACAAAACCGAAATCATAGTGTTCCTCCTGTTATAACGGCATAGAAAAAGACTTCTACACCCTTCGGTAAAAGTCTTGCTTCAATGTGTAACACCGGTTGGTTCTGCCAACGTGATGACGATGATTACCCTATCCTTATCAGATACAAGCTACTCCCTTTTGTTGTATTATAGCCTATACAAAATATAATTACCAGTTTTTTATGCAATCATGGCAGAGATATTATCAATATTAGTTTATCTACATAATGGGACAGCTATTAACTCCCGCGATCCTGATTAAATTCTAAGCCAGGTTCCATTTTCCTTTAAACTTTTCACAGCTTCCTCATAACAAAAAAAAGAGTCCTGCCTTATCATTGACAGAACTCATAATATTTTTAATACGATGGCATTGAGCCACTCTTAATTATTTTTGAGCTAATGCGCTTTGAGCTGCGACACGGCCGAATACAACAGTGTCACAAACAGCTACTGAACCTAAACGGTTACCGCCATGGATACCGCCGGTAACTTCACCAGCCGCATACAGACCTTCAATTGGATTGCCGTCTTTGTCAAGAACACGGGCATCCGCATCAATTTTTACACCGCCCATTGTATGGTGAACAGAGACAACAGAAGAGAACATGAAGTAAGGTCCTTCGCCAATCTTATTGAAGTTATCAGTACGTCCGAAATCTTCATCCGTACCCGCATCAACCATTTCATTGTAATGAGCGATTGTAGCCTTAACTTCTTCCACAGGCACGCCAAAATGCTCGCAGACTTCTTCTAATGTACCGATTGCCAATACACCGTCTTTCAGACACTTATCGATTTCAGCCTGATAATCTTCATACAGCCTTTGTTCAGCAACTACAGCCGCATCAATAATTTCATAAACCATCTTATCTGTCTGTTCCAGAGTTGCTAATGAAATAACATCACGAGTACCCTTTTCATTTACGAAACGTTTGCCTTCTTTGTTAACTAACAGTGCTGTTGAATTTAAACGGGCATAATCGATATAGTAGTAATTGCCAGTTGCTGGATTGTTTACCGGATACAGCTGAATCGCATCCATATCTACAACATCTGCACCAATTGCCTGAGCCATAACGATACCGTCACCAGTAATGGCCGGTGAATTCGTATTAGGTACATTGGCATCAAGACTTGGCCACATAGTATTAACTGCTTCACGCATTTCTACATTGGCTGAGAAACCACCGGTTGTCATAATAACACCCTTATCAGCCTTAAATGTATAAGTTGCACCATCTTTATAAGTAGCGACAACACCCGTTACACGGCCATTTTCATCTTGGATCAATTCATTAGCAGTTGTTGTGAAATAAATTTCCGCACCTAATGAACGAGCTTTTTCTTCTAAAGTATCAACATAAACAGGTCCGTCACCAACCGGCCATAATGTACGGGCTACTTTGTGACCGCCATACCATGACATCTTGTCACGATATACAACCCCTACATCATCCTTCAGCCATTCTGCACTTTCCAGCGCGTTATCAACAATAACCTGAATCAATTCCTTATTGCCGCGTTCATAACCGCCTTCATAAATATCATTAAAATACTGTTCCTTACTGTCTTCGATACCTTCACCAGCCTGCAGCCAGTTATTCGGAGCTGCATATTCACCGCCTGACAGACGCGTGTTGCCGCCGGTAATATCCATCTTTTCAATTAATGCTACGGAAGCTGCACCATTTTCTAATGCTTCGATAGCTGCAGTAAGACCAGCACCGCCAGCACCGATAATAACGATTTCCGCGCTGATTTCCTTATCCTCACTCTTCACCACTTCCACCGCTTTAGAATATACAGATAAATCAGCACCCGCCTGTGTCAGCGCATCACTTACACCAGAGAGAATTGCTCTTGATGTAATACTGGCACCCGTTAATACATCAACGTTCACTGACTGAGCATCAATGATTCGCTGCGGCATTGCATCAATTGCTTTAGAACCGATACCTACAGTTTCAACATTATTGCCGACATTCACTGCCGTAATTTTACCATCCTTAATAACCACGCTTACCTGCATAGGGCCGTGGAAACCATTTACCTCAACGGCATATTCACCATCGGCTGCCACATTAGCAGAAGCATCTTTACCCATTGCTTGATTTAAAGCCTCCTGTACGGCAGATAACAATGCCTTGCTTGATACCGTACAGCCGGCTACCGTATCAACTTCAGCACTTTGTTTTTCTACGATAATTGCTGGCAGCTTTTCAATAGCATTCGTACCGATACCCTGTGTTTCCCCATGTTCCAGTACCTCAACCTTTTCAATTTTATCAGCACTGACAGTCACTGCAACCTTCATATCACCGCCAAAGCCTTGGGTTACAACCTCATAAGTTCCTGCTGTATAAAGCTGTGAGCCTTGATCTGTTTTAGCACAGCCGCTGACAATCAGCAAACCGGCTAATAATAAACTTGCGATTTTCTTCATTTACTCCTACCTCCTGATAACCCAATTATAGTGAAATCCGTCACAATTGAATATGGATAAATGGCTCAACTCAATGGATTATTGAACATAATGCTTAAAATGATGATAAAATAGAGTTATGAAAAACCTTGGCATCAAAACTAAAATACAGCTTTATTTTTTAATCAGTGTCCTGATTGTATTCAGTTCACTGTTTTTCTACATCGAAGCAGTTTACCGGCCTAAAGATATTGCCAACAATACATTTACGGTTTCCCAGATCGTTGACAGTAAGGCACAGGAGGTCAGCATGTGGATCAAGCGAATATCTGCTGAATATCGCACAATATCTACTATTCCTGCCTTTTCTTCAATGGATGTACGCGGTATTGAACCGCAGATCGAACGCTTTACTAATTCTTATACCAATAATGGTGAAGTGATGGAAACCTTTTCTTATATCGGAAAGAATGGGTTCTGTTGGATTAACAGTGATGCGATTGAAAATCTGATGGATAATCAGGACTATCAAAAAGCTTATCGGGATGATTCTGAATTCATCATCTCTAAGCCTAAGCTGAATGACAACAATCGTGAGGTACTGCTTTTCTATTATCCGATTAAATCCATTACGAATCAAAAAGAGGCGCTGATTGTTGCCGCAATTCCTTCTGTACGCTTAAATGAAATTGTTAATACGATGCAGGTTTATAATGGCAAAAGCTTTATCATGAGCCGTGATTATGATTTAATAACTACCAACGCGCAATATTTCTATTCACATACGATTGATGAAGAAACCCTGCATGCCATCGATATCATGGCGATAACAAGCAGTAATCAATTTCCTGTCACCGATATTAATGGCAAAGCAGCAACGTTATTTGTCTCACCAATTGAAAATTATCCGGAATGGATCTTTGCCACAGTTGTATCTAATGAAGAATTGACGCAGTCAAGTAATCAGCTGATGACCGGTCTGTGGATTTTACTGCTCTTCCTTTTAGCGGTTATTTTTATCCTTGGGAAAATGCTGGTAACGTCGGTGCTGACACCCATCAAAAATCTTCAGAATGCTATGAAGCTTGTGGAAAACGGAAAGCTGGAAAGTTATGTAGATGAAGGCAATGCCCGTGATGAAATTCATGACTTATCGATGAGCTTTAATAAAATGATTTCTAAAATGAGTGAGCTGATTGATCAGATTGTCGAAGAGCGCAATCAAAAACAAAGAGCGGAAATGGAAATTATGCAGGCACAGATTAAACCGCATTTCCTCTACAACACCTTGGATAATCTGAAATGGCTTGCCAAACAGCATGGCGCTGAGGATGTCGCTAAAACAATTACCGCTCTTTCAACTTATTTCCGTACCTTCTTGGCAAGCGGTCAGCAGGTTATTTCTCTGAAACAGGAGTTTAAGCATACGAAGGCTTATCTTGATATGCAGAAGATCCGCTTTAAGAATCTGGATTATGAGATTTATTGTCCAAAGGAACTCGAAACGATTCAGGTTGTGAAAATATTGCTTCAGCCATTGGTTGAAAACAGTATCCATGCCTGTACTCAGCCAAATACGCATATGGGTAAAATTATCGTCAGAGCCATGATTGAAAATGAATGTTTAATGCTGAGTGTTGAAGATAATGGCTGCGGCATGGATGAGCAGGAAGTGAAGGAGCTGCTTGATTATCTGCATTCCTCGGATACCTCAAAGCATTTTGGGCTGCATAATGTTTATACCCGGTTAAAAATGATGAATCAGGAAAATGATATTTTGATTGACAGCATTAAGGGTGAAGGATGCAGGATTACTTTATTGATAAAGGAGTTTGACTATGATAAGAACGATGATCGTTGATGATGAAGAAAATATCCGTTATGGATTAAAACGGCAGGTCGAATCTTTAAATCTGGATATTCAGGTAATTGCCCTTGTGGATAATGGTGAAGTCGCTTTAGAAGCTGTGCAGAAGTATCATCCGGAATTGCTGTTTATGGATATTAATATGCCTGGCATGAATGGTCTTGAAGTCATTAAAAAAATCCGTGAGCTTCAGCATATGTGTTCAATCATTATCATATCCGGTTATGATGATTTTCAATTTGCGAAAGAGGCGATCAGACAAAAGGTTGATTTTTATCTTTTAAAACCTGTCGATGATGATGAATTAGCTGAAGTCTGCGCGCAGGCAATTGATAATTATCAGAAACGTCTCTTGGAACACAATTTGCTGAAACAATATCAGCCTAATGATTCTGCGGATCTTCTAGCCTATATTCAAAATCATTTAGATGATCCGACCCTTGATTATGACAGCTTACAGAATAGTTTTGGTCTGTCACGTTCAAGCATCAGTAAATTGATTAAGCAGGCAACAAATCAGTCGCTGAATGAGTATATTACAAATCAGCGGATTGATCTTGCTGATGCCTATTTGAAAAATCAGAAGAACGCAGCGATTAAACAGATTGCGCTGATGTGCGGTTTTACTGATCCGCTTTATTTCTCAAGGGTGTATAAAAAAATCCGCGGCCGTACTCCCAACAGCACAAGGGAGGAAAATCTATGAAGAAAATTCTCTTGGCACTGCTGCTGATGCTTAGTGCTTGCGCGCCGCAAAGTATCAATAATACGGATACCTTTCAGGGTGAAGGGTTTGGCAAACAAGGTAAGATTATTGTTGATGTGGTTATTAAGGATGATAAAATCGAACATATTGAATTGGTGAAGCATAGTGAAGTGCCGGGTTTTTCCGGCAAAATGATTCAGCTGGCGGATGAGATTATATCTAAAAACAGCATTGATGTCGATACGATCACCGGTGCTACACTGACTAGTCAAGGGTTCATAGATGCTGTCAAGGACGCGCTGACGCAGGCTGGTATCACGCAGGAGGATCTGATGAAAGCCAACATGCAGGAGCAGCAGCAGAAAATCATTGAACAGCATTCTGATTTGGTAATCGTCGGCAGCGGCGGGGCCGGCTTTGTGGCGGCAATTCAAGCGAAGCAGCTGGGCTTTGAGAAAGTAACAATTATTGAAAAGATGGCTTTCAATGGCGGCAATACCCGCATGTCCGGCGGCGAATATGCCTGTTACAACAACTGGGTTCAGGAAAGTGAAGGAATCATTGACAGCAAAGAAGCATTTATTGAGGATATTTTAATATCCGGTCAGGGCCGAAGCAATGAAACATTGGTGCGTACACTGGCTGATCATGTATTAGAAAATGCTTATTGGCTGCGTGATGAAATCGGTGTGCAATACAAGGATGAACAATCATGGTACGGCGGTCATCGGGTTGCCAGAACCTTGTGGCCGGTTGGTGATGGCCCTGCTTATGTAAATACTTTGGCACAAAAAGCTGAAGAATTAGGTGTTGAAGTAATCTATAATACCAAAGCGGTAGAGATCATTATGGAGAATGGCCAAGCGATTGGCATAAAAGCTGTCAGTGACGGCAATAGTCTGCATTTCTATGGTGACAGCGGCGTTATACTGGCAACCGGCGGTTTCTCTGCCAATGTGGAAATGCGTCAGCAGTACAATACCCAATGGCCAACTTTAGATGCCTCGATTCCTACGACAAATTCACCGGCAATCGTCGGTGACGGCATTCTTATGGCACAGGCGGCGGGTGCTAATCTGATTGATATGGACGCGATTCAGCTGTATCCAATCAATAATCCAGCCACCGGCAATTATTACTTCGTTGATTATGCGCGTTTAATTGGCAATGCCTTGCTGGTAAATAAAGATGGTGAGCGTTTTGTTGATGAGAAGGAAACCCGTGAAATCATCTCTCGGGCAGCCATCGAACAAAAAGACGCTATGATTTATGAAATCATTGATGATCAAGTGGCTAAGTCAATGAATCTGGAAGAAGATTACGCTTCTGAAATTGCCCGCTGTCTTGATCAGGGAGTTTTGATTAAGGGCAGTTTAAAGGAATGCGCTGAATTCTTCGATATTCCGTATGAAACTTTGGCAGCTACGATTGAGCACTATAATGAAATGGCTGCAAAGGGTGTTGATACAGACTTTAACCGCACCGACTTAATACCGATTGGTGACGGCCCGTATTTGATGTTTGCATGCATTGTCTCGGTTCATCATACCATGGGCGGTGTACAGATTGATGAGAATGCTCATGTAATTGATACTAATGGCAACATAATTCCTAACCTGTACGCGGCGGGTGAAGTAACCGGCGGCATTCATGGTGCCAATCGGCTTGGCTCATTATCGATACCGGATACAGTCTGTTTCGGCAGGATTGCAGCTGCCACGGCATATAATGAGCATTTAAAGAAATAATATTTCAGATATACCGAACTTATAACGGCGATAAGCCGTTTTTCTTTTAACAAATAAAAAGCTGTCCCGTAATGATATGATCCCACTAAAGTAGACACACGAAAAAAACAAACGTGTAACTATGGAGGTGGGATTTTTCTATGGGAAGAAGACATAAATTATCAGAAAAAGAAAAAGTAACTATTTGCGAACAATATTTAAGCGGAAAGAAAAGTAAGATACAACTTGCAAGTGAAAATGAAATCCCAGTAGAAACTGTAAGAAGATGGGTTAATCAATATCAAGAATTTGGTTCCAGCATTTTTCATAAAAAAGCACATAACAAAAAATACACAAAAGAATTCAAGCAGGAAGTAGTAGAAGCTTATCTGGCTGGAGAAGGTACTCCAGAGCATCTTGCAAATAAATATAATATTCCTTCTAAATCTACTGTGCAAAAATGGATCATTAAGTATAATAACCTTGAAGAACTTAGGGATTATAACCCTAAACCGGAGGTTTATATGAAAGATCGTAGTAGAAAGACAACTTATGAAGAACGTGTAGAAATCGTGAATTACTGTTTGGAACATGGCAAGAACTACAAAGATGCAGCAGAACTCTTTAATGTTTCTTATACACAGGTATATCAATGGGTAAACAAATATAAAGAGGATGGAAAAGAAGGACTCACAGACAAACGAGGAAAACGGAAAAAGGAAGAACAACTCAGTGAAATCGAGCAGTTACAACGCAAAGTAAAAATTCTTGAACGACAGATTAAAGAGAAAGAAATGGAGAATGAAGTATTAAAAAAAGTACAGGAAATCGAAAGGAGGCGATTTTCGCCAAAACGAAAAACGAAGCGAAATACTTAGCCATCAAAGAACTTCATGAAACGAAGAATTATAGGATTCAATGGATGTGTAAAGTATTGCATATTCAGCGTTCTGCCTATTATAAATGGCTAAAGCGACCGATTCCAGCACAGGAACAAGAAAATCAAGAGTTAGCAGAAATTATCATCGAATATCATCAAAAATATGGAGGGATTCTAGGAAAGCGTAGAATGTGTATGTTTATAAACCGAAACTATCATAAGAATTACAATATCAAACGCATCCATAGAATTATGAATCAACTTAATATTCACTCCGAAATACGAAAGAGAAGACGCAACTGTACGATTACGAATAAAGCCGATCAGAAAGCAGAAAACCTTCTTCAACGTGAATTTGAAGCAAAGGCACCAAATGAAAAATGGACAACAGACATAACAGAATTCAAAGTACCTCATTCAGATGAGAAATTATATTTAAGTGCATTTTTAGATTTGTATGATCGTTCAATCATAGCATGGGTCATAAGCGATAGAAACGATAATCTCCTCGTATTAGAAACGTTGAAGAAAGCAATGAAGTTAAATCCGAATGCACATCCATTGATGCATTCGGATAGAGGATTTCAATACACAAGTCAAACTTACCGATATCAATTAAAAAATCAAAATATGGTTCAATCCATGTCAAGAGTCGCAAGTTGTATTGATAATGGACCAACGGAAGGATTATGGGGTATTATCAAAACAGAGATGTATCAAATGTATGAGATAAATGACAGGAAAAGCTTAATTGAGGCAATAGAAAAGTATATCCATTTCTACAATCATGAAAGATATCAAGAAAGATTTCATTCAAAAACACCCATGGAGGTAAGAACAGAGGCCATGAACGAGGAGAAACCTATTCAATATCCAATTGCATTTAATCCAAGAATTGTGAAATATAAAGAGTCATTAAGGCAATTAAAAACCCAATCAGCTGAGTGCCAATTGGGATAAAAATTTTATTTATTTTATGTGTCTACTTGACAGGGTCCAGATCATAATGAGACAGCAATAGCATCTTATTTATTTATAAAATCACTGATTGATTCAGTTCTGATGTCAATGTACTTCGTTTCATCCTGTGCCGATACCAAACGGATATACATCGGCTTTTTATCAGGGGTTCCGCCTACCAGTAAATAGTAGTTTTCATCAATATTATAGAGCAGAATATATAAACCTGAACCTATTTCTTTGCTCTTATATTGTTCAAAATCACTCCAAGTCAGTTCTTCTCCTTTACCTGCAAGCTCTGTAACCTTATCGAGGGTTAATTCCGCAGGCTCTTGTAATGGCGGTATTGATGGATTTGTGACTGTATACCATTTATCTGCATAGAAAATATAGCTGGTTTTTTCATCGATAATGGCATATGAGATATTGCGGTAATCACCTTTTGTAAGATAGAATTCATAAGATTCAACATCGGTATTCGTATCATAAGGCGTCTTACCCTTTTCAAATTCATGCGGTAAGAATTTTAAACCTGAAGCCCACTCTCTCAGTGCGTCAATTTCATCTCCGCTTACTGTCCATTGAACCATCTCATCGTTAGTAACATGAATAATACCTACTTTATTAACATCCGCGCCGATAATAGCGTCACGTCCTTTTTCAATGTTGCTGCAGCCAGCTAGAAGAAGGATCGCAGATAATAAAACACTGATCAATCGGTTATTTTTTTTCATTTAAAGCAACTCCCTTCTTGGTTAACAAGGCTTTCAAAGCCGCTGCCTATTCATATTATAGTATATCTTAAAGTTACATGCAAGCTTACAAACTTTGCGGTGTTGATCGGATGAATGCATTTAATAGAGTTAGATACCCATTATCTATGCTGCCAATATTAAAGGAAGATCACTTATTCATGTGATGTACTTTAGTTAATATTAGAACTTGTGTGAGCTATTAAAAACAAACAAGGCAGCTAAAGCTGCCTTGGATTATTAAATATCCTGTTTATGGTTTTCTACCATTCTTCTGCCGCTGCCTTTTTTTAAATTTTTTTCTTCTCTTATTGGCCATCCAGCAACTGAATCTAAATCATAATTCATTTGACGTATCTGTTCATTAAAGTTTATAGGATTTTTCTTCCATATCAGCAAAAACAAACATTCTATTAAAAACATTTGAGAACACCGATTGTTGATAATTAGCATATTAGTATATAATTTATACTCAGAGGTAATTAATACATAGTCCGCAATTCTTTTTAAAGAACTATCATGAGGCCCTGTAAGTAAGATTATTTTTATGTTGTTGCGTTTTGCTACATTGGCAACCTTAACACTTTGTATAGTCTCACCACTAGCTGAAACCATAAACAGAACATCGTTTTCATTCATATTATGAATAATACTCACACTGTCAAATGCATTATTTGATGCATAAGATTCTTTCCCCATTTCAACTAAATGATCGGATAATAACTTCGCCATAGTAATTGAAGTTTCAGCACCAAAACACAATATTTTATTTGAATTGTAAATAATGTCAGCTACTTCATCTAAATTTTCCACACGATTTAAACGCAGCATTTCTTCAGTAGTCGACTGATATGCTGATTTTACTTTGTCTATTGTGACAACAGAATCCTCATCAGGATTTACTTCACCTGAATTGCCATCTGAGAAATCATCATACAAAAGATCTATTTGCAATTCTTTGAATGAACTGTAACCCAATTTTTTAGCAAATCGAATAACCGCTGTTTGTGCTACCCTAGCATTTTTAGCAATATCATAGGATGTCATAGAAGAAGCGCTCTGTCTATTAGACATGATATAGTTTGCAATCAAATTTTCATTATAAGTTAAATCTTTTAATTTCATTTTTAATTTATTTGAAAACATTCTCCACCTCTTTATTAAAGCTATTATAGCACGTTGGAAATAATTAGGAAATAGTTAACAAAACTTATAAAAACTGTGCAATCAATTCACTAGTATATCAACTGGATTTTCTTTTGATAAATCCATGTACTTAGAATAGATTAATTGATATAGTATCCTTTCTTTCTCATCATCCATATTCAATTGACAAACCTCATAAATTGTTTTTTCAATTCCCTTGGTTTGTATATATTCCTGCATTTTCCGCGTTCTGGCATCTTTATCATTTTTAAAGTAAAAACCATAAGCTGCATTTTGACAAATATGAACTGGCAGAATACCATTTTTGATACAAATCAAAGCAGGACCAATGAATCGATCATTTCTGGCCAATTTTCTAATTGGATCATTGCCGACTCTTAAATTACTATCTTTAAAATTATAATCACGATAATACTTCCAGAATTCCTTCAAAGCCGCTTCATCATCTAATCCTAAATGATATTCACAAGCTAAACCGGCATAAGCTTCTTGATAAGCATAATATGCATTTCTGGAAATAAAATCATCATTAGCACTGTCACATATATACAATTTGCCATAATAATTGCCCATAAACGCCAATGAACAATGCATTGTATTGCCTTTCCATATTTTAAGATGCATGTATCGAGTTGTATCTTCCTCCAAATATAGAAATTCAGGTAATGCTTTTTCTTTATAAGCGATAATTTGTTTTTCATTAACTCGCAGAATATTATAATTCTCATTTTGAATGCTTAATTCATCTTCAGCATATTGCTCATCATTAGGAAATGAACTTATTCTGTAAATCACGGATTCAGCCATTACAAAATATCTTTTGAAATATTCCAGAACTTCTTTATTAAATGTCATGTTTATATGTTGATAAAAATAATCATAAAGGCCAATGTAATTAGCACCTAAAATAAAACATACTTGTTTATTGACTTTATTCGATATGCGCCTCATGATGCTGTCCTCAATATCCTTTATGATCGCATCAAATGCATCTGGAAAAGTAGCAGTAAAAATAAAATCAGCTGTAGCTAATGAATCAATATATTCAACGCGGTCTTCTGTGACATGGTATGCTCTATAGCCTTCAATATTAATTCTTGAAAATTCTCCATTCCCCTGATCCACAAAAGAAATGAATTTCTTATTTTGATTTAATTTCTGGATTAGTTTACTGTCAGAATCAGCAAATGTAATTTCATAGTTTTCCAAATAACATAATTCACCGATATAGCCTCGGCCTGATCTGCCAGCTCCAATAATCACAATATTTCCTTTACTCATATTAGAATATACCAATCGCAGCACATAGAATACAAATTACAAACACAAGTATGATAATCTTAGTAATACTCATTTTATGTTTTATTAATCTCAGTAACACTAACGTGAATGTTAATTCCAATAAACCTGGCAATATGCTGTTAAAAATATCCGCTACTGACTGTGTCGCTCCATTTAATGAAAATTCCAATATGATAGGAATCGCAATCTGATTTGCAGCCATGCCGCCTACCATTATTAATCCCACTATTGAAGCTACCTTTGTTATCACTGAAATCATGCCAGATTCATATGCCTGTTCAATGAATGTATTACCCATTTTATAACCAACAAACGTAAGTACATAACGAATGATATAGCTTGGAATATTGTATGCTAGAATAAATAAAATCGGGCCAATAATACTGCCCTGTAAAGAAAATTGTAGAGCAATACCAGTAACAATAATGCGCCATGTGACCCAGAATATGGAATCTCCAATACCTGAAAGAGGTCCTTGAATACTCGCTTTAACTGCTTCAATAGCTGCAACATCAAAATCAGGATTTTCTTTTGCTTCCTTTTCCATAGAGGCAAATAAGGAGAAACAAAACGGTGAGAATTGCGGAGTTAGATTAAAAAATGTAGTGTGTCTGACAAGCGCTTCAATTTTTTTCTCTTTATCTTCGGGATTCGGATATAACCAATTCAAAAATGGATATAAACCATAGGCTACTGAATTACCGCATAATCGAGAATAATTATAAACCATGGCATAATGCTGTGAGCGATGATAAATCTTTTTCAATTGTTTTATTTCTTCTTGTGTCAATCCACTCGTTAACTTATTACTCATTAAAGAATTCCTCCTCTTCTCGATTTAATGCTGCCATAGCTGGGCGATCTTTATTTTCCATCGCATGATAGAGTTCTGTTGCGGCAATGAAGATAGCAATTATAGCTAAAAAGATAATATCTAACTGCATATATTTCATAACAAAATAGCCGAATAAGAAATATATCGATGTTTTACTTGACCAAAGCATAGAAGCTAAAGTTGCAATTCCCACCGCAGGAAGCATAGCACCTGCGGCATTGATACCCGCCAATACAAATTCCGGCATATTATTAAGTAAAGCAAGTACTAAATCACCGCCAAAGGCTACTGCAAGAAAAGCGATGAATGGCGACAGTGAAATTTCCAAGAACGTAAGCAGAAACATAGCTATTTCAAAACTCTTCTGCTTATCTTGCTTTAAGAATTTATCAGTAATTGAAACATAGAATTCCGCAATAGCTGGTTCTACGGCCTGAAATACTAAGCATACATAACTCAATGTAATTCCTAAGGCTACTGCTTCGTCAATTGATAATTTATATAAAATTGCGAATGAAACAGCGATACCAGCTCCTGTAGTAGGTTCAGCACTTGTTGCATTACCAACAAATACTACCCCTAGCATAACCAATTCAAGCTGAGCTCCAATCAATATACCTGTTGTGACATTCCCAAGAATAAGGCCGGTCAAAAAACCAACAAAAATCGGTCTCTCGGCCATCACATTTGGCAATACATACTGACTGCTCTTACATAACAATACTACAATAAACACTAAGAACGCTTGTAAAATCATATTGATTCTCCTATCTTATATTTTTATATTTATTTTTTGAGTATCGGATAAAACTTGATGGTAATTGTTAGGTACTTTCTCTTGTACTAACCGTATACAACGTATATCATCTTCATCCAGCGACAGACATCTATTGATCATTGTTTTATTTTCAACATCAGCTTTAACTAAATATCCAAAATTTGCTATATTCACCTCATTAATAGACGGTACATTTTCTACTAGTGTGAGCAGATCCTGCGGATTGCGTACGACAACGAAAATAGCTAATTTCTCACTTCGTGTATCATTCAATATATCAATTGCTTTTTCCACAGATAAAATCAAACATTTATAATTAGTAGGCACACTCATTTTAAGCAAATTTCGCTGAAATTTATCATTAGCCATAGCATCATTTACGACGACTATATGCGTTGCTTTTAAATGACTCAGCCATTTAGTAGTGACTTCTCCATGTATTAATCTTTCATCTAATCTAACTTGGACGATCATTTATGATTTCTCCCTTCATTATTCAAAAAAAGCTGATTCATCATTGACTTCTTCATCAAGGTAATTTAATTCATCATTCATATAAATTAAATCATTACGGGCAGAAGAAACAGCATGGCGGATAGAATCATCATTAATACATTCTTCCGGCAGTAATGCAATTTCTAACACTAGTCCCAAATTAATCCCAGTAACAAGATAAAAATGATATTTTTGCAGCAGATTGGCTGTAAATTGATTCACACTGCCACCTTTTAAATCAGTCAATATAACTACCGTATCGTTTTGTTCAAAACGATCTAGTAATGCTGTCAAAGTGCGCTCTGGCATCGTATCCTGAGTGTAGGCAGCAATCGTATAGATATTATTTTCCCCAACCAGAAAGGTAAAAGCTTCTTTGAATCCCTCTGCCAGAAATGTATGTGTGGCAATTATGATTTGTTTAGACATAAATTATCCTTCTAATCGATATAAGACAACAAAGCCATATCTAGATTTTCACCTATAATGTTTAACTGACCTGAATGTGCTGGTATAAAAAGGGTTTCACCTGCTGATATTTCATATCCGTTAACACTTCCCTTACCTTGTAATCCCAATAAAAACATAAATTCTTCACGCTCATAGGTGCCAGTTCCATTTACTTTTATACGTTTTCCCACATATTCCTTTGCTTTCTCATAATAATCATAAATGACACACCCATTCTTCTCATACGGTTCTACATGATAGCCCATTATTGTATTATCAGGAATAGTGACATTATCATAAACTTCTTTAATATGTAACGGCCGATTTTCATCATTGCGGTCATAATCATAAAGACGATATGTGATATCTCCGTTGGAAGAAAAAGCAATAGTAATAGTTGATCCGTCTCCTGATTCACCATGTAAAGTACCTATTGGGGTATGTGAGAAATCACCAACATGACCTTTTATTCTTCTGAATAATTTATCCCATTCGTTATTCTCAACCCAATTTTTAAATTGCTCAAATGTTTCAGCATTATGGCCTAAAATTGTTTCATATTCCTCGCCGCTTTCTTCAATCGTAAAACCGCCTTCAACTTTTCCACGCATACCTTCATGTTCTAAGCCATATTCGTCAGTAGGATGAAGATGATAAGATAAATTTCCAACAGCGTTTGCACTTACAAGTCTAACCGGCATATCAGGCGTATTGCAATCAAATAATTCCCGATGATGATGATAAAATTCAGATAAGGTTTCATTCATACCGATAACCTCATTATCTAAATGGTTAGGAATAGCAATAACGTGATAAACTTCAGCGGCATTCTTTAAATCAGTCTGATAATTAAATTTCTCAATAATTTTGGTTCCTCCCCATACACGTTCTTCTAAAATAGGTTTAAGTCTATAAAATTTTTTCATACTTATCTCCTTACTCTATATTTGTATGATTTTGATTCATGTCCGCACGGGATAGGTTTAATTTATTACGTGCTTTATATATGATTGTATCCTGAAGAATAAATTGAGCTTCATCATAGCAATTGCCCTGATATTGAATTGATTCAAATTCATCAATAGGTATATATAGAATACTTCCTGCTATTTTTGCTATTTCTGAATTATTGTTGCCTGTAATTAAAATGGTCTTTGCATTTACATGAGTTGCGCATTCAACAACTGCCAACGTGGATTTTGTATTGCCTGAACCAGATGCCGCGATTAACAAATCATTTTCACCTATCGGAGGAACACAAGTATCATGCACGTAATAGCTTTTTTTACCTAAATGCATAATTCTCATACTAAAGGTCTGCAAAGACATTCCTGATCTGCCGCAGCCATAGCAATAAACCTTGTCAGCCTGTACTATTTGATTAGCTATGTCATCTAACATTAAACAGTCAATTTTATCCAACTTACTGCCCAATTCTAAATAAATTGATTTCAAATCGTTATCCATACATTACCTCTTTTATGTCTTTTAATGCTTGTTTGGGATTTGCAGCTCTTGTTATATAACCACCGACTACAATTATTTCTGGTTCATATTTACAAATTGACTTAAGATTATCTGGATCTATGCCGCCTGCAATTGAACAAGAACAAGCGCCGATTGCATTAACATAATCTGCTAAACAGTGATAAAAATTTTTATTATGTAACTGATCATCCGCAGTATGCACACATAAATAATCAGCTCCCCACTTTGAATACTGTTTCGCCTTTTCTAAATTATCGGCTAAGCCGATCATATCCACGCATACTTTTTTATGATATTGCCTTGCGACTGAACATGCGGCTTGAATAGTCTCTTCTGATGCAACTCCCAGAACGGTAAAAATATCAGCACCATTTTTATAAGCTAATTCTCCCAATTCCCTTCCGCCATCCATAACTTTCATATCAGAAAGCAATATTTTATCAGGATAAGTTTCTTTAATGATTCGCAAGGCTCTAGTTCCCTCCGCCAGCATTAAATCTGTACCAACCTCTATAATATCGATTTCTTCTACTATTTCCTTTAATACTTTCAAAGCATCTTCCAAACAATAAAAATCACAGGCTAACTGAATTTTCATAGGTCTGCCTCCTTTCTTAATTTCATTATATGATTGGTTCTATAACTTGTCATGTCATTTAAACACATTGAATATAATTTAAATAGAATTATTTGATTTAAGCCTTTTAGTACGCTGTAGAATTTTTAAACCGCTAAAATGCGGTTATTTTCTCTTTACCTATTTGCAAAGACTTAATTTTTTAATTCATTAAAGTCATATTTAATATGCGTAAGTAACTTTTTTTAATTTTCGTATCAGTTAAAATCAGAGACAGCGATTAATCATTTAAATCCTACTGCCTTAAATACAAAAAAAAGAGATCCGAAGATCTCTTAATTGTTATTGGGTTTCAATTACTCAATGATTTCAGTAACGTTACCAGCACCTACTGTACGGCCACCTTCACGGATAGTGAATTTAGTACCTTGTTCTACAGCGATAGGAGCGATCAGTTGAACTTCCATTTCAACGTTGTCACCAGGCATAACCATTTCAGTTCCTTCTGGAAGAGTGATTACACCAGTAACGTCAGTTGTACGGAAATAGAACTGAGGACGGTAGTTAGAAACGAAAGGAGTGTGACGTCCGCCTTCTTCTTTTGTTAATACGTATACTTGAGCTTTGAAGTGAGTGTGTGGGTGAACTGTTCCAGGTTTAGCAAGAACTTGTCCACGCTGAATTTCGTCACGGTTAACACCACGCAGCAATGCACCGATGTTGTCACCAGCTTCTGCGAAGTCTAACAGTTTACGGAACATTTCGATACCAGTAACAACTGTTTTCTTGCTGTCATGGATACCAACGATTTCAACTTCTTCACCAAGTTTTAATACACCACGTTCAACACGTCCAGTAGCAACTGTACCACGACCAGTGATAGTGAATACGTCTTCTACTGCCATCAAGAATGGTTTGTCTACTTCACGAGCAGGTTCAGGGATGTAGCTGTCAACAGCATCCATCAATTCATCAATCTTACCAACCCAAGCAGCATCGCCTTCAAGAGCTTTTAATGCAGAACCGCGGATAACTGGAGTGTTGTCTCCGTCAAATCCGTATTCTGATAATAATTCACGAACTTCCATTTCAACTAAGTCGATTAATTCTTCATCATCAACCATGTCGCATTTATTTAAGAATACAACGATCTTTTCAACACCAACCTGACGAGCAAGCAGAATGTGTTCACGAGTCTGAGGCATAGGACCATCTGTAGCAGCTACTACCAGAATAGCACCATCCATCTGAGCAGCACCAGTGATCATGTTCTTAACGTAGTCAGCATGTCCCGGGCAGTCAACGTGTGCGTAGTGACGAGTAGCAGTCTGATATTCTACGTGTGCAGTATTGATTGTGATACCACGTTCTTTTTCTTCAGGTGCTCCATCGATTGCATCGTAAGCCTTGAATTCTGCCTGACCTTTTTGCGCAAGTACGCTAGTGATAGCAGCAGTTAAAGTTGTTTTACCGTGGTCAACGTGACCGATAGTTCCAATGTTAACATGTGTTTTGGATCTATCAAATTTTTCTTTTGCCATTGCAAATTCCTCCTGTGATTTTATCAAGTTTATTTTAATTCAATTTGTTTATAAAAGCAACATTTAAAGTGAATTAAGCGTTGTTTTTAACGATTTTTTCTGCGATAGACTTAGGTACTTCTGAGTAGTGGTCAAATTTCATTGAGTAATTACCACGACCCTGAGTGAATGAACGCAAGTCTGTTACATAACCGAACATCTCTGACAGTGGAACATAAGCCTTAACCATTACGGCATTGCCTCTTTCTTCCTGATCATTGATCTGTCCGCGGCGTGATGAAATATCACCCATTACAGAACCCATGTATTCAGTTGGAGCTGTAACTTCAACTAACATGATTGGTTCCAGAATTACCGGCTTACATTTCTTAGCAGCTTCTCTTAATGCCATTGAAGCAGCGATCTTATAAGCCATTTCACTTGAATCGACATCATGGTAAGAACCATCAAACAGCGTAGCCTTGATATCGATTACCTGATAACCAGCAACTAAACCGTTCGCTAATGCAGCTTCAGTTCCTTCACCGATACATTTAATGTATTCTCTAGGTACTGATCCGCCGACAGTAGCATCAACGAATTCAAAGCCTTTACCTTCTTCAAGCGGTTCGAATTTGATCCAAACGTGACCATACTGACCACGTCCACCTGATTGCTTAATGTACTTACCTTCACAGTCAGCAGCCTGACGGATTGTTTCACGGTAAGCAATCTGCGGAGCACCAGTATTAGCTTCTACCTTAAATTCTCTGCGCATACGGTCAACGATGATATCCAGGTGAAGTTCACCAACACCGGCGATAATCGTTTGTCCTGTTTCAGGATCTGTATATGTTTTGAAAGTAGGATCTTCTTCAGCAAGCTTCTGAAGTGCTAATGTCATCTTGTCCTGATCGCCCTTTGACTTAGGTTCAACAGAAATCTGAATAACCGGTTCAGGGAATACCATTGATTCAAGAATGATATGAGAATCTTCAGCACACAGAGTATCACCCGTTGTCGTATCTTTTAAACCTACGGCAGCAGCAATATCACCTGCATAAACTTCATCAATTTCCTTACGGGCATTAGCATGCATCTGAACGATACGTGCAAAACGCTCACGTTTGCCTTTAGTAGCATTTAATACATATGTACCTGATTTAGTAGTACCAGAATAAACACGGAAATAAGTCAGCTTACCGATGAATGGGTCAGTCATAACCTTAAATGCCAATGCAGAGAATGGTTCACTGTCACTAGCATGACGAGCTACATCTTCACCATCTTCAGTCTTACCGATGATTGCCGGAATATCCAGCGGTGAAGGCAGATATTCAATAACGCCGTCCAGCATTAATTGAACGCCCTTGTTCTTATAAGCAGATCCGCAGAATACTGGGAAGAATTCACCAGTACATACAGCCTTACGAATCGTAGCCTTTATTTGTTCGATTGTTGGTTCTTCACCTTCAAGAACCATCATCATTAAGTCATCATCAAAATCAGCAATTGCTTCAATTAATTCTTGACGCTTAACTTCCATTTTTTCTTTTAAATTCTCAGGGATATCGATTTCAACAATATTTACACCGAAATCACCTTCGAAATCATAAGCTTTTCTTTCGATGATATCAATGATACCATTGAAATCACTCTCAGCACCGATTGGTAATTGAACAGCAGCACTCTTAGCACCTAAACGGTTGATAATTGTAGCGCAGCTCATATCAAAATCAGCACCGGTAGCATCCATCTTATTAACGAATACGATACGTGGTACACCATAAGCTGAAGCTTGACGCCAAACTGTTTCAGTCTGAGGTTCAACACCAGCCTTTGCATCTAATACTGTAACCGCACCGTCAAGTACACGCAGTGAACGTTCAACTTCAACAGTGAAGTCAACGTGCCCCGGAGTATCGATGATGTTTACACGAGTATCAGGGTACTGAGATTTAGTACCAGCCCAGTGTGCTGTAGTAGCGGCAGAAGTAATTGTGATACCTCTTTCTTGTTCCTGAGCCATCCAGTCCATTGTTGAAGCTCCATCATGAGTTTCACCAATTTTATGGTTAACACCTGTGTAATACAGGATACGTTCAGTTGTAGTCGTCTTACCAGCATCGATGTGAGCCATGATACCAATGTTACGAGTATTTTCTAATGAATATTCACGTGGCATAGTTCAAGTCCCCTCTTACCAACGGTAGTGAGCAAATGCTTTATTTGCTTCAGCCATTTTATGAGTATCGTCTTTCTTCTTAACAGAAGCGCCAGTACCATTTGCAGCATCGATAATCTCAGCAGCAAGTCTTTGCTCCATTGTCTTTTCATTTCTTAAGCGAGCATAGTTAACGATCCAGCGTAAACCTAATGTTAACTTTCTTTCCTGAGAAACTTCAACTGGAACCTGATAGTTAGCACCTCCGACACGGCGTACTTTAAGTTCTAATAACGGCATAACATTTTCCAATGCTTGTTCGAAAACTTCCATTGGTTTACGTTCTGTCTTTACTTCAATAATATCAAATGCGTTATACAGAATAGTCTGAGCTACCCCTCTTTTACCATCAATCATGATTTTGTTGATTAAACGAGTAACCAACTTAGAGTTGTAAATCGGATCTACTAACACATCACGTTTTGCTATATGTCCTTTTCTAGGCATTATTACTTCCTCCTTTCACGATTAATGCTATTTCTTAGCAGCTTTAGGTTTCTTAGTTCCATATTTAGAACGAGACTGATTACGAGCATTAACACCAGCACAGTCTAATGTTCCGCGTACGATATGGTAACGAACACCTGGTAAATCCTTAACACGTCCTCCACGGATCAATACAACACTATGTTCCTGTAGGTTGTGACCGATTCCTGGGATGTAAGCTGTAACTTCCATTCCGTTTGACAAACGAACACGAGCATATTTACGAAGTGCTGAGTTTGGTTTCTTTGGTGTCATTGTACCAACACGAGTACATACTCCACGTTTTTGTGGTGAACTCAGATCGGTAGGACGACGCTTCAAAGAGTTGTAACCTCTATTTAAAGCAGGAGATTTAGAAACCCATACTTTATTTGTACGACCTTTACGTACTAACTGATTAATTGTAGGCATGATTGTCCTCCTTTCGTGCTAACACACATTTCCGGGTGTGTCATATTACGGCATAAATTAATGTTCCATCTTTCAGGAACATATTCACGCTAGCTTTGTAATTGTAAAACAACCAGAAACGTTTGTCAATCTATTTTATAAAAAAATTAATGCAATTTCATAAAAATCTCAATAAAAGCAGTTTTTTCGTTCATAATGATGCTTCAGCTTAATAAAAGACCTGTCCGCAAAAGACAGGTCCTATATTGATTAAAGCTTATTTAGCTGCTTGATTCAAACAATCAGTAACTGCGTCAAGAATACGATTTGATGTCAAAGTAGCACCAGCTATCGTATCAACATTTACTGAATTCTGTTCAGCAATTGCTGTCGGCAGACCTTCAAGAGCTGGCTTAGCAACGGCTTCCGTTTCATGCTGTTCAACGATTTCAACCTTACTGATCTTACCATCGGCAATGGTTGTCTTTACATTCATTTTACCTTCCTGACCATCAACAGATGCTTCATATTCACCATCCGTCAAGGCTTTACTCATATCGAAACGATCAGTTTTCACAGCTTCATCTCTGACAAATAGTTTTTCATCAAGAAGATTTGATGCCGGTTTAGCTGTATAACCCTCAGCCAATTCACCACTCATTAATTCACGGGCTGCCAGACGGCCGAATACGATAGGTCCCATAACGCCGGTACCGCCAGATACAAAGCGTCCCCAGATACCGCCGGTAACTTCACCAGCCGCATATAAGCCAGGAATGACTGTTCCATCTTCAGCAAGCACCTGCATCTTATCATTTACAGTTACACCGCCTAAAGTCATTACAACTAATGCCTTTAAAGGTACGGCATAATATTTATCGCCTTCAATTTTATTAACAGCAACATTATAAGCTGTCACTGTACCGTCATAGCTGCGGCCAAAGCTGTCCGTGCCGCCGGCTTCCACAGCCGCATTGTACTCTTCAACTGTTTTAGCTAATTGTTCCGCCGGCATATTCAGCTTGCCTGCCAATTCTTCAATTGAATCAGCAGTTACAACCTTGCTGTGGCCTTTGCCATTTTCAGGTTCATATAAATAAGTCCACATCATATCAGCACCAGCTGCTTTCAGATCTTCAATAATCTTATCAGTGAAAATATCATATTGAATTGCTTCCGGCTGTTCTTCCAACGCAACCTCACGCTCTTCAACTTCAGCAAGTGTTTCATCTACGAAACGTTCGCCGTTCTTATTCACACAGATACCGCCGGCCTTCCATGTATAGGTTGGCGCGATTGAACCAATACCAGGCGCAACTTCAAGTCCCATCGGGAAAGTAGGAATATAAGTCATTGTTTCTTCATCAACCTTAGCGCCTACTTCCTGCATCATTCGAATACCATAACCATCAGCCGCAAATGAACCGCCAGCCAGATAACTAGCACCATTTTCCGCAAATTCTCCCATCAGCTTGGCATTGCCTGAATAACCGCCGGTTGCAACGATAATCCCTTTTTCTGCCGTATATTTTACGGTCTGACTTGTTTCATTATTGACCGCCAATACTGATAAAATTTGACCTTTATCATTAGGCATCAGTGTTTTCGCTTCAGTCATGAAATCAATGGTTACATTTTCAAGACCCGCTACCACTGTATCCAGAATTTCATGCGCCGCTGATTTATATTTTTCTTTATTATCAGGGCTGGCTTTATAAGTTCTAGGTACACTGTAAAGCGCATGTTCAGGGGCAAATACTGAACGATGACCTTCTTTATCCGTACTGAACTGGTTATCACTTAAACCATGATCCCAAAGCCATTGAATCATATCTACATCTTCATCAACAAACTTTCTGATTAATTCTTCATTCCCTTTATGAGCACCATTTTTCAAAATATCCTGAACAAATGATTCCTTAGTATCCTCAATTCCGTCAAGTTCTTGGATAATTGTCTCAGCGCCGGACATCGATCCGCTTGTATAATTCAAAGAACCGCCTGTATTATTTGTTTTCTCTACAATAATAACACTCTTAGCGCCGCTTTCAACCGCTTGAATTGCCGCTGAAAGACCAGCACCGCCGGCTCCTATGATAATAACGTCAGCGCTCTTTTCCACATCCGCACTAACCACTGGCTGATTATCATCAGTTTTCGGCGTTTCGTTTTGCGGCTTAGAGCATGCGGCTAATGAGATTGTCATCAGCAATGCACAGCAAATACTTACTATTTTTTTCATCCTTTTCATCCTCCTATTCTTATTTTAGCACTTGATAAGTTATTAACTAGTCAAAAATCTTCGATAAATTTAATGTTTTCATAACTTTTTATACTTGATATTTAATTTTAATAAAATTATGTTAAAATGATAACATGAAAAACATCGCAACCTATGACCTCTTAAAACCTGATCCGCTCTCAGAGATTCTGCTGTCTCTGGATTTTCGTGTGCTTAGTTATGTGGATTGGACTGAACAGGAGAACCGGATTATTAATAATGAAATTCTGCCGCATTTTAAACTTGTCGCTGTTGAAAGAGGCAGCATTGAACTGATGATTAAGGATCAGCGGTTATTAATTGAAAAGGGAGATTTGGCAATCATACCGCCATATACCTTATTCACCGCTGCTTGTCTTACCGAAGAAAAAGCCCATCTTTATATTTTTCACTTTGATTTGAAAACAGATCTCATGCGCAACAGCTTTGCGAAGCTGTTCAGCTGCCATCAGCTGACGGTATATTCAAAATTATTTACGGAACAAGATCTGTTTTGGTTCTCAACCTTTTCTCATCAAAATGCTGATAAACCCGGCTATTATTTCAATTTGGAAGTATTGCTGAAAAAAGCACTGGCTGCTATTTTGATGAATGCGAACGCCTATTATGCCGCCAATGCCGACCGAGCCGCCAATAATACAAGTGAAGAGCGCATCTTTGTGGAATGCCTGGATTACATCACTGAGCATGTACATGATAATATCAAAGTTAAAGATTTATGCACCCATTTAAATGTATCACAAAGCTATCTTTACCAATGCTTTCATCAGATTAAAGGCTGTTCCACCAAGGAATTTATTCTGATGTTTCGCATGAAGCAGATCTGCAATGATTTAAGAAATACGACCATGAGCCTCGCGGAGATCTCTGAATTATATAATTTTTCATCACCGATTGCCTTTTCAGCCAGTTTTAAAAATCAGTATGGCAAATCACCGGCCGCTTACCGCAAGCAATATAAAACCGAATTAAAAACCAAAAAGAAATAAAACCGCAGTGGGAATTAAGCTTCCGGCTGCGGTTCTTCTATATCAAAATCTTCAGATTTAAAATTACTGTAATAACGGCCTTTTTCGGCAGTAAACTTCAATATACAGTAATCCGGATCTGCAACCCCTTCCGGATAATACATTGTATCTCCTTCACGCCAGCACATTTCTTTTGCTTCTTTAGTTTCCAGAACTTCCATTGTCCCCTTCAGACATACGCCGCGGAAAAAGCGCTTATCTACAAAATAAATACTTGCCTTTGGATTATTGCGGTAACAACTGATTTTTTGAGAAGATGTATTGGTCGTAAACCAGAAATACTTAATTCCTTCTCTTTCTCTTGGCGGCAGCATCGCGCGGCTGACCGGATAACCTTCCGCATCAATATAAGAAATACTCGTCATACTTGCCCTTTCAATCAGATTACCGATTGTCTGGCTTGGATTTCGCATCATAATCATCCCTCCTGATGTCATTATAACAGTTATTAAAGATACTGACCATCAAAATCTAACTGCTTAGAATCCGCCGCTTTTGCCTGCATTATCATCTGTTCCAGCAGCACGCCAACCTGCTCAGCAATCTCTTTAATACCGGCTTTAAATTCATCCAAAACATAGGATTCTAAAACACCCAGCACTGCGGTAGCCATAAATTTGCACAGTACCTCATTATGATCAGCTGCGTCTGATAGCTTATCATTTAACTGTGCCATGATAAAAGCCTGCAGACGGTAACGGAATGCAATGGTACTTTCAGTAGCAAATAAGGCTTTAAAGAAGGCTTTGTGCTCTTCGAAATAACAGAACCAAAGCACCGTTCCCTCCACAAAACCCTTATCCTTTTTTCTTTCACATAACTCAGCCAATTCAACCATCCGTTCATCAACCATTTTATTTAAAAGATCAAATTTATCTAAATAATGCAGATAAAAGGTTTTACGGCTGATATCGGCTTGTTCAGTCAGCGCCTTAATGGTAATAGCATCAAAGCCTTCGCTCATCAGCATTTCTATAAAAGCTTTCTGAATCGCTTTCTCAGATTTTATACTTCTTCGATCAGGCTTATTCATAAAATCTCCTTTATACACGTTTTCACGGATGTGAGTATTAATACATGGTTTTCAGATTCTGGTCATTGATAATCAATGATCCATGGTTTATATTTATTATACATATGCGTAATAGTATACGCAAGTATCTTAAAGGAGGAAATATATGCCCAGAACTGCGGATGAATTAATGAATCATCATATTGAATCTGTGATTAATATGAAAAAAGATTCAAATTTAGAAGAAGCCTTGTCTGATTATTCAGAAGAATTGATAGCCATTACCCGATTGGATGGGAGAACACGAACCATGGGTCATGATACGCTGACTAGCGTCATGCGTAATTCGCTGACCTTTGCGGTTAAATTAGGCATGGATATTGAACATGCAGTTGAAAAGCTGAATTTTCTATATCGGCAGAGTACCGATAATTATATTACTTTGGTAGCCTCACTGCCGCCATTTTCCAGTTTTGCCTCATTTACTTATATGGTTGAAAACGGTCAAGCTGTCTATGTGAGCGGCTATGCGAAAACACCGGTAAGTATGCCTTCATTAGGTATCAAAGCCCACCCATTTCCAACAAATACAGTGGCATTGGCATTAACTGAAAAGCATTTCAATAATCTAAAGGCGCATGATGTTGATGCCTTAATCAATGATTATGCGGATGATGCAGTCATCCTTACCAATCTATGCAATCGGCCTTTAGAAGGCAAAGAAGATATCCGCTATTATTGCGAAGGATTGATTCATAAAGCTAAAGCGGAAATTGATGCGTTTACTGATCCTGCCGCTAAAATTACAGTTAAAGAAGCCGTTGAAGAATTGAGCTGCATCGCATTTCAGCATCGCGGCAAAAAGCAAGCCGGTGTATTAACCCAGCGTATCCGTGATGGCAAAATTATTTTTGAATCACTCACTTTTCAAACTATTACGAATGTTATATAAAAAAAAGCAAGGCAGATAAAGCCTTGTTTTTTTCATATTAAGACTGCCTAAAACAAAAAAAAGACCCAATGAAGGGTCGATCACCTGGCAGCTAGTTATCTTCAC
>OIWP01000451.1_pt1 | contig 61217 bp, 90 predicted proteins | sample 1587661 | NCBI WGS metagenome assembly OIWP01 (sample SAMEA3888899, study PRJEB22519) | human gut metagenome | biome: human gut; feature: human-associated habitat; material: faeces | place: Denmark | collected 2010 | reverse complement strand
TTGATAGCGAAAATATAAGAAGATAGACCTAGATATGTGAGGTTTACCACAAAAGCAAAATGCCCGTAGAGCCTATAAAATAAGGCTTTGCGGACATTTAAGAAGATATAAAAAGATAGTCAAAAAGACATATATAATTTACAATAAATTTTTAATTCTAGGAGGACAATTAATTTGGCAAAAGAAAAAGAAAGAAAAGCGTTAAAAAAGGGTAAAGCATCATTTAATCTTATTGGACGTGTAAAAGTTACAGACAAAACATTCAATCTCGACAACAGTTATGATTCTGGATGGACAGATAACAGTATGTATGTAGGCGTTGATTGTGGCGGTGGTAATGTTATTTATGCAGAAATGAGAAGCGGATTCTTTCCTGATAAAGACAATGTGATTCGTGCATATAGCAAGGATGAAAAAGACGACGAAGGAAAGAGTAAATCTGTAGAGATCGCATGGGAAGACCGTCTTGATGAATCTTTATATGATAGCATTTCTGATTCATCATTTTTAACAGTAGGCGTTGAAAAAGATGTCAAAGAAAAGACAGTATATAAGAAATTCTTAACAGCATATGACGCAGTTGATTATCTTAATGAGCATCTAGAAGACGGAATGATTGTTAATGTAAAGGGTGCATTAGGATATAGCGAATATGAAGAAAATGTATCAACAAAAAAAGACATTACATCTATTGTTCTTTCAAAAGTAGAAGATGAAAAAGATTTCAAAGCAGTCTTCTCTCAGACAATTCTTGTTGATTCTAAGAGCATTGGCAAAAAGAATGAAGAAAAAAATACTATTGAACTTTCAGCATATGTTGTTGATTATGTTGGAAAACCAAAAATTGATGGAGAAAAAATCGAAGTAAGAAAGAATGTAGTATTCCCGAAATTATTCGAAGTTGCTATCAATGAAAATCCAGAGATTACAGCAAAAATGCTTCAGAAATTCTTCAAACCAAAGAAGGGTAAAGTGGCAGAAATTACAGTAACAGGAAATCTTGTTGAAGGTGGTTCTACTGTTGCAATTACAGAAGATGATATTCCAGATGATATTAAAGAACTTATTGAAATGGGACTTTATTCAGAGGAAGAAGCTGAAAAGAAAATCGCAGTTGGAAATAATGGAAATCGTGAGAAACGAATGATTATCTTAAAGCCGGATATTACATACGTAGGAAAGGACGAAAATCGAAAACCTACGGTGGCATTTGAGGATGCTAAGTATGATGAGGACGACCTTTATTTCTACGAACAAGCAATTAATGAAGCATTTGCAAATTCTGAAAATGCAGATATTTCAGAAATGGAATCCGGAGATACAGATGAAGATACGTCTGAAGATGAAGATCTTCTTGCAATGCTTGAAGGCATGGATTAAAACATATGCTTGCCCTGTACAAACAGGGCAGGTAGATAAAATAATATAGATTTTTAGGAGGAAAAATAATTGGCATTTAGAAAAGCGCAGACTGCAAAAATTGGTGGAAAGTTTTTAAGTTATGGAGAATCTGGAAGTGGAAAATCAACATTCCAACTTACGTTCCCAAAAGTGGCATGTATTGATTCAGAGACAGGTGTAGCACATTACGAAGGAAGAGATATTACACTTAATAATGGAAATACATACAACAATCTTGTTATGGTAGACAATACATCCGACCTTGACGAACTTGAAGATGATCTTGATTCATTCATTGATGGAGAATACGATGGTCAGATTGAGACACTTTCTATTGATTCTGAAACTAAATTTTACAATACAATGCAGATTGGAGCAACAGAAGTTGAAGAAAGACGTGCAAGAAAGAAAGGCGGAGATGCCGATGATGCTGGAATTAGTGTAAAACAGTGGGGTCGTATTAAAATTATTAATATGAAACTTCAACAGGCAAAAATTGATCTTTCATCAAAAGGCACACATGTTGTTTCTGTCGCACAGGAAGTAGAAATCAAAGATAATGACGGTAAAAAAGTAATTGGATATAAGCCAGATATGCACAAATCTGTAAAATTTGATTACGACACAATTCTCCGTCATTATACCAAAAAAGACAAAGATGGCAATGTAACATTTTGGGCTGAAGTAATTAAAGATAGAACAAATGTTACAAAAGTAGGACAGCAGATTGAAAATCCTTGTTTTGATATTTGGAAAGATTATTATTCTTCAATGAATAATCTTAAAACAAATGCAACATCTTATAAAAATGATTTGAAAAAATCTACAGAATCAATGGTTGACAAGGCGGATAAGTCTGAAGAATTAGCTGCACAGTTCAAAGAGATCTTGAAGTCGCTTAAAGATAATAAGGATGGCATTTTAAGTGTAAATAAGCTTATGAAAGAAAAAAATGTATCCTTAAAAGAACTTGAGATGCAGTCTCCGGAAACACTTACAGAGCTGATTGATTATGCCAAATTACAGTTAGCCTAATTAAAAATATGCTCCGACAGGTATAACAGCCTGTTGGAGTTTTTAAGAAAGGAATAGTTGGTATATGAGAAGCACTAAAAAGAAAGACAATGAATCTTGGATTGAATTGTGTGAGTATGTAAAAAAAGAGATTCTTGAATATGACGATAATATGAAATTTCCACAATATCTTGCATTAAAGCTTCAGGGTATTAAACGTGGAGAACATATAGCGAATAATAACCATGAAGCAAAAGCTAATTATGATGATTACACAATTTTATGTACGTTCAAACTTTGCAAAAAGAAGATAGTTTCTTATTTACATAATAATGAAAGTAAAATTCATGATGAGAAACATAAAATTAATCTTATTATGAAAATTATTGAACCAGAAATTAATGATGTATATTTAAGATTGCAAAGAATAGAGAAAGCAAAGACAAAGGCTGAAAATATCGAAGTCAAAAATCATTACAGTAATGGAGCAAAATATACAAAGAAAACAAAAGAAACTAGTGACAAAATGAAAAAACTGTTTTAGGAGGTATTAATTGGCTACGACAAAAAAAGGGAGTAAAAAATTAACACCTTATCAAGAAGAAGTATTAAAAGCTGCAAAACAAATTAAAGAATATAAAATTGTTGCAGAAGCTAATATTGTTGGTGCTTTATATAAAAATCCTGAATTATTTTATGACTACAAGTTAAAGGGCGATGATTTTACAGACAATACATGGCGTGTATATTGGCAAATTGCAAATGATCTTATAGAAGTTGAAAAGAAGTCTGTGTTAGATGATATCACGGTTGGATTATATCTTGAAAAACATGCAAAATTAAAAAAAGTGTATGAGGAATATGGTGGATATGATCTGATAGATAAAACCAAAGAATATGTAAATGTTAATAACATGGATGGTTATATTAAAGAGCTGTACAAATGGAAGTCAGTCCTTGAAATGATCAAATATACTTTGTCTACAACAAATAGAATTAATGAATTCTGCGATATGTCCCTGGATGAGATTTATGAAGAAAATGAAGCAATGATTAATCATATCTTTGTAAATGCTGCAAGAGACATTGAATCATATAACGCATGTGATGGTATTAACAAATATATTGATGAGCTTAATTCCGGAAAGAGTGTAGGACTACCGTTAAATAACTGTGACATTCTTAATAAGGAAATTGGTGGATTTAATTGTGATGGCAATATTTATGGAGTTGGTGCTAACTCAGGTGTCGGCAAATCAACTACTGTAATGAACTATATTATTCCATCTATATTAAAATTCGATGAAAAGGTTGTATTTTTTATTAATGAAGAGGATCAGACAAAGGTACAGCGAGAGATGGTTATTTGGGTAGCGAATAATATCTTTAAATTTGACCTTCCTAAATATAAATTGCGTGACGGTAATTTTGATGAAGAAACAATGACACAACTTAGAAAAGTTGCAGATTGGATCGAAGAAAAGAAAGAAAATCAAAATATAACAATCGTTCCATTAGAAAGATACTCAGTAAATATTGTTATTAAATTAATAAAAAAATACGCAAGTCTTGGAGTCAGGTATTTTGTACTTGATACTCTTAAAGAGAGTTTTGATGCAACAACAGATGAAATCTATAAGTCAATGACTAGAGATATGGTTAAACTTTATGATGTGGTGAAACCTACCGCAAAAAATGTTGGATTATTTGTTACATATCAGCTTGGTAAAGCAAGCATTAAAATGAGGTATCTTACCAATAATGAAATTGGTCTTGGTAAAAGTATTGTTGATGTTATGAGTGTAAATCTTATGATTCGCAGACCTTTTGAAGATGAATATGAAGGAGGGAAACATGAGATTATTGGATATAGATTTGATGGTATCAATGGCAAAAGTAAGATTCCATTTAAATTAAAGCCAGATAAGCATTATATGATTACTTTTATTCCTAAAAACAGGTTTGGTCAAACCGATGCATTCCAGATTATAAGTGAATTTGATTTTAGCACAAATACAAATAAAGATCTTGGCATTTGTAATATCGTGCAAGATTGGTAAAAGTAAAAGGCGGTGAGGGTGTATTAATGCGAATGAATTAAAAGAATACATTGTGGAGAATAACTGTATAGAACAAATTTTGCTTGCATTAGAATGTCATGGGATAAAAGAATATCCTACTGAGTGGAGAGCAGCTTTACCGCAAGGAACCAATAAAACTGCGGTATGTGTTAAAAAAGATACATTGTCTGTCGCAATCAGAAGTTCTGAAGAGAATAAATATGGAGATATTTTTACGTTGGTTATGACTATCAAAAAAATATCATTTGGAAAAGCGAATAAATATCTCCATAAAATTTTAGGTCTTAAGTATCAATTCAATTCTAAAGCAGAAATATCAAAAAAAGATCCATTAGCAATCTTTAAAAAAATAAAAAGAAGAAAATATACAATTGATAAAGAGATTCCTGTATATGATGATTCAATCCTTAAAGAATATGTAGATCTCCCTTATATCGGATGGGTCAGAGAAGGTGTACTTCCGTTTGCTTGCAAAAGATTCAATATTGGATATTCATACGATAAGAAGCGAATTGTTATACCGGAACGAAAATGGGATGGTGACGATAATGAGTATATAGGAATAAGTGGGAGAACTACAGTACCAAATTATGAAATGTTTGACATTCCTAAATTCTTTAAATTATCAAAAACATATCCTAAAGGAATGAATGTATATGGATTAAATGAAAATTATCAAACAATTCAAGAAGCTGGTTATACAGTTGTTTTGGAGAGCCAAAAATCTGTTTTGAAAAGATATTCAAGAAAAGATGGAACAGCTACAGCAATTGGTAATTGTGAATTTACAGAAGAACAAGTGCGAATATTAATAAGTTTAGATGTTGAAATAATTGTTGCTTTTGATGAGGGGATAGATATTAATCACGTCAGACAAGAATGCGATAAATTTTATCCAATTAGAAAAATAAGCTATATGTTTGATAAATGGGGCTTACTAGAAAAAGGAAGTAAGGATAGTCCTGCTGATAAACCTAATAAGGTGTACAATTTTATGCTTAAACATCGTGTTGTATATGATGAATCAGAAAGGAGAAAATTAAAAATTTGGCAAGAAAAACAGGAAAAGAATTAACAGAGATTTGTAACAAATTTGGCATCGATACATTATGGTCGTGGAGTAGATATCATTGTTATAAGCAAGATAAATGGGAATATTTTCTAAAATACATTTTACATGAAAAAGAAGATAGAACGAATAGCATATATTGTGTATCAGGTGGTAATGTTCATGATATTATAGAACAATTATATACCGGCGAAATTAAATATGAAGATATGCCAGAACTATATGAAGACAGTCTTTTCGCAATGAATTGTGCGGAGCTTAAATATAATAGAAGCGATTCTGATAAAAATGATGCAATAGCAAATAAATATGAAAATTGCATCCGACATTTCTTTAGAAATCATAATCTGATTAATTTTCCACATAAAGTAGAACATTTTATTACAATTAAAATTTCTGATGATGTTTATATGCAAGGATATATAGACATGCTTTACATTGAACCATATATAGATATCAACGGAAAAAAAAGAAAAAGAGTACATATTGTGGATTGGAAAACATCTACAAGATATCAAGGTGCAAAGATTGATGCTGAATGCGGTCAGCTAGTTATTTATGCTGAAGGGATTAGGCAAGCATTGGATATTCCGTTGGAAGACATTGTATGTGAGTGGAATTTCTTAAAATATGTCACAGTTACTATTGAGCAAAAAAATGGTAAGAAGAAAGATAGATATATAGAAAGAAATGTCATTGGGGAGAAGCTTGTTAATACTGCGAAAATGTGGTTAAAAGAATTCGGGTATGAAGATGATCTTGAGAAATATATTGACGAGATGACATTAAACAATAATATTGATTGTTTGCCAGAAGAGGTAAGAGATAAATTTGAAATACATGATTGCTATGTACAAGTGTCATTAACAACAGAAAAAATTGATAATCTAAAAAAAGATATTATTGATACTGTGTCTGAAATTAATAGTAAGTCTGAAGAATACAAAAATACAGGAGATGAAGATGTATTTTGGCAAGAGGTAACTGACGCAGACGAGTTTAGACTCGCAACTCTCTCAGGATATTCCAGAAAATTGCATAGACCATACGATCAGTATTTAAAAGATAAAGAATTATTTTTAAAGGACGACAACGCAGAAGAAAATAATAATGAAGAAGATGATTTATTAGCATTTGTAAATAGTTTGTAGAGGTGAGAAATTGAGTAATTTTACAGTATTACATTTACATAGTATGGATTCAAATCCTTATAGTGGTCTTGAGGTTGATTCAATTACACCATTTCAAGCATATATAGATAAAGCTAAAAAAGAAGGAATGAAAGCAATCGCATTCACAGAACATGGAGTTATGTTGCATAATGTTGCAAAGAAACAGGCGTGTGAAAAGGCTGGACTAAAATATATTCATGGCGAAGAATTCTATGTAACCAAAGAATTATATCAAGAGCCGGAAACAGAAGAATATGAAAAAGCATTAACAGAATTAGAAGAATCTTTGCTTGGGTGTAATCCACAAGAAGCGCAAGAAGAAATTGGTAGTTTTATTGAAGAGAATAGGATAAAAGTAAGAGATAATTATCATTGTATTTTACTAGCTAAGAATCAAGAAGGCGTAAGAGAATTGAATAAATTGTCATCAGATTCGTTTAATAGAGATGATGGACATTTTTATTATAATCCACGAATTACATTGGAAGAACTTGAAAATACATCAGATAATATTTTAGTTCTCACAGCTTGTGTTGCTGGTATGTTATGTAAAGGAACAGAAGAGGTACAAGAAAGATTTTTAAAATTTCTTATAAAGAACAAACATAGATGTTGGCTAGAGATTCAACCGCATAATTTTGATGTGCAAACTTATTATAACCAATATTTATATCGTATTTCACAAAAATATGGTTTAAGACTTGTTGCAACAAGTGACGTACATGCGATAAACAAAGATCATATGATGGGAAGAGGTGTCATGCAGAAATCTAAAAAAATAGATTTCCATGACGAGGATGCGTGTGATTTGTCTTGGAAATCATATGATGATATGGTAGATGCTTTTGCATTACAAAATGGATTAGCCAAATCAGTGTATCTCGATGCAATAGAAGAAACAAATAGAATTGCAGATATAGTTGAGTCTTATGATTTAGACTATAGCAATAAATACCCACGATTATATCAAGATGCAGAGAAAGAGTTTAAAAAAAGAATTGTAGAGGGTGTAAAAGAACGTGGGATTACAAAACTTTCAAATTATAAAACAGAGTACATTCCAAGAATTAAAGAAGAACTTGAAACATACAAACATAATGATGCAATAGATTTTATGTTACTTGATTCAGATTATAAAAATTGGCTATTAGAAAACAATATGCATTATGGATGTTCCCGTGGATCTGTATCTGGTAGCGAAATTGCGTATCTAATCAAATGTACAGATGTTGATTCTGTAAAATACAAATTAAACTTTTCTCGTTTTATGAATCCAGAACGTATGTCGTTAGCAGATGTTGATACTGATATTTATGCAGAAGATAGATATAAGGTGCGAGAATATCTGTTTAATAAAGAAGGACTGTATTGTTGCAATATTATTACATTTAATACTATTCAATTAAAAGCAGCGATAAAAGACGTTGGTAGGGCATTTGGCATGACTCCAGAACAAACACAGGAATTATCTAATATGGTAGAAACTGATGATAAGGGCAAAGATTACATGCCGGATGAGATTAGAAATCAATATCCTGAAATGTTTAAATATGTAGACATGGTTATTGGAACAATTACATCACTTGGTAGACATGCAGCAGGTATTGTATGTAGTCCAACAGATATTAGATATGACTTTGGAACGCTTTCTATCACGTCTGATCCAAGACCAGTTAGCCAAATTGATATGCATGAGATTGATTCTTTGAATTATGTAAAGCTAGATTTGTTAGGATTAAATGCAGTTGGGTTAATTGATGGTGCTTGCAAGCTTGCAGGAATTGACTATTTGACACCAGATAAGGTAGATTTTTCAGACGAAAATGTTATTAAATCAATAGCAGAAGATACAACACTTATTTTTCAGTTTGAAAGTGGATTCGCCAGCGACTCATTAAAAAGAACGTTGAGTAAAGAAACTTTGGCGAATATAAAAGAGCAAAATGATAATATTTCCTATCTTGATGTAATGGCTATGGTCAGTGGAGCTATTAGACCGGCTGGCGAATCTTATAGAGAGCAATTATTCAATGGCATTTATAAAGACAATGGCAATGAAGCCTTAAATGAATTCTTAAAACCTACACTGGGATATTTAGTATATCAAGAGCAGATTATTGATTTCTTACATGAATTTTGTGGATATACTATGGGACAAGCTGATATCGTTCGTAGACATTTCGCAAAGAAAACTGGAACAGAAACAGACATTCCAATAATTGAAAATGGTGGATATATGGTAGATATTCATGGAAATAGAGATGAAAAATATATACCTGGATTCATTAAAATAGCAAAAGAAAAATATGGGATGTCTGAAGATGAAGCGAGAGAAACAATCAAATCATTCTTAGTTGTAATAGATGATGCGTCGAATTATTTATTTTCGAGAAATCATTCAGTTCCATATAGTATGGTTGGATTTTTTATTGGATGGCTCAGATATTATTATAAGATTGAATTGCTTACATCTGCTTTGAATGTATATGTAGATAATACAGAAAAGGTATCTAATATAAAAGAGTACATTAAATCGCAAGGCATTAAAATGAAAGGTGTAAAATTTGGCAAGTCGAAAGCTTTATATTTTATGGATAAAGAGGAGAACGCAATATATCAAGGAATCGCTTCTATAAAATTTTGTAATGCTAACATTGCAGATGAACTATACGAATTGTCTAATAATCATTATGATAATTTTATAGAACTTATTTCAGATATAAGCAAAAAGACATCTGTAGATTCAAGGCAAATGCATATCTTAACTATTTTGAATTTCTTTTCAGATTTTGGAAAAAACAAATATCTATTAAAGCTTATAGATCTTTATGATTCATTCGGATCGTGTAAAATCATCAAAAAAGCAAAATTGGAAGAACTGGGGTTGGATGAGAATATTGTTAGAAAATATTCTGGGAAAGAAACAGAAAAACAATTTTCTCAAATAGATAATGTTGGGCTTGTTAATCATTTAAGTCAAGATATAGAGAATAAACCATTGTCAGTAAAAGAACAAATTGCATATGAGCAAGAATATTTAGGTAACATTTCTTATAAAAATCCGAAAGCACCGAAGAATATGTACTATGTTTTGGAATGCAAATTTTACAAAGACAAAACAAAACCATATTTAATGCTTTATGACATGAAGAATGGAGAATATTTAAAGACAAAGATTACATCCGGCAAATCATTTGTGGAATCGCCATTTAAAGAAACCAATGTCATTCATGTAAAAGAATTTGGAGAGAGAAATAAAATGAAAAAAGTTGGTGGAAGTTGGATTAAGACTGACGAAAAAGAAAAGATAGTAAAGAAATGGGATGTTTATTAAAGGAGATGTAAGGTTGGATAAAATAATCGAATTTAGGTGTGTGCCAGAAAGACTTGTATATAATTCTACTGACTTCAAAATATACGGAGTCTCTGTTAATTCATTTGAATATCCAGAAGTAAAGATTGGAAAATATAACACTGCTACTATTAAAGGTAATATTTCAGAGCTTAATCTTGGCATTGATTACATAGTAAAAGCAAAAGAAGTATCCGATTCTCATGGAGTCGGATACGATGTAATCAATATTAAAAGAGAAAAACCAACAACACTTGCTGCGACACGAACTTTCCTATATGAGATATTAACACAAAAGCAGACAGATGTATTACTGGAAGTTTACCCAGACATTGTAGATAGAATAATGAATAACAGATTGAACGATGTTGATCTTTCAAAAACCAAAGGAATAAAAGAGTATACATTCAATGTAATTAAAAATAAAGTGATAGAAAATTTTAAGCTTGCTGAAATTGTGGAAGAGTTTAGAGGATTGTTTAATTTACCTACGGTAAAAAAGTTATATGAAAAATACACATCTGTAGAAAAAATAAAAGAAGTAATTAGAGAAGAACCTTATCAATGTTTATGCAGACTTGGTGGCATAGGATTTAAAACAGCAGACTCTTTATTACTGACACTTGACAAAAATAGCAAGGAATGCAAAAAAACAGGAGAAAAACCAGTGCTATTCTTTGGATTCGATCTTGTAACATCATACCAGAGAGCAAAAGCTTGCGTAGATTATTTACTTGATGAGAATGAAAGTAATGGTAATACATATATGCATGTTGGAGATTTGAAAAAGCAATTTGATGTATTGGTTCCGGAAGCAAAGATGAATTTACCTCTCATTCTTAAAGGTGATAACGATGTTATTTTTGATAGAAAATTATTAAGTGTATGTAAAAAAGAAACATACGAAACGGAAAAATATATAGCTGCAAGAATAAATGAGGCATTAAATATTCATACAAAATGGGACTGTGATTGTTCTAAATTTCAAGAACTTGACGGGTTCACATTAACAGACGAACAATGCAAAACGTCAAAATACATGTGTGAAAGTAATTTAGTATTATTGGTTGGTTATGGTGGATCTGGTAAGAGTAGTTCCACTCAAGCATTTGTAAATATGCTGAACACATATAATAAAAAACATTTGCTTTTAGCTCCAACTGGCAGGGCAGCAAAGGTACTGTCAGGTTTTACAAATGAAAATGCTATGACAATTCATAGAGGTCTTATGTATATGCCACCTGCTGATTGGGGATTTAATGAAGAGAATAAATTACCATATGATGTAGTAATTGTGGATGAGTTTTCAATGGTAGATATTTTCTTATTTAGAAAATTACTTGAAGCTATAGATTTTGAGAAAACAAAATTACTCCTTATTGGTGATGATGCACAGATTCCTTCTGTTGGTGCTGGTAATGTACTTTATGATTTGTTGAAATGCGAGGATATTCCTACTATCACACTTGATAAGGTATTCCGTTATGGTAAAGGTGGTTTATCTACGGTTGCTACAGATACACGAACTGGTACTGAATATTTAGATAAGACCAAAACAGGTATGCAAGTGTTTGGCGAAGATCAGTCATATATATTTATGCCGATTCTTCAAGATAAACTTGTTGGATATACTGTAAAACTTTATCAGACATTATTATCTAAAGGATATTCTATTGATGATATTGCAATTTTATCTTGTTATAACGTAGGTGATTATGGGACTGTTGCCTTAAATAAAAAAATACAAGATGCTGTTAATCATGATCCAAAAGCAAAAATAACATTTGGAGATACAGAATTTAGATTGAATGACATTGTAATGAACTATGCTAATGATTACAAAGCGATCATCTATAATGAGGAATATATTGATGATAAAAATACAACATTTATTGCTAATGGTGAATCTGGTAGAGTTGTAAAAATTCTAAAAGATGCAATGGTTGTTGATTATGATGGAACGTTTATCTATATCCCAAAAAGTTCTATGAAAAATATTCGATTAGCTTATGCTATCAGCACACACAAATCTCAGGGCGGTCAGTTCAAGGTGGTTGTTTTAATTACACCTAAAGCCCATAGTTATATGCTTAATTCCAATTTATTATATGTAGGTGAAAGTCGTGCAAAAGAAAAGTGCTATCACTTAGGCGAAATAAGAACAGTGAATTTAGCACTAAAGAAAAAAGAAAATTTTGATAGAAAAACAATGTTACAAACATTCTTGAAAGGAGAATAAATGGATAAAGTATTAGTATTTGAAACACTTTTAAATAAATTTGAAACAGAAGAAATGAAAGATTATTGTACAGATATGATTAAAGAAATTCCTGATTATATCTTCGTAATTCCTAGTAGTACATCATTAAAATATCACAACAAAACACAGTGTCAACCTCATGGTCAGATTTTACATATGCTGATGTTTGGAGAAGTAATGAATTATATTCTTGATTTGGAATATGTAAAAGAAAAGACTAATGAAAAACAAAGAGATTGTCTGAGATGTACACCAATTTTTCACGATGCTATTAAGTGTGGGACAAATGGATCTCAGTATACAGTACATGATCATCCGTTGCTTGCTGGTAAATGGATCAGAGATACAGTCGTAGAACACGATATTGACAAAGAGACAAAAGAATATATTGCAAGATTATGTGAAAGCCATTCTGGACAGTGGATTTCGAATAAACGAAGCAGCACTGTATTACCTAAACCAGAAAACGACGAGCAGTTTTTGGTTCATTTGTGTGATTACTTATCAAGCAGATCAAATATTGATATGACATATTCAGATGAGGTATATGATGCGCTTGGCGGTATTGAAGTTGAGAAAGAAGATATTCCAGATATTAATGAATACAAATTAACTTTTGGTAAACATGCTGGTATGACATTGCCGGAGATTCAGGATGTTGCTCCTGGATATATTAGATGGGCAAAAGAGAATATCACTAGAGAGCCTGTAAGAAGTTTATTGGCTCAAATGTAAAAAAGTCAAAAACCATGTCCAAAATTTCCCTTAAAATGGGGCATTTTTGGACGTGATTTTCGGATGAAAGGTCGATTTCATTGGAGGTAATAAAATGTGTAAAAAACAAAATATAGAAGAAAAAACAAATAAAATAAAAGTAACTAGCCTTGATATCATAGTAAACATGCATAGAGATAATCCATACTATGAAATTAAGTACAAAGAGGTAGGAGAGGATTTTTATCATATTGGCTATAGCTCTTATGATTTAAACATTGTACTTGGTTATAAGGAAGAGTGTTTTGAGTTACTTGAATGTGAAAATAATTATGACGTTAATCCGTGGATCATTTGTAAGGAAGGACAAATGCCTGAAGATTTTAATTACAAAAATAATAAAAAACTAAATATTTTAGTAACTACGGAGTCTGGAATTGTTACAAAAGTTCAAAGGATAAGAGAACCTTACGGAGATAAAGCTTTCTGGAGATGGGGTAGAGTATATGGGGATTGTAAAGCTTGGATGCCGTTACCAGAACCGTATAAAGTTGTTAAATAGCAAAATAAATGGAGAGATAACAAATGTTTAAAATAATATTAGAATTAATAATTTTTATACTTTCTTTTGTAGGAACAATAACACTTATCTTTGAATTTATAAAAGAATATGAGGATATAAAAAGTAAATTTCTTGATTGGCGAGATAGAGAATGTAAAATCAAATGTCTATGTAACCATTCATATTCCATTAATTATTTATGGTATAGAGATAAAGAGGTATGTTTGAAATGTTCTAAATGCAATAAAGTAAAAAGAATCCAATTAGATGACAAAACATTTGAAACATTTTGTGAAGTATGGAAAGAGGAATGTAAGAATAGATGAGTAACGTAAAAATATACACAGTCGATGACGAAGAACCAAATTGTAACAGATGTGACCATGTATGTGATTCTGATATAATATGCAAACAATATTGTGGTAGTGAACATTATTGGAATGGATATTCACGAACTGAGTTTATCGAAGATGGAGAGTAAAAAATGACAGAATTTATTTCATGTAAAGAATATGCAGCCAATCTAAAAGAAGAACTAAAAGAGTTATGCAAAAACTCACTAAGACAGCGTTGCCTTACAGTAATTCAGATTGGAGACAACAAAGCAAGTAACTCTTATATAAAAGGTAAAAGAAAAGATTGTGAATATGTTGGTATAAAGTTTAATCATATTCATATTACAGATTATGAAAATCTTGATGAATCAGATTTATGTCAAATTATTAAAGGTCTAGACAATTCTAAAGAAGTTGATGGAATCATTATTCAACTTCCTATTCCGGATAAATACAACATAAAAATATTACAACAGTTTATTAGTCCAGGAAAAGATGTTGACGGATTTAGAAAAGATTCGCTTTATAATCCATGTACACCACAGGGAATTGTTGACTGGCTTGAAATTAATGACATTGATTTAAGAGGTAAATTAGTAACTGTGTTGGGAAGAAGCGATATAGTAGGGAAACCACTTGTAAATATGCTTATTGATAAAGGTGCAACAGTTATTAGTTGTAATAGCAAAACAGAAAAATATTATATGGAGAATTTCATGAAAATGTCAGATATTGTTATTTCTGCAATTGGCAAGCCTAAGAAGTTTGATTCATCTTATTTCGGCATCGATACTATTATTATAGATGTTGGTATAAACAGAGATGAAAACGGAAAGTTATGTGGAGATATTGATCAAAAAGATGTTGAAGATTATTTTGGTAATTGTTGTTATGTAACACCTGTGCCTGGAGGAGTGGGATTGCTTACAAGAGTCACGTTGTTAAAAAACGTAATGAAATAATCAAGGAGTAGAGAATATATATGTGTAACTATTGTGAAAAAAATTCTCCTGAATGTTGCATTTACATTGATCCATTATCTAATGATTATTACTTAGACATCGAAACTTCAGAATGGGATGAGTATGATGATGAATTTATACATCAGAGAGAATATATTAACTATTGCCCGTGGTGTGGCAGGAAATTAAATGGAAGAAAGGATTAATAGAAGAATGAAATTATATGTCATAAGTGCAGATACATACAACGATTCATGGGGTTCTCAGATTAGTATGTTTGGAGTATTTGATGAAGAACATGTATACGATGCACTAGAAGAATTGCAAAAGGAATATGATTACTATTTCGAAGTGAATGAAATAAGTCTAAATGAGCGCAACGAAACGTATCTTGGTGGCTATTTTGAATAGATGAAACTGCGCTTTCATTTGGAGAATAAAATAATATAAAAATTAGGAGGAACATTTTATATGAAAGAAAAGAATACGAACTGGAAAATTCCACTCATTATTGTAGTAGGAGTAATTGCTGTAATTTTAATGGGAATCTTTTGGGTACAGGGATTCCAGAATAAAGCAATTAATTACGAAGAACAGGTAAATACCGCACAGTCTGATATTAAAGTTCAGGAAAAACGAAGAGTAGATCTTGTATATAATCTTGCAGATTGTGTAAAACAGTATGATAAACATGAAGCAGAAACGTTGAAAGCTGTTGTAGACGGTCGTAGTTCCGGAAGTGCAAATATTGAAAATGTATCAACATCAATTGCAGCAGTGTCAGAAGCTTATCCGGAACTTAAATCTAATAAGAATTACAAACAATTAATGACTGAGCTTGCCACCACAGAAAATCTTATTGCAAATTATCGAGAAAATTACAATAAACAGGTTAAAGATTACAGAAGATATGTAAAAGGTTTTCCGGCAAGAATATTTTTAAATATGCTTGGATATGACAAACAGGATTATAAACTTCTTAGTTATGACGTATCAGACACAGCACCGCAAAATCTCTTCAATGAGGACTAAAATATGAGAGGTCGAGGTTTTGATTTTGGAGAGTTTGAAATAACTTTTCGAGAGATATTGGCGAGTGTTTCTATCGTTGCGGTAATGTTACTCATTGGCTTTGTGATTTCTGGAAAGATTTCACAAAGTAATATAGATGCAAATGAAAAATATAACAAAGCTATAAAAATTGAGAACGACAAAGATATGTTCCAGTATGGTATGGAGACAAATGTTGGTAATGCTTTTGTGCATGGAAAGCTTAAGGCAGTTGATACAGTAACATTTCCTGAGATTGATGGGGAATATATGTATGTTGAAAAAGTAGAAGAACATTATAACATGCATACACAAACATATACAACAACTGATGGTAAGGGACATACACAAACCCACACTAGAACTTATTGGTCATGGGATTATGCCGGTGAAGAATCAAAAGAATGTAAAGAAATTAGTTTTTGCAACACTAAGTTTCCAAGCAAGAAAATAGTACACCCAAGTACAAGTTACATAAAAACAATCAAAGAGTCTAGTCATGTAAGATTTAAATATTACGGAACTGGAACAAAATTTAATGGAACGATTTTTGCAGAGCTAAAAGATAAAACAATACCAGACAATACAAAATTCTTTGTGAATACTAATATAGAAGAAACTATGGATGTATTAGTATCTGACGGTACATTCTGGCAAATTCTATTTTGGATCTTTTGGATTGTATTAACCGGAGCAGCAGTATTTGGATTTTATTACTTAGATAATGAATGGTTAGAGTAAAGAAATGTATGATTCATGGAAGGAGAATATATGAATTTAAGTTATTATAATACAAAATTCCAAAGTTTGATTGACGAAGCAAGAAAAGATGGCTTTAAATTATCTGATAATGAATTTGTGAAAACAGAAGATGAAAAATTTCCTGTAATGGAAGTCTTTCTTGTTAATAATACAACATATGAAGATTCTGGACGATTTAACATCTATAAAAAGACAGTGAAAATATCACAAGAAGATTATGATAAAATAATTGCTCATGCAAAAGAAAATGATTGCAAAACAATTAAATGTGATTATAGCAATGGCGACGAGCTTATAGAAAGAATAATCTATAGTAATGATGAACCTAATATTGACTTTTCTATGTGTAACATTGGCGGGAATATAAGTATTAGATACAATAGTTATCGCGTTTATAGTGATAATGATGAATGTGTGGATCTCTTCTTTACTAAAGAAAATGATGATGACGATTTCCCAAGAGGATATATTAGTTTTTATATTATGGAACGTCGTGATTTTGAAAAAGCAGAAAATGTAAATTTAAATTTAGAGAAATTCATGAGAGACAACAAGTAAACCGTTGTTTCATAAGGAGGAATATTTTGAAGATAGAAACTAATAATTTAGATATATTAATGAAGAATGTAGAAGTAGGAGAATGCTTTATATTCAAAGATAAGTTGTATATGAAAATCGACAACGGATGTATAAAAGTCGATACAAATTATCCAAATCTTATAATAGATTTACATACTAACAGACTGAATTCAATTGCAGATGATGCAATTGTAGGTAGAGCTAATGCAAAAATAGTAGTTGAATAAGCGGAGGGGGATTAAATGCCTACAGGATATACATCTTATATATATGATGGGAAAATTAGAAATGGTGCGGATTTTTTAAAGCTTTGTACTAGAGCTTTTGGAATTGCCGTAGATATTAAAGATGAAGATTTATCTGTGGCGACACCAAATCATTTTGAACCAGATCCTTTTTATGAAGAAATGTATAAAAAGGCTGTAAGTAAAAGAAATAAATATAAAAGAATGACTGTTGACGAAGCCAGACAAGAGTTTGTTGAAAAAGAAATTAAATCTTTAAACTCTTCAAAAGAATATTTAAGCAAAATGATTGAAGAGAATGATAGATATCGGTCTGTGAGAATTGAAGTTGAAAAATGGATACCTCCAACATCGAAACATGAAAAGTTGAAAGAGTTTGCACTCAACCAGCTAAATATTTCTATGAACAGCAAAGATTCTCTTGAATTTTTTAGAACAAGGTCTGACAAAAAGATTGATGATAGCGAAGAAAATATAATCAATTATTTATATGAGATGCAAGAAACTTGTGAGAAGGAAGTAATAAGAAGCTATAAAAAATGGCAAGAGAATATAAAAGAAACAGAGGAAAATAATCTTTGGATGAAACAATTTTTGGATAGTCTAGAAACAATATCTAATAAAGCACAGGTTTGATTGGGAGTATAAATATGAAGTTAAGTGAAATAGCAGAATACATAGTAGACAATTATTCTGATTGTTGTATGGCATACAACAATGAAGTAATCAAAGGATGCAGAGAAGAATGGTACGAAGAAAGTCTAATTAAACCATTATTAGATTTTTACATGCACGAAAAAATGGGACTATGCGGATGTGGTTCTCCGGAAGATACATACGAAGTAATCAGAAGATATCTACATATAAGAAAAGCTCGATTTAGAGATGATTTGTCATATGATCTTGTTAAAGAAAGCTATAATGTCAATTTGCATATGGATTATGACGATTCAATACAATATGGAATGCTTCAGTTTCTTGCGTATGTATTAGATAGCTATGGATTTACGACACATGGCAGTGGAATTGGTGGATGTTGGTTGACTGAAGATGGAGAAAGATTATTAACTGTGCTTGATGCCTGGTATGAATCTGGAGGATATACAGAAATATGAATTGTGTAGATAATAATTGTAAAAATCTATATACAATAAGTGGAGAATATTATTGTGCCGTCACGCATAGAGAGATTCCTGAATTTATCAACGTTTTAGATCCAAATGAAAAATCCAACGATTGTGATAATTTTATACAAGCACACACATGTTTAAATTGTAAACACGCAAAAACAACAGTTTATGAAACAGGAACAATTGATGATATTGAATATAGATGTCCTTTTCAAGAGAATAAACTAATATATGATGATAATACTGCTCCATGTTATGAACATTATTACGATGTTCCGGAATGCAATATGGCTAATAAATTTGAGGAATATTAGGTTATGAAGAGATTAGAAAAGAACAGTCTTGTCAAATGGGCAAACACATTATCAGATAAAGAACTTAAAGATAAATACTACGCAGCCGTATACGATTCTCTAGGTAGTCAGACTGATGAGATGTATGAACTTGGATATGATATGAGAGACATCAAAGAACAGGAAGAGTATGAAAAATATCTCTGTGAAAAAGCTGATATCTTGGAGAACATATGTGTGGAACGTGGAATTGGAATATGGGATGAAGACGAGGAAAGGGGAGTGATAACAAATGAAGAATAAAGAGAAGTTTAAAAAAGAGATTGTGGAGCTTGCTTGCAACGGTAATGGTATTGCTGTTGATAAGTATTCAGGAACTGTTGGTTCGTGCAACTATGTTTCATGTAATAATTGTTTGTTTATGGGAATTTATTATTGCGATAAGGTAAGAAGAGAATGGGCAGAATCCGAGTATGCCGAAAAGCCAATGATTTCTAAAAGAGATAGAGCGTTTTTAGATTATCTTAAATATTATAAATATATTGCAAGAGATGATGATGAAGAGTTATACGTATATACGTCTATACCGACAAAGCGTTCTGACTGTTGGGGAGCAGACGGTGCTTATAGAAGTCTTAGAGGACTGGATATTGACTTTCCAATGATTAAATGGTCAGACTCCGAGCCGTGGCTTATCGAGGATCTGAAGAAGTTAGAGGTGGTAGAAGAATATGAAAAATAATGAGAATAATCCAATAGATTATACAATTGTAAGTAAACCTGCTTTCATAAATTTTATATGTCCTCATTGCTTTAATGATGTAGAAGTTCCATTTTCTGATGTGGATTTTAAGACGGATTATTGGAGCGATGGAGCGCATTGTAATTGTCCTTTATGTGATAAGGAAGTAGAGTTGGGATATTATGACTATGACTAAAAATCTATAATGCTACAACTAAATGAAGATTGGAGAAGAGGATTATGAAATATGAAGTTGGAGATAAAATTAAAATTATTAGAACAACTGAAGGTTGTTATGGAGCAGAAGGAAAAATTGGCACAGTAACGAATGAGCCTTCTATAAATGGTCTTTGTGATGACAAAGACGGTTTTAACGTAGATTGTGGCTGTGGACATATTTGGAGAATCGGTTTTGAGTCGGAATGCGAACTATTAGACGAACTAACAGCGGAAGAAGCAATTAGACTTAAAATTGAGATGTGTGAAGAAATGTCTTGCTCCGATTGTGGAATGGGCAAATCTAACAATAATATGGGCATAAGCTGTAATGAATTGCAGAAGAAATATCCTGGACGAGCTGCTGAAATCCTCAAACAGTGGAAAGCAGATCATAAAAAGAAAAAAGAAGTTGAAACTGAGATTGTGCATCTTATCAAAGTCATGAAAGAAGAAGGCGATTCTACAACTTGTGTGTACGCCTATGAAATTAACGAAGACAAGGACGATATTAATGAGAAGATGGACGAGCTGGTAAAACAGTATTATGAAGAAAATGGTAGCAAGATTTATGCTAAATGTGAGCGTATTTGCAGGGTGAAAAGTTAATGAAACGTCCGTTTCATGAAAGGAGAAAAAAATGGCAAAAACAGTTGAATTTAACATTAAAGTAACAATGAATGAAAGATGGGTTAATGACTTTTGTTCGATGTTGCATTGGATGGAAAGTTGCGGAAAACTAGGTCATTCATCTGTAGTTGCATTTTATTCTGATGGTGATGGCGATTTTAGACCAACTTTTGATATTGATAGAGAATATAAGAAAACTGAAGGACATTGGAAAGAATTAGACAAACAATTGCCTGCACCAGAAGTGATTTTCGATGCAGGTTAATGAATGAGAAATTTTATCAAAGTGAGGTGTCAAATGAGTGATACAAACTTTTTAGTGCTATTAATTGGTACAATAATATTCTTATGTTTTTTAAATAAAATGCTGGACAAATCATATAAAGTTACAGATGAACAAAAAGATTGTAAGCATGAGTGGAAGCTTGTAGGAAAAATGAAAAATGGTACATATGTTATTTATTGCCCTAAATGTAAACTCGAAAAATATATATCTGAAGTAAAGTGGAAAGAAATGAAAATTGATAAAGAATTTCAGGATAAAAACAATGGATAATTTAAAACAAGCGATTGCTTTATGGGACTGGCTAGGCTTCTATATATGGATGGAAAATTGGCGTAGAGCGAATATGCAATGCGATAGAATTGATGAATTCAAAAAAGAGCATCCAATACGTAACTTTATTGGAATGTTGGTACATTAGATTAGTGTAAGAAATGTGAGTTTCATTATATGTGGTGGCGGAATATGTAGACGCTAATGACAGATAGGCTAACCTATTGGTTCGATTCCAACGATATCTTAAACAGTGAAATAGCTGACGATATTGGGTCTGATTTGGTAGAAGGGAGTGGGGAGCCATGTAAGGTGAAAATCCTTACCCACATATTTGAGAAAATGTTGAATAAAAATGATAGTATTGTGAAGAGGTGGGAATATGAATTGTCCAAGACCAGGAAAAGAATGTAATGAGTTTATGTGTGGAAGTTCTGTAGATGGAATTTGCCGAAGGAATGAAATTAAATGTGATTTCTGTAGTGAAATATATAATGCAGAAGAATTAAATAAAATGCATCCAATCGATAGATATGTTGTAGACTGCATAACATTTGATAAAGAAGATAACACTTTTAATCTTTGGCATGAATCTGAAGATGATTATTATACAGGAAATATTATGGAAATAAATTACTGTCCTGTATGTGGAAGGAAATTAAGTAATGCCTAATTTTAATTTACCATACAGATTAGCCTGTCTATACATGGGAATGACAGAAGAATATGACAGGTCATTAACAGATATAAGAAGCAGATATGATCCGACAGAAGCGTTTTTATACTACAACGATATGTGTTCAGAAAGTAATAGATATGCTAATGCTGTAAGAAAGAAAATTATAGAAGATTATTGTGTTCCGTGGAAAGAAATACAAAATGAAATTTGTAGACATAATAGTAGGTACTCCGCACAGCATTGGATTGATGAATATGAAAGGATTTGGAAATAATGGAGAATATACCAGAGGACAGATATATTTGTAAATGGTGTTGGCATTGTGAGTGTAATGAAGAAGCAACTGGAACAGCAATATGTTCTTTAGATATTGGTGATTCTATAAATGTAAACGATGGATGCTGTGATGAATTTGAATACGATCCAGATTTTATAAGGTATTAATTATGATAGGTAAGATATACATAATTCCAACTGTAGATAAGCCAGTAAAAATTGTCTTTCCAGATAAATATTATATAGAAGAAGATGATAGCAGTTTTGTTATTAATGAAATAATATCTATTGAAGAAGCAATAAGAAGAGTTAAAGTAGCTGGCAATGATTCAGAAGAATTTATCCACACTTTAATTAATGACAAGATGTGGAAAGGAATGATTATATGAAGATTATTGTAGATGAAATGCCGGTATTTCGTGATGAATGTCCGTTTTGTAAAATGGATTTTGGAGAATATATTTGTAGCAGGAGTGACTTAGAATGCAATATTGATATGTGTGATTTTCTAAAACCTATTACAGACTATGTTTTTGAGGAATGTGTTACAGAGAATATTATTAAGAGAATTCCGTTGGCAGATACCAGAAATGAGAGGTGAAATAAGTTATGAGCGATTTTGATTTTTCTAACAAAATATTAATTGATTCTACAGAATTTCAACGGAAAGTTTTAGATTATATTTTTTCTTGCGAAATTGATAAGATGATTGATGCGACAGTGTTCAAAGATAACCAAGAATGCAAACAAGCTATAATTCATGGGATGGTAATAGCTTCAATGCTGACAAGTAGGTGTAAACAAATCGAGATAAACGAGGTAGCCGGTATGAAAAAATGTATTATTTTAGAGATTGAAAATAAGACGGACTTTGAAAACAAAATGAATGAATATTTATCTGAGGGATATAAAATCGAAGCCAGTTCGTGTAATAGTAAATATTACAAGGCAATTATGGTATTAGAAAAAGAATAACGAAATCGCACTTTCATTGGAGAAAAATAATGATTTTAGAATATAAAGGATATAGGACAAAGATAGAATTCGATCGAGAAGATAATATTTTCTACGGTAAAATTGAAGGAATACGTGATTTTGTAAATTTTCATACAGACGATTGTTTAAAAATTGAAGAAAAATTTCACGATGCGGTGGATGACTACTTAGAATTTTGCAGAGAAATTGAGAAAGAACCAGAGGTGATTAATTGATATACATAAACGATAATTGGGAATCAGTTTCAACATTAGACAAATGCCTGAACCTTATCGGAGAATATAATAAAGAACTTGCTGCTAAAATTGTAGAATTACTTCCGGTTCATACAGACGAGGAATATTATGAGTTAGAGAAAGAGCTTAAAAAGTCCGATGATTATTTACGAGATGCTGAATATGAAGTAGACAGACTACAGGAGCAAGTGGATGATTTGAACGAAGAAATGTCTGATTTAGAACATTTATTAAAAGAAGAAGTAACAAAAGATAAAATTATTCTTACAACAAATGAGTCTGGAGACTGGGCAATTCTTGAGTATAAAGATTTTAAATTAGAAGGACATCAAATTAGAGAATATGACTGGATCGATTTACTGGAATATCTAGGATATAAAATAGAAGACAAAGAGATTTCAGATGAAGAGATGGAGGAATTATGCTAAATGATGAGTAGATGGCAAATAATTTGCACAACAGATCAAATAAAAGAAGCAAAGCGCAACGTCCAGAAGTATATGAGAAAACATGGTAGTGACGAAGGTTTTATTGAAAATATCAGTAATGACTTTGTGATGGGATTTATGATTTCTCAGAGAATGGCATGGAGCGATTATGATAATGGGATTCAACCATGTTATCATAACAATTAAGGAGAATAAAATATGGCAGTAATTGAAGTTTGTGATATTTGCAGAAAAGAAGTTTCAGAAACAAATGGCATTACGTTGGATTGCTCTGACATGAAAGGGTTGGGATTCAATGGATATGACCCATGTAGAGAAGAAAGAAATTATAAAGTGCGAATTTGCGACAAATGCAAAGAAAATATTATTAAGTATTGTAAGAAGAATGTGAGGCAGAAATGACAAATACAAAAGAAATAACACGATTGTTAATGAGACACTACTTTAAAGGACGTTATTTTGATTTGCATAAAGATGATGTCATATTAAATACAATTCAAGTATATGAAATCAGAGACGGAGAGCTTGGAAGACAAGTTCCCTTTGATATCCAAGTAGCTGGGGAAGATGAATATAGAATAGTTCCGAATTCATCTAATTATGAATTCTTTATTGCATATTATTGTCTTGTAAAAACAAGGAAAATTGTAATTAAGGCAGAAGATATCCCAAGATGTAAGAACATGGATGTATCTATATCAATAAGCTTTGATAAAAATGGAACTGTTATAAATTAAGATGGAGATACAATTATGAAGAAAATTAAAGGAATTATATTTGCAGCAGGATTTGTATTATGTGGATTTATTGCCGGATCTTGCGTAAATACTGTTGAAGCGGGACAAAAAGATCCTTTTGAATTTAAGCCTGTCGATAACGACAATAGTGATTTGCAAACATATATCATGACAGATAATAAAAAAGATATGGAATATATTGTTGTTACCGGGTGGACATACGGACAAGGACAAAGTGTTGCAATTACACCTAGACTAAATAAAAATAAATAGTATGAAACGAAATGAAATATGTTTTTCAATGAGAGGTGGAGAATGAGTCGAATTATTACGCATGAAAAATGTGACCATTGCAAAAAAGAATACAAAAATTTTCACATAAGCTTTGGTCATCCAGACCATGATATCACATGGAAATGGAAGTGTGATAAGTGTGGAAGTATAAATGGAAGATTAATCAAAGCTTGGAAAGTGCCTGATGATTTAGGTTGGATTAATTTGAAAGATTTGGAAGAGGATTAATATGAGTATACTTTGGTTTATGTTTATAATGTTTTGTTATGGCAGTGGAGCAAAAGTTACAGATCTTAATCTTCTGATGGTTCCGGTATTTTACATTGGAGATTGTATTCTATTAACAAACAGGAGGTAAGGTAATGACATTTGAGACAAGTAAAAGATTAGATAATTGGTGCAAAAGACATCAAGAAAATGGCTGTGTGTCACATGCAACAGCCGGTGAACAGTTTGTATATAAATTCTTGCCAAGCGGTATTGTAGAATGCCAGACTGTTAAATGTCTTTGCTGTGGCAAAGAATTCACAGATTATGTAGATTAAGAAGGAAATAATATGAAAAAATTAGAACCAGATTGGTGTAAAAATGCTTTAGATAAGGAATATAAAGTATGTTATGAAACAGAAAAGGGATTAGAACAATGGGTTAGAGCAAAACTCGTTAATTATTATTGGGGTAATGTAATTCTGTATGATGATAACAAAAATGAAATTTATCACATTCCATATTCAGGTTTGAAATGGATATTACCTTGCAAAGAAAAAAGAAAAACATAAGAGAGAAGCTGTGGTGATAAAAATGGACAGAAGTTTTATTGGCAATCTGAACGAAGTAGAAATACGACACGCAAAAAAGGGTTGTATGTGTAAGGTGTGCGACAGAGAACTAAATGATGATATGATTGTATATCTTAGATCGTGTCGCCTACATGGACAACCATATCATATATGCATTCCTTGTTGGAGGAAGATTAACGCATTAGTCAACGAAGAGTTAGATAATCTAGGAGGTGAAAATATTGGCGGTAAGCAATGATTCTTATTATAAACCAGACGAAGCCTTGCATGAATTACAGATGCAGGAAACTATTATGAAAGCATTGGTTGATGTACAAGTAGTGTTGCGAATTCTAGTGGACAAAGAAATTGTAACTCGTGAAGAAGTGCAAAAATATAGAAATGAAGTAGGCAATAGTCCAAAGTATAAGCCCGTATTAGATGATATTCAGAGGCAGAAAAGAGGATTCCAGGCTGCAAAAGATAATCCACAAGAATATCTAAAAGCTATCTTCAATGCAAAGATGAATGGAGATATTAAATAATGAAAGTGATATATAAAAAATGGTTTGGAAATACATCAAAAGTATTTTCTATTATAAATTATAAAGATTCTTGGAGGAAAAACGGAAATAAACCAAGAATAGATTTTTTCAAGAGAAAGAGTGGAAACAAATGTTTTGATGTTTATCTTATTATAGGGTACACCATATTTAATTATTGTAATTACAATCTTTGATACGAGGTAATTAAAATGAAGTTTTATGTACAATATTTTCCAATCACAAAATCATTTGGATATATAGCAAATGCAAATAATATTTCGTTGGATTCGTTTTGTGAGCGTGTAAGAGTTTCAGATGAATATTGTCATTCAATTGTTATGTCTGTATTTGCTAATTCAATTCGTGATGTAGAAAATGATGTTGATAATTATTTTAAAATAAATTCTTAGAGCATTTCAGCTCAAAAATTTCCAATTGGACAAGAGAATAATATATTAGATGGTTGCAAACATCTAGTTATGAAATTGAATTTTCATTAGTCTTGATTAAACTAATGAAATACTAATGCGGTGAAAAGAACTGAAAACATGAGATGGTGAAAAGGTAAAGGTTGAAGGCTTTTAGTAACACTTCAGTCAACCGATGATCGTATGAGTTGACACTGTGCATTCAGAATATAATACTCAGAAATATACCGCATGAAGTACGGAAATGAACGTGCTTCTATTAATATAATAGAGGAATAAACTATATGAAGAAGAAAATTTTAGTGATTGTATTAGTGCTGACATTGTGTTTTGGAATGACTGGATGTACTAATGTTATCAATATTGATAAGACAATTAAGAGTCCGAATTCAAAATTATGTGATTTTGAGGTTGTCGAAATAAATTTTAATGGAGCAATTTTAGTAGATAAAAATACTAATGTTTTATATTACTGGATTCAGGGCGATAGTATGACACCTATCTACAATTCAGATGGAACAGTTAAATTATATGACGGAAAATAGAGTATAGGAATCCGAAGTTTCTTCGGAAGTTAGGAGATAAAAATGAAATTAATTTTTCAACGGCTGGCTCTTGTAATTGAGAGTCAGTCATTAAAAAGGAGATAGCATGTACGAAATGAAAAATGGAACACTGTTCTTTCAAGATAATGATGGTAACAATGTTCTTGCGCTAGATAATGTAAATGAAGTTGTGCTGACTTCAGCAACTGAAGAAAGAGATATTCTTGGAAATGTAGAGAATATAAATATAAAGAAAGGTGAAACAACATTATCATTCACCAGTACAATTGAAAAGGAAACTTTATTTAAAGTATTGGGAGTAGATATATCTAAGACTCCAGATGCATATAAAATTCAAGTTACAAAACCAGTTCAAAGACGAAAACATAAAAAGAAAAGAATTAATAAAAAATGGTTAAAGAAATATGGCTACAAAATATTGGTAGACTTCAGAGATGGATGGCATATTAAATCATACGCAGATGGACATTATGAATTTGTAAAAGGAGAAGATTAATGGAAGAACTTAATTTAATGGAAGGACTTAATGTAAATTTTAAAGAATTAGAACATATGGACTTAGAAGAAGCAAAGAAAATCGTTAGTCATTTTAACAATGAAGATGATTATGAAGAACTTGGTGCAACGATTGATGGTATTGAATATGGTTTAGACATTGTTGACGAGAGCAATTGGGACGACCAAGGTAAATATCAGTACAAAGATGTGACAGGTATTCTGTGTAAATCTTTAGAAGACGGTTCGGTTACTAAGTATGATATTGCTGTCACACAGTATATTACAAGGTCAGGATCTTATTTTTCTGATTATTACTATGACTATGATCCATTACAGGTTGACCAGTTAGTACAGAAAGTAATTCCGCAGCAGATTATTCCAGAGAGGACTATTGTTGTTTTTGCAGAATAGAATAACAACGAGTAAGCTGTTCGAAAATAAAAAAGGAGACAAATATGGAGAATAAAGTAGATATCTATATTAAAGATGGCAAATATATGGTTGACGCAACCATTCATACAGAAGTAACGACCAATGATATAGCAGATGTACAGGAACATTTTAATGTAGATTGTGCTTCTTACTTTTCCGAAGCCATTAAAGAAGCGATTATGAATAATAGTATTAAAAAGAAAATTAGAGAAAAAGGAGATAAATATGACAACATAGAATTCGTTAAGTCGGGTGACAAATCATGATTATTTTAAAATCTTTCGGCTATTCAATAGTCGGTTTATTAACATTTATTTTCTTATTTTTCTTTTTTCATCTAATAATTGCGCTAGGCGACATCATTTATGACAAACTCACAAAAATAGTAAAGAAAAATAAATATGTGGATAAGACAGTGGCAATTGCAATAAATTTATTTTTTATTGTCATTTTGCTCTTCGGATTTTGCTCAATAGTACATGCGGTTTGTAAATTCATTTAATTATAGAAAAGGAGTGGTGAAATATAGCAACATATACAGAAGAAGACGTAATAAAAAGATTCAAGCCTGGAGATAAAATCTGGGCTTGCGCATATGAATTTGATTGTAATAAAGAATCAAAGAAATATATCCAGAAGCCAATATACGGCATTTTAGTAGATGGATGGTGCGGAATTGCAAGTGCAAATATAAATGAAATTCGTTTCTTTACTACGATCAATAAGAATGGTCGTCCATCAAGATCAAAGAAAGTACATCTCTATGCAAGAGAATATGCAGATACCGAAGAAGAATGCATCAAATTATATAACAGTCTCGTACAGAAGAAGATAGATTATTTCCAACAGAGAATAGAAGAAGTAAAGAAAGAATTTATCAAGGAGGATTTTGTATGAAAACAGAAGTGAATTTTGAAGAAATGGAATCGTTTTATAATGATTTATTAGAGGTTCAGAAAAAACATCTACCGGATTGTACCATAGGTTCATTTTTAATTGGCTTTTTAAATTATGTAAGTTTGAATTGCAGAAGACCAGACTTTATCGACAATGAGGCATTGAGAATGTGCTTACCGGCATATGCAGCGCAGTTGGAGGATGAAAAGAAAAGATGAAACTTATAGGGAAATGGATGAAAAGAAACTAGGTGATGTTTGTTACATTTGCAATTTTATTTCTTATGATTGTATTTTGGATTGCAAATTATTATAAATGTTCCACAACGATCCTAGCAATGATTGGAAGTTATAAGCTAGGCAATTGGATTGGCAGATTTTCAGTATGGACAAATGACAAAGTTTTAGGAAGTGAGGAGGATTCAGATGGAGATTGATGAGAATGTAATTTACAAAAAAGGCTTTTGAGACCATGATGGACGTAGAAGATTGGTGCTTTGAATCTAACGTATCCGGTAAAGAAGTTGGAAACTTCATTGATGGCGTAACAACGTTAGCGACAAAATTATTAAAAATAGTGAAAGAAAAAGTTATTGCGGAGGAAGATTAATTGATAGACATTTTTAAACACGAAGACAATTGGCAGGATATTAAGGATTCTACAATGAATACAATTGGTAAAACAACTGGTAAGTATCCCACATCAGACTGGAAAAGAAGACTTATTTTATCTGAACATTCACCAATTAGAAGAATGAAGTTTTATTGGAGATGGAAAGATTTAAAAAGTTGGGTAAGTGTTCATTTTGTAAGACATAAAATTGGAATTGAACATTGGGTTTCTACTCAGAGAACAGATAGAACCGGTGTCAATAGAGATGAATCGCCACAGGGAACACCAGTAAATCACGCTTGTGAAGCTGATGCTCAGGCTCTTATTAATATAAGTAGAAAGAGATTATGTAATTGTGCAAGCCCTGAAACACGTAAAGCATGGCAAGAAGTAAAAGATGATGTGGCAAAAACAGAACCAGAGTTGGCTTCTTGTATGGTTAGAGAATGTATTTATAGAGGGTTTTGTCCAGAAATGTTCCCATGTGGATACTCAAAAACAGAAGCATTTCAGGAGGAACTTTCAGAATATAGAGGAACAGTATGCAAAAACAATTAGTATTAACCGGTCGTGAAGTAGAAGAATATGAAGCATGGCATAGAGACTTCTCTTATTTTCGCAATAAATGTTGGAGATTAGAAGAAGAGATAGATGAATATAAAAAGAGAGAAGAACGAGAAAAACCAATGAGAAAAATATTTAAAAATGGCTTCCGTCATTGTCCTAAATGTGATTATGTGGTTGATCATAACGTTCCATTCCAAAGATATTGTGACCGATGTGGACAAAGATTATCAGAAGGAGGTGTAATCTATGAGAAACCCTAAAAGATTGCCACCATTATATATGCATCTGTTATGTATGCATTCTATCTATTATCCTAACATGAGAGTGTGCCAGTTCCTTGATAACTTTTTCAGTTTTCTTCGGAACAAGGGATTAGATCCATTCTTTGTTGAGGATGATGAAAAATTAAAAATCTATATAAATGAATTTGTTGGAAGGAGTAAGTAAATTGAGTAAATTATTAAGACAAGGCTTATTAGATACCGATGCAAAAATATTTTTTGACATTGATGGCGTGTTAGCACCATATGAATTTGGCATTTTTTCACATTGCATTGACGATGAAGAATGGGATGAGATGGTAAAAGATAAAGAACCATTGTATGAAGGATTAAAATCTGTTCCTATTTTGAAAGAATTTATCGACCGTATAAAAGAAGGACATGCTTATGCGCTGTCTGTATCCGGTGATGAATGGGAAGATAAAAAGAAGTTCGTAATGGATAACTATAATATTCCAGAAGAGAATATTTTAAAAGTAAGTTCGAAGGATGAAAAGCTAGACGTTTTAAGAAAATTTATGAAAGAGGATGATAAATATCCTATTGCAATAGTAGAGGATACGGTTAAAACATTGGATAAAATTTATAAAGAAATTCCTCAAGTTTATACCGTTCATGTATCTTCATTTTTTGATGAATAGGAGGCGAATGGATGACAAAAGATGTTGAGAGAATTAAATATCTCGTAAAATTTTTAAACGAAGCTTCTGAGGCATATTATAAATATGATAATCCTATTATGTCCGACAAAGAGTTTGATGATTTATATGATGAACTTGATATCTTGGAATATAAAACAGGTATTATTTTGAATAATTCACCAACACAGAATGTTGGCGGAGAAATCATACCAGAACTAAAAAAAGTACAGCATACAAGACCAATGCTATCTTCAGATAAAACAAAAGATATTTCAGGAATAAAGAAATTCGTTTCTAAACATCCATGTATGATGAGTTGGAAAGAGGATGGCTTGACTGTTGTACTAAGGTACAAAAACGGCAAATTTGTACAAGCAATTACAAGAGGGCATAATGGATTAATCGGAGAAGATGTAACACATACAATGAAAATGTGTTCAGACGTTCCAATGAAACTTCCATATAGCACCGATATTCAAGTTAGAGGCGAATGCCTTATCTCTTATGAAGAGTTTGAAAGAATTAATGGTGGTTTGATTGAAGAATATAAAACACCAAGAAATCTTGCTTCTGGAACTGTTAGACAGTTAGATTCTAATATTGCGAGAGAGAGAAAACTTACATACAAAGCATTTGAGCTAGATCAGGAAGACATATTGTCTAATCAAGACATGTATAATCAAATTATGACAATAGAAGAATCGTTCAATTACTTAGAAGAATGTGGTTTTAATGTCGTTGAACATGTTCTTGTAAACGAAAATAACGTAGAAGAAATGATTAAAAAGTTCAATCCAAAAGAATATGGATTACCTGTAGACGGTCTTATTTTTAAATATAATGATGTATTTTATGGTAATTCATTGGGTAAGACAGCAAAATATCCATTAGATATGTTGGCATTAAAGTGGAAAGATGAAGTATTTGAAACAAAATTACTTAACATTGAATGGACTATGGGTAAAGTCGGAAGTCTTTGTCCAACAGCAATTTTCTCACCAGTAGAGATTGATGGGACAATAGTTGAACGAGCAAGTCTTCACAACGTATCTATTATGAAATCATTATTGGGACATCCTTATGTTGGACAAGCAATTGGTGTATATAAAAGCAATATGATAATTCCGCAGCTTGCATGGGCAGACAAAGACAATAATTTCAACCCAAGTAGAGAATATTTAGACATCCCAGAAACATGTCCTGTATGTGGAGCGCATGTTAGTGTCGTGAAAGATAAAGATTCTGAAATTCTTATGTGTGAAAATCCAGATTGTAGAGGGAAGCTTCTTGGCAAACTTAGTCACGCAGTTGGAAAAGATTCATTCGATATTGATGGGTTATCAGATGCCACAATTCAAAAATTCATTAGTCTTGGTTGGTTAAAATCACTTAAAGACATCTATTACCTAAAGAACTATAAACAACAAATAATGGTTCTTGATGGCTTCGGTAAAAAATCCGTAGAAAAATTACTTGAATCAATTGAAAATAGTAGAAATATTTCGTTTCCAAAATTCTTGTGCGCTCTTTCAATCCCTTTATGTGGATATACATACAGCAAAGCAATCTCAGAAGAATGTGATGGAATGATTGGCAAATTTATTCAAATTATGCTTGTAAATCATGCAAAATATTTCAAAAGAATTTCCGGAATTGGTGACTCACTGGTAAAATCTTTGGATGATTATTTCGAAAAACATTATGAGGAAATGTGGGAATTGTCTCAGGAATTTAAATTTAATGTGCAGAACACCAAGAAGAATGGTACAAGCTTATCTAGAATGTCATTTGTAATCACTGGCTCACTGAATAAATTTAAAAACCGTGATGCTCTAAAGGAGAAAATCGAATCTCTTGGAGGTAAGGTTGCTGGATCAGTCAGCTCAAAAACGACAGCACTTATTAATAACGATGTGGAATCAACCTCATCCAAAAATAAGAAAGCAAAAAGTTTGAGAGTACCAATCTTGTCTGAAGATGATTTTATTGAAAAATATTTAGGAGGTGATTCAAATTAGAGAATATAATATCAAATTACCGACTTTAGACGATATTAAAGAGTTTGTAGACATCTCAAACACATTTTCTGACATAAATATTGATTATTGCGTCGGAAGATATATTGTTGACGGAAAGTCAATCATGGGCATTTTATCGTGTTTTCAAAAAACCGCCATTTTACGGGCTTTTTCGGGGGTCGAAAATTCGTTAAATTCATATGAAAGACGCATTTCAAAGTGGTTTGTGGGGGTACAATAGCATGTTCGAAGAAGAAAACAAGGGGTTTATCGAAAAGATGAAGGATTTCGCATGGGCTTCTCTATTCACCGTAGTATTATGTGTGATTATTGGTTTAATCGCTTATTTACTCGTTGGATGTGCGAAAAAACCTAGCGTAGAGACGAATCACAAAAAGAAAGAATCTGTAGAAGTACAGAATCTTGTAATCAATAATGACTTTAATGAACCGGCTCATGTTGTAATTATTGATAAAGATGGCAATGTTGACTTCGAGTATTTTGGCATTGTTAATATCACAGAAAAAGACGGTCAGCAAAATATTATTGTAGATGTCAGAGAAAACGAAGGAGAATAGATGATCGTAGTATTACTAGGTAAAACTTCCTCTGGTAAAGACACAGTATGTAACCAACTAATTCAAAAAGGATATAAAAAGTTGGTTACATATACTACAAGACCTATGCGACCAGGCGAAGTCCAAGATGAGACATATCATTTTATAACTAAAGAAGAATTCGAAACACTCATACCAAAGGGTTTTTTCGCAGAATATACATCGTATGATACTAAAGAAGGTACATGGCTTTACGGTTCTGCAATTGATGATTACGAAAGCAACTCAGACTCAATTATTATTCTAAACCCTAGCGGATATGAGCAAATCTTAAAAAATCTTAACAAGGAAGATATCACTTCCTTCTATATTTATTCCAATATCAAAACAATTAAAAACAGATTAAAGAAGCGTGGAGATAAGAAAGAAGAAGCTGCAAGACGTATTGAAGCAGACTTAGCAGATTTCAAAGGTCTGGAAGATAAAGTAGACCACATTGTTTATAACAATGACAGAAATACGATTCCGGAAGTTGTAGACAAAATTATTTCTTATCTTAAAGAAGCGCATAAAACAGAGGGCTAAAAGAATGAAGAAACGAATTTATTTGTCTGGTGCTTTAGGTTCTGACAAAGATGACATGATGCCATATAAATGGAGAAAAACTGTGAAGAAATGGTTTGGATTATATTATGAAGATCGATTCAATATTTTTGATCCAGTTATTTATTATAGCAATCATTCAGACAACCAATACACTTACAAGGAAGTTATGAGGTATAGATTTCGGGCAATCAAACAATCCGATGTTTTGCTTGTAAATCTAAACAATATTGATATAGAAACAAGTGATGATATTTTATATGCATATTTAAACAATGTTCCTGTAATTGCATTTTCAGATAATAATTCGAATATTGATGATCAAAAAATAGAACAAATTGACAGGGTTGAAACCGGCAAAGACGCATTAACAAAAGTAATGATGCATGTTGCAGGATACTTTTAAGAAAAGGGGGTGATAAATATAGTCGCATCATGTGGATTACTTCAACGTGAATTGAAAAAGTTTGACGATGAATTCATCACAGTTGAAGTGAATGGAAGAGAATATGTAATTGACACAATTAGACGTGTGCCAAATTACTTTGATGCTTTATCCACTCATATTAAGCTCATTTGCAAAGATGGTGGAGATGGCAATATAAAAAGATAGGAAGTGAGAAAGATGAAATTTGGAATCTTTTGTGTAGTTATCTTTGTGTGCGTAGTTATGTATGCATTAATGAATACTGCAAAAAGATCTGATGAGAAGTCAGGTGAACTTTGGGAGAAATATTTAAAAGAAAAGAATGAAAAGAAACAGGAGGAATAGGGATTGAGCGAACTTTTAGTAGTTAAAAGAGATTGTACCGAGCAAGTATTCGATGAATCGAAAATTTATAATGCAATCATGAAGGCTATGAAAAATGGTTCTGGAATTATTAAACCTAAAATTGCAGAAAGCATTGCAAAAGAAATTCACGAAGAATGCAAAGGAAAAGAAAGCGTTGATATTTCAGATATTGAATTAATGGTATTCGATAAGCTGATTACAAAAAAACAACGTCTTACAGCAAGAGCTTACGAAGGTTATAGAAGTACCAGGGAGTTTCAGAGAGAAAACAATAATACAACAGACGATGATGTAATTGATCTTGTCAATGGCAATAACGATTATTTGATGCATGAAAATGCTAATAAAAATCCAATTTTAAATACAACTGTACGTGATTATATGGCTGGTATTGTAAGTACGGATGCTGTAAGAAGGTATCTTCTTCCACCAGAAATTGTTCAGGCTCATGATGAAGGTATTATTCATTTTCATGATGCGGATTACTTTATGCAGAAAGAACATAACTGTGATTTAATCAATCTAGAAGATATGCTTCAGAATGGAACTGTTATTTCTGAAACATTAATTGAAAAACCGCACAGTTTATCTACGGCTTGTACTGTTACAACTCAAATAATTGCACAGGTTGCAAGCAGTCAATATGGGGGGCAAAGTATTTCATTGGCTCATTTAGCACCATTCGTGGATGTCTCAAGACAAAAAATTCGTGATGAAGTCGAACATGAATTATGCGATATTGCTGATACACTTTTAGAGGGTGAAGAATTAAACAATGTTATTGATAAGATTACAAAAGAACGACTTACTTCAGAAATCGAAAAAGGTATTCAAACTATTCAATATCAATTAGTCACACTAATGACAACCAATGGACAAGCCCCATTTATTACAATTTTCATGTATTTAAACGAGGCAAAAAACGAACAAGAAAAAGCAGATTTAGCGTTATTAATTGAAGAAATGCTTCGTCAAAGAATGATTGGTGTTAAAAATGAAGATGGAGTTTATATTGCTCCTGCTTTCCCAAAACTCATTTATGTTTTAGAAGAAGATAATATTACAGAAGAATCTAAATATTGGTATTTAACAAAACTTGCAGCGGAGTGCACTTCAAAACGTCTTGTACCAGATTATATTTCTGAAAAGGTTATGCTTGAATTAAAAGGCGATGTATTCACTTGTATGGGATGCAGATCTTTTCTTACAGTAGATAGGTTCTCTGATAAAGTTGGCAATATTTCTAATGCAAAAAACTTTGATAAAACAAAGCATAAATATTATGGACGTTTCAATCAGGGGGTTGTAACAATTTCCTTACCCGACATTGCTTTATCTTCGGACGGTGATATTAATAAATTTTGGGAGATTTTTGACGAACGAACTGAGTTATGTCATAAAGCATTAAAATCTAGACACAACCGCTTGCTTGGAACTTCTTCGGATGTAGCTCCAATTCTTTGGCAATATGGTGCATTGGCACGTTTGAAAAAACATGAAAAAATTAGTCGACTTCTTTATGATGGATATTCTACCATTTCACTTGGATATGCAGGATTATATGAGTGTGTAAAATTTATGACAGGTCATTCTCATTCTGATGAAGGCGTAGGAGAAGAATTTGGTTTAAAAGTTATGCAAGCCCTAAATGACAAGTGTAATCAATGGAAAGAAGAAGAGAACATTGATTATAGCCTTTATGGGACACCATTAGAATCGACAACTTATAAATTTGCCAAAAGTTTAAAGAATAGATTCGGAAAAGATGTGTTTGTAAAAATTGATGGCAAGGATAGAAATTATATAACAAATTCTTATCACATTCCAGTCTTTGAACCAATTACTGCTTTTGAGAAACTTAGAATCGAATCAAAATTCCAGAAGTTAAGTCCTGGCGGAGCAATTTCATATATAGAGATTCCAAGTATGACGCATAATATTCCGGCAATTTTAGAAGTAATTAAATTTATTTATAATAACATTATGTATGCAGAGATTAATACAAAAAATTGTTATTGTGAAAAATGCGGATTCGATGGAGACATTCCATTGGTTGAGGATGAAGACGGTATTCTTAAATGGAAGTGCCCGAATTGTGGCAATACAGACAACACAACAATGGATATTGCATTTAGAGTTTGTGGATACATCGGTACTGCAAAAAATGGTGGAAATCAAGGAAGATATGGGGATATTCATGATAGGGTATATCATTTAGATGATACGGAATATGAGGAATAAAAATGAATTATGCACAAATCAGATCAATGGACATTTCGAATGGAGAAGGAGTTGGAGTCTCCATTTTTGTACAAGGATGTCCAATCCATTGCAAAGGATGCTTTAATTCAGAAGCATGGGATTTCAATGGTGGTAAAGAATGGACTGAAGAAAAGAAAAATAAGTTATTAGAATTATTAAATAAACCATATATTTCACGATTTAGTGTGTTAGGTGGAGAACCTTTAGCCAAACAAAATATGCAAGACATTTGTAAACTCTGCAAAGAAATCAAAGATAAATTTCCAGAGAAAAAGATTTGGTTATATTCTGGATATCAATATGAATCATTAAGTGGGGAACAATTTAAAGTTTTACTTTTCGTAGATGTTCTTGTCGATGGACGTTATGATGAAACTTTAAAAAATCCAAGTCTAAAATTTCGTGGCTCGTCAAATCAAAGAGTCATCAATATCCCAGAAACATTAAAACAGAATAAAGTAATTCTATATTGCGATTAAGATCCATCTAAAATCGTAAAAAATAGGAGTGTTATATTTCTATAGCACTCCTAAAAAATAAAAGAAAAGAGAATAATAAATTGACAAATGAACAAGGAATAAAGAAGAAAGACATCCTATATTATGCTCAAATACTTCCTAATGTTGGCATATATAATGTTTGTGAAATGATAGTCTGTACTTTATACGAAGATTATTTTGCTTGCATGGACAAACGTGAAAAGAAAAGATATTTATTTGATTATTCCGATATCGACAAAATTCTTTTTGCAAATAGATTGGAAGCATTAACTCTCGTAACTGATGCAGAAAAAGATAAACCAAAAGTTAGTAACGAAAGATTCTATGAAGAAGATTAGAAAGAAGTGATAAATAATTGGGAATAAATACAAAATAGAAATTGGTACGGTTTTTAAAGATGAAAAAAGGCATTTGTTAATAACAGGAAGATTTACAAAAGAAAAAGTTACAAAATATAAAAATAAACCATATATATTTAACGAAAGTTGGTACAAGTATACATGTTTAAATTGTGGATGGGACAAAGGAGAGGTAAATCAGAATAATCTATTGAATGGTTCTGGATGCGCTTGTTGCCATAACTTAATTGTTGTTCCCGGGATAAATGATATTCCAACTACTACACCATGGATGATCCAGTTCTTTCAAGGAGGAGTCGAAGAAGCAAGAAATTATACATATGGAAGTACGAAAAAAATATATCCAAAATGCCCGATTTGTGGACGTATGGCTACTAAAAAGACGCCTATTTCTTATATTTATCAAAGTAAAAAAGTTACCTGTGTTTGTAATGACGGAATTAGTTTCCCGGAAAAAATATTCATATCAATACTAGAACAATTAAATTTGAAATATATATATCAACTTGGAAAATCTAATTTTAAATGGTGTGGAAAATATAAATATGATTTTTATTTGCCAGATTATAATTGCATTATAGAAACTAATGGTATGCAACATTACAATCATAACAATAATAAAATATTTAATAGCGATAAAATAAAGCAAAATGACGAAGAAAAGAAACGAATTGCAATAAAAAACGGAATAACAAATTACTATGTTATAGACTGTAGATATTCAGAAATAGAATATATAAAAAATAGTATCCAAAAAAATATTATAAATCAAATTATTAATGTCGATAAAATAAATTGGGAAGAATGCGAAAAATTTGCACTAAATAGTTTATTACGAAAAGCTTGTGAACTAAAAAAGAAAAATGATTTATATACAACAACAGATATTGCTAATCTATTAAAACTAGATCCAATAACTGTATGTAAATATTTAAAAAGAGGAAGTAAACTTGGTTTGTGTGAATACAATCCGAAAGTTGAAATGAGTAGAAGGAGCAAAAAGAACGGGACTAAAGGTGCTTATGAAATCAATATTATAGATATGAATACTGATGAAATTTTAGGAACATACCGCTCGGCAAAAGAACTTCAGAATCATAGTTTAGAAGATTTTGGATTCAAATCATCTGAAGAACGACTTCGTCATGCAGCAAAATATTACAAAATATATAAAGGTTATAAGATAAGGTACACCAAAGATTTGATGGAGGTTAGTTGATGAATTATTTAATGAATTATAAAGGAAAATATCGTATAAAAGCTCCTTACGATTTAAATACAAATGACTTTTCGAAAAAATTAAATGGTAATTATGAAGATATTGATATTTATATTTCGTGTAGCAATGGAATAAAAGTTTTCTATGCAGGAAAAGGTCTGCTTTATATATATATCCCATCTCTGAAAAGAGGACACAATATTTTGAAACAACTATATTATGAAAATATTAATCCGGAAAATGTGAGAGCAATTCGAAAAACAATACTCAGAAACAACAAGAAAGTCGTAAAAATCACTTATAATATCATTGATAAAAAATTATATGAATCTGAATTAAAAACATCAAAATTTATCTATGACATTTGTGAACTCGATTCGGAAGTAACATTCAAAATTCACAAAAAAAACTCAGATAAAATCATTCCATTATTAAAACCAAAGACATCCGGTGCTGATATTTCTCCATTCAGTTCTAAGAATCTTCCTAAGATAGAATACCTCATACCAAAGGACGAATTAAGAGAATATGAAGATATAATCGCTCCTTTGAAAGAAGATGGTAAATTGCTTGCCTTATCAAAACTGACTCAAAATTACATCAAATTATTGAGTAAAAAGCGTTTGTATAGAGGAGTTGACATGAAAACTTATATGCGTAAAAAGATGTTAAAAGGAAAAGAATTCATTCACTCTGAAGGACACTGGAATGATTATTTAAAATATTTGAGGAAGGAGATTCCGAATGCTTAAACGAGAAAAGTATAAATTATCGAAAAATCTTACTGCACTAAAACTTCGTAAAAATGGATTCAAAAATGGTACGTATAGATGCAATGTCTACAAGGATATGTTTTATTTTTTAATGGTAATTGACAAAGATAATAACGATTGGTTTTATCAAGTAGTAGACAAAGACAATAATATATATACCCAATATTATGACAGAGAATATGGTATTAACGAAGTCGTTGAAAAGATCGATAAGGTTATAAATGAAGTGATTAATGAAATGGTAAAAGAAAAAATTTTGGAGGTTAAAAAATATGGAAAATACAAAAACAACAGAAAAAGTAAACATGACAAGCACGGCAAGAAGAGTGGCAAAATTTCACAAAGTAAGTAAAGATCAGTTTTTTAGTGACTGTGCAGACAATCATTGGTATCTCCCTGAAAGTGCTTATGATAAATTAGAACTACCAAAAAGAGCTACAACAGGATCAGCCGGTTATGACTTCTTTTTCCCTATGAATATTAGGCTCAAACCGGGCAAATCGGTTACAATCCCTACAGGTATTTGCTGTGAAATGAATCCAGATTATGCATTGTTTATTTTGCCTAGAAGTGGACTTGGTTTTAAATATCAGATGATGCTGTCAAATACTTTAGCCCTAATAGATTCTGATTATTTTTATTCTGATAATGAAGGGCATATTATGATTAAGCTTGTAAATCGTGGAGATAAAGAAATTAATATTCCTGCCGGGAAAGGATTTGCACAGGGGGTGTTTATGCAGTATGGAATTACAGCAGATGATAATTGTGATGGCATAAGGAATGGTGGATTTGGAAGTACTACAGACTAAACTATTAAGTAAATAACATAAAAATTTGGGTGATACTAAAATCACCCTATTTGCATTTTGTTTTACGGAGGAATATGTTTGAACAATACAAGATTATATGATAGAATGACCAAGGAAGAACTAATTGAACAATGTTTTAACAAAGACACGGCTATAGAAGAATTAAAACATAATCAATTAGAAATTATAAATAAAAGTGATATTATGAGTTTATATAAATGTGAAAGTAATAAAGCTTTAAAGATTTTGAAAGTGATGTTCCAGATGGGATATGGCAATAAAATCGGGAAAGAATATTATATCACTTATGAAGCGTATCAAAATTTTATGAAGAAAATGGCAGGAAAGGAAGTGTATATATAACATTTTGTGTCGTTTCATAATGTTTTAGATATCACTCATAAATATCACCATAATAATCAAATAACTGTAGAATGCAGTAAAAACGGGAAAATCCTATGGTTGTACTTATAGTCGTAAACTACAAATAAGATTTAGAAAATCAGCCGCAGGAGGCTTTCGTTTGACTGCTTCCTGCGGTTTTATGCTGTAAAAGTGATATTTAAGACGAAAGGTGATATTAAAAATGAGTAAGAAACCAACAGTACTTATGATCTTAGACGGTTATGGACTGAATGAAAAGACAGAAGGTAATGCAATTGCTATGGCAAAAACACCTGTTATGGATAAACTGATGTCAGAATATCCATGTGTAAAAGGAAATGCCAGCGGACTTGCAGTAGGACTTCCGGACGGACAGATGGGTAACTCAGAAGTTGGCCATATGAATATGGGCGCCGGACGTATCATTTATCAGGAACTGACAAAGATCACAAAGGCAATTGAAGATGGTGTATTCTTCGAGAATAAAGCACTTCTGGCTGCATGTGAGAATGCCAAGAAGAATGATTCTGCACTGCACCTGATGGGGCTGGTATCTGACGGTGGTGTTCACAGCCACATCGGACATATTTTCGGCCTTCTGGAACTGGCTAAGAGACAGGGACTTGAGAAAGTATACGTACACTGCTTCCTTGACGGTCGTGATACACCACCGGCTTCAGGAAAAGAGTATGTAGAGCAGTTAGAAGCTAAGATGAAAGAAATCGGCGTAGGAGAGGTTGCAAGTGTTTCCGGACGTTATTATGCAATGGACCGTGATAACCGCTGGGATCGTGTAGAAAAGGCTTACAAGGCACTTTCAGCAGGCGAAGGCGAGACAGCTGCTTCTGCTACAGAGGGAATCCAGGCTTCTTATGATGCAGATGTAACGGATGAGTTCGTTGTACCATTTGTAGTAACAAAGGACGGCGCACCGGTTGCAACGATCAAAGAAAATGATTCCGTAGTATTCTTCAACTTCCGTCCGGACAGAGCAAGAGAGCTCACAAGAACATTCTGTGACGACAGCTTTGACGGATTTGACAGAGGAGACAGAATCAAGACAACATTTGTATGCTTTACAGAATACGATGCTACAATCGAAAATAAACAGGTCGCATTTGTGAAAGAAGAAATCACTAATACATTTGGTGAGTTCCTTGCAAAGAACGGCAAGAAACAGGCACGTATCGCTGAGACAGAGAAGTATGCTCACGTAACATTCTTCTTCAATGGCGGCGTAGAGGAACCAAATGAAGGAGAAGATAGAATTCTTGTAAAATCTCCTAAGGTTGCTACTTATGATTTGAAGCCAGAGATGAGTGCATATGAAGTATGTGACAAGCTCGTTGCAGCAATCAAGTCTGATAAGTATGATGTTATCGTAATTAACTTTGCCAACCCTGACATGGTAGGTCATACTGGTGTGATCGAGGCTGCTGTAAAAGCCATTGAAGCAGTTGACGAGTGTGTAGGAAAGGCTTACGAAGCATTAAAAGAAGCTGACGGACAGATGTTCATCTGTGCGGATCACGGTAATGCAGAGTACATGATCGATGAAGAGACAAAAGAGCCATTTACAGCACATACAACCAATCCTGTACCATTCATCCTTGTAAACGCAGATCCTGCATACAAGTTGAAAGAAGACGGATGCCTGGCAGATATTGCTCCTACACTGATCGAACTGATGGGTATGGAACAGCCGTCTGAGATGACTGGAACATCACTTCTTGTGAAATAATACAAACATATTCAACGTATGTTATATGCTATAATGAACAGATTGTGGAAAATGCAAAAGCGTATTTTCTACAATCTGTTCTGTATTTATCAGTATAATTATAAAAGGAACATCATGAGGAGAACGACATGAAGATTGTTATTGTAGAAGATGATCCGGGTATCCGAAAGGAATTAAAACAGCTCCTGGAAAATGCTTTTTATGAAGCAGAGATAATCGAAGAATTTAAAGATACGGCAGAGCAGATATGCAGCATGATACCGGCACCGGATCTGGTACTCCTGGATTGGAATCTTCCGGGGGAAAGCGGCTTTGACATCTGTACGAAGCTGAAAGAACATTCAGATATTCCAATCATATTTCTGACCAGCCGGACAGATTCCATGGATGAACTGACCGGAATTTTGAAAGGGGCAGATGATTATATCACAAAACCGTTCAATCCACCGATTCTGCTGGCAAGAATAGGCGTAGTACTAAAAAGAACTACTGACAAAAATGCAGAGAAATCAAGGGGTAATGCCTTGAACATGGAATATAAAGGTGTAATCCTAAATGTTGTGGGAGGCTGCATAGAGCATGAAGGAAAAAAGACAGATCTTACGAAAAATGAGTTGAAGATCCTGCACCTTCTATATCAGAAAAAGGGTGAGATTGTTCCGAGACTGGATATGATCGAATACCTGTGGGACAATGAAGTCTTCATAGATGACAATACATTAAGTGTGAATGTTACAAGACTCAGAGGAAAACTGGCTGACATCGGAGTGACGGATTTCATTGAGACAAAACGGGGAATGGGGTACCGCATATGAGATTTTCGGAATATATAAAAGATAAGATTCTGATATGTCTGCTGCACCTCCTGTGTATGATATTACTGATGGGGTTCTTCTATATTACAGGGTATAACAGAAACGCAGCTGCACTGATTCTCATTTTCTGGTGGATCATCCTTGGGATATGGATTGTGACAGGATATTATCGCAGGAAGAAATATTTTGACAGGGCAGAACATATTCTGGAAAATGTAGATCAGAGATATCTGCTTGGAGAATTGCTGCCAGCTTCACCATATCTGGAAGATCGGATCTACCGGGAGTTGATCAGACGATCGAATAAATCTGTGATCGAACGGATCCGTATGCTTGAAGATGAACAGAATGATTATCGGGATTATATCGAAAGCTGGGTGCATGAGATCAAAGCACCGATTACCAGTATCCAGCTTGTGTGTGAGAATCATAAAGACGAAGTGACCAGACAGATCGGTCTTGAGAATCAACGGATTGAAAATGACGTAGATATGGTTCTGTATTATGCCAGAATGGAAAAGGTATACAAAGACTATATGATTGAAGAGACAGACCTTGGGAAGGCGGCTTCTGAAATTTTGATGAAAAATAAGTATTATCTAATTAGTAACGGAGTGCGCGGGGAAGTGGAGTGCCCTGATTTTGCGTATACCGATAAAAAGTGGATCCTTTTTATACTAAACCAGCTTATACTGAACAGTGTGAAATATAAAAGTGAGAATCCAAAGGTCCATCCGTATATTCATATTTACACGGAAAGGTACGGTCATGGTGTCCGGCTGATCGTAGAAGATAACGGAACCGGAATACGGGAAGAAGAAATGTCCAGAATCTTTGAAAAAGGTTTTACCGGTTCCAATGGAAGAAATGGTAAGAAATCTACGGGGATGGGGCTTTATCTGTGCAGACGGCTGTGTGAAAAGCTTGGAATTGCCATCGAGGCGGAATCTGTCCGTGGTGAAGGAACGAAGATGATCCTTACATTTCCGGTCAGCAGTTATCTTTCAAAAATGTAAGATAACTGAAAGATACATCGATACATCTTTCTGGTCCGGACGGGTAAAGTAGAGATGAAAAAGAGTATTACAAAAAGACCGGAAAGGATGATATGGATGAGAAGAATAAGAAAGCATGGCAAGACAACAGAGAAAAAAACAGACAGAATCCTGGCAGGAGGCAGAATCCCGGATGGAGAGATCCGGGTGTGTGATGTGGAAAAATATTACGGAAGTGATACGAACATCACCAAAGCGGTAGACAGGGTAAGCTTTTGCGTCCAAAAAGGAGAATTTGTGGGAATCATGGGAGCATCGGGTTCCGGAAAGACAACACTTTTGAATATGCTGTCTACGATTGACCGTGTGACTGCAGGGCATATATACTACGGAGAAACGGATATTACAGAGTTGAGTGATGAGGCACTGGCGGAATTTCGGAAAGACAATCTTGGATTCATATTTCAGGATTACAACTTGTTAGATACACTTACGATAGAAGAGAATATTGTGCTGGCAATGACGCTGCACAGCAAGAGTAAAAGAGAGATCCAAGAGAAATGTGATCACATATTGAAGCTGCTTGATATCGAAGAAATCCGGGATAAATTCCCCTATCAGGTATCCGGGGGCCAGAAGCAGCGTTGTGCCTGTGCCAGAGCGATGATTCATCGTCCGAAACTGATCCTCGCAGATGAGCCGACCGGTGCGCTGGATTCCAGAGCGGCACAGATGCTGCTCGAAACATTCCGCAAGATGAATCGTGATATGCACTCTACGATCCTCATGGTTACACATGATGCGTTTTCAGCCAGCTACTGCAGCCGTATTCTTTTCCTGAAAGATGGAAAGATATTCCATGAACTGGTAAGAGGAGTGGAAGAAAGGCGGGAATTTCTGAATAAGATCCTGGATGTATTATCTCTGACAGGAGGTGAACTGTCAGATGTTCGGTAAGCTTGCACTGCGCAATGTCAGGCGTTCCGCCAGAGATTATCTGGTGTATGTGCTGACGATGACATTTGTGGTATCATTGATGTTTGCATTTAACAGTATCATTTTTTCGAAGGATCTTCAGAAAATGTATGAAATGGCAGCGATAATGGCAGCGATGATCGGTATTGCCACATTCTTTATTGTACTGATCGTTGCATGGCTGATCAATTATATGGTACGGTTCATGCTGGAAAAAAGGAGCCGTGAATTCGGTATCTATCTGTTGATCGGAATGAATAAAAAGGAAGTGTCCGGGCTTTATATGAAAGAAAATCTGCTGCTCGGTGTGTGTTCCTTTGTGATAGGACTGGGCCTTGGAATGTTGCTTCAGCAGGTGTTGCTCGTTGTCCTTTATAGTGTCATACAGGTGGAACTAAGACCCCATCTGGAATTCAATGGATATTGTTTCCTTATGACTGTGTGCTGCTTTGCAGGATGTTATCTGCTGGCACTGTTCCGGTGCAGCCGGAAATTCCGCAAGATGAACATTCATGATCTGATGAGAGAAAATCAGAAGAATGAGGAATTAAAAGAAAAGAATGAAAAAATAAAGCGGTTATTACTGCCGTTTTCCATTCTTTTCATCTTTGCGTTCGGTGTCTGGATACTGAGCGGAAATATACAGTCGCCGGGAGAGGCAGCAGTATTTCTGACGGGTCTGTTTATTACAATGTATGTGTTTTATACAGGGCTTTCCGCATGGATCATCTGCTATGTGAAGAAAAAAGGAAATGCGGTCTACCGGGGGCAGAATCTGTTCCTGCTGCGTCAGTTTGCATCTAAATTGAAAACGATGCGGTTTACCATGGGAACACTTACGGTACTTTTTATGGTCGCATTTCTGGGGTGCTCGGTTGCATTAATGTTTACGGACTGGCAGAATCAGGTTTTAGAGATGAAATTTCCATTTGATGTACAGGTGAACAGTCAGAATCCGGAATATGATTTTGCAAAGGAATTGGATATTGTCGGAGAAGAAGCAGGTGTAAAGGATTCGTGCGTGTACCGTATTTATGAAAATCATACGAACGCAATGAATACATGGCTGTATACGCATCTGCGGTATTTTGGAGATGAGTACCGCAGAGAAGACGGAACACCGGATGAGAAAAAGATACGTAAAGGTTCCGATGATGATGCATATTGCAGATATGATACATATATGGGGCTGAGTGATTACAATCATCTGAGAAAAATGCTGGGATATTCCACGGAAACGCTTGGAAAAAATGAATATATCCTGCAGATGAAGCAAAGAGTGTATAAGGAAACCGGAGATTTTACGGATGACGTGAAGCTTCAGGACCGAGGAGAGACACTGACCTGCAGGAAGATCTGCACCGAATCATTTTCGCAGGACGGACATAACGGCGGTGATTATATCATTGTTGTGCCGGATGAACGGATACAGCAGATGACACCATACTATTCGGAACTTGCGGTAAGTGTGAAGAAAAAAGTACCGGATAACCTGCAGAATAAGCTGGATGATCTGTCAGATAAACATGATTATGCCGGTCATACATACATGGAAGAAGACGATGATAATGTATGTTATGGTACGGATACTATTGTCACATATGCTGCGGTGAATCTTGTGCGGGAAAATGCATCGGCTGAGGTCAGATATATGATGAGTTGTATCACATTCCCATGTATGTATATAGGGCTGGTATTTTTGTGTATTGCATTGGCGGTGTTATCGGTACAACAGCTGAGCGATTCGGCAAAATATAGGTTCCGCTACCAGGTGCTTTCGAAAATCGGCCTTGGAAGACGCGAGATCCAACAGACCGTATTCCGTCAGCTGTTCGGGTATTATCTGTGTCCGGCAATCCTTTCGGCAGTGATCAGCGGAATCATAGCGGTGTATATGGGTGCCGGATTTAACTTCTATACAGGAGTCAGTACACCGGTGTTACAGTATTTTGCAATTTCATTCGCCCTGTTCTTTGGCGTATATGTAGTTTATTTTGGAGCGACCTATGTCGGATTTATCAGAAATATCGAAGAATGAAAATGGAGAGGGAAGTATGAGTAGAAATGCAATAAAATATCTGGCAATGGCAGCTATGTTCTGTAATCATTTTGCCTATATATTTTTAAAAGAAGGCAGTACAGGGCAGGAAGTTATGGTTGATATCGGGTATTTTACAGCCATTACTATGTGCTATTTCCTTGTGGAAGGATATCATTACACAAGATCTGTAAAGAACTATGCACTGCGGCTGCTTGTATTCGGGATCCTTTCACAGATCCCCTTCATGCTGGCATTGAAACAGACGAACCTGAACATGATGTTCAGCCTTCTTCTATGTCTGGGAGTGGTGTGGGTTGCAGATCATGTAAAACATAAAGGGGAGAAAATGCTATGGCTGTGCGTGCTGGTAATCTGTTCGCTCTGGACGGACTGGGCACTTCTGGCACCGGTATTTACGATGCTGTTTGCAAATGCATATGGGGACAGGAAAAAAGTATCACTGGCATATGGAAAAGCAGTGGGACTCTTCTTTCTGTTGAATGTGTTGTCATACAGGGCGGACTGCGGGCTGGAGAGTGCGCTCATACATTCTGCATGTGCCTGTATCGGGCCGGCAGCATCGGGAGTGGTTATACAGTGTATGTATAACAAAGCAGACAAAACAGCACACGGCTGGGAAAAATGGTTTTTCTACGGATTTTATCCGGTGCATCTTCTGCTTCTCTGGATGATACAGTTTGCAAAAGTATAGATGGAACGGTTATAATAATACCGGGGTGTGACGGATGCGGAAAAAACGCAGAAGGACGGCTCCGGTATTTTTTGAAGCAGGCAGGTAGAGAATATGGAAAAAGAAAAGCTTGATAAAATGTATGATATCTGTTTCTTTGATCTGGATGGCACGATCATCGATTCTTCACCGGGAATTACGAATTCGGTGATGTATGCGCTGGAGAAATTCGGAATCGAAGAGACCGGACGGGAAAAAATATATAAATTCATCGGTCCGCCGCTTACCGATTCGTTCGCCAGATTCTATGGATTTGACGATGAGAAAAGCTGGAAGGCGGTGGAGTATTACAGGGAATATTATCAGGATACGGGGATTTTTGAGTGTTCGGTGTATCCCGGATTTGAAAAATCATTAAAGGCATTGAAGGCAGCAGGAAAAAGACTTTTTGTTGCGACGTCCAAACCGGAAGTATATGCGAGAAGGATTATTGAACATTTTGACCTGGATCAATATTTTGAATATGTGGCAGGTATGGAACTGGACGGAGGCAGAGGCAGTAAGGCAGAGGTGATCGGATATCTGATTGATACCTGCCGGATGCAGGATAAGAAGAGGATACTAATGATCGGTGACCGTGAACATGATGTGCTTGGGGCAAAGCAGGAAGGGCTTGACTGTATGGGGGTATTATACGGATTCGGCAACCGTGAAGAACTGGAAAAAGCAGGCGCAGTATACGTTGCCGGGACGCCGGAAGACATTGCCGGGATCATCCTGAAATAATGCGGTAATCCTGCATTTTGTGAAAAATGTAAAAATATGGGTGCCAATACTTGACAAAAGAAGAAGTAGTTGTTATTATAAAAAAACAGAACGCACTCTGTTTTTTATAAATGATAGAAAAGAGGTGCAATATGCAAAGAGTATTTTCATTGTTGGTAGACAATAATCCCGGTGTATTAAGCCGTGTATCCGGACTGTTCAGCAGACGAGGATACAGTATCGACAGTATAACTGCCGGAGTTACGGCAGATCCGAGATTTACCAGAATTACCATTGTGGCCAGCGGAGATGAGCTGATCTTATCGCAAATCGAAAAGCAGGTCAGAAAGCTGGAAGATGTCATTGAGATCAAAGTACTTCAGCCGGAAGATTCGGTATATCGTGAACTGATCATGGTGAAGGTTCGGGCGAATAAGACGGAGAGAACGGAGATCATATCTGTGGCGGATATATTCCGCGCGAAGATTGTTGATGTAGAGAAGGATTCCCTGATGGTGGAACTGACAGGAAATGGTTCAAAAGTAGATGCGTTTCTGGAACTTCTGGAAGGTTACGAGATTCTTGAACTTGCAAGAACAGGTATTACCGGATTACAGAGAGGAATCAAGGATGTAACAGTCATTGATCAGGAAGGAAACATCAACACATTATAATTGATATATTATAATGGACAAACAGTAACACATTTTAATCAGACATTAAACAGAGACGAGCCCGGTGGAAGGGCGACCCCTTGTTTAAGAAAATAAAAAATCATTTATTTTTTAGGAGGTATGCTATAATGGCAGCAAGAATTTTTTATCAGGAAGATTGTAATTTATCAGTATTAGAGGGACAGAAGATTGCTATCATCGGTTATGGTAGCCAGGGACATGCACATGCTCTGAACTTAAAAGAGTCTGGATGCGATGTTATCGTTGGTCTTTATGAAGGAAGTAAATCATGGGCAAAAGCTGAAGCTCAGGGATTCAAAGTATTCACAGCAGCTGAAGCAGCAAAACAGGCTGACATCATCATGATCCTGATCAACGATGAGTTACAGGCAGATATGTACAAGAAAGATATCGAACCAAACCTTGAAGAAGGTAACATGTTAATGTTCGCTCATGGTTTCAACATTCACTTTGGATGCATCAACCCACCAAAGAATGTAGATGTAACAATGATCGCTCCTAAGGCACCGGGACACACAGTAAGAAGTGAGTATCAGGCTGGAAAAGGAACACCTTGCCTTATCGCTGTAGAGCAGGATGCTACAGGAAAAGCTTGGGATCGTGCACTTGCATATGGTCTTGCAATCGGTGGAGCAAGAGCTGGTCTTCTTGAGACAACATTCAGAACAGAGACAGAGACAGACCTCTTCGGTGAGCAGGCAGTACTTTGCGGTGGTGTTTGTGCACTTATGCAGGCTGGTTTCGAGACACTTTGCGAAGCTGGATATGATCCAAGAAACGCTTACTTTGAGTGTATCCATGAGATGAAACTGATCGTAGACCTGATCTATCAGTCAGGATTCGCTGGAATGAGATACTCTATCTCTAACACAGCTGAATATGGTGACTATGTAACAGGACCTAAGATCGTTACAGCTGAGACAAAGAAAGCTATGAAACAGATTCTGACAGACATCCAGGACGGAACATTTGCAAAAGACTTCTTATTAGACATGTCTCCAGCAGGACGTCAGGTACACTTCAAAGCTATGAGAAAACTTGCTTCAGAACATCCATCAGAGAAAGTCGGAGCAGAGATCAGAAAGCTCTACAGCTGGAATGGAGAAGACAAACTGATCAACAACTAATCAGATCTGTAAGAATACGATACATACAAAAAGGATATGGCATCAGCCATATCCTTTTTATTACGGACTTTATGGTTGTATCTATAACAAAAAGCCCGGATCATTGACGGGATGATCCGGGCTCAAAATTTGCAACTCGAGTTTAATCTCTATTATTAAGCAATTCCGTTAACAGCTTTTGTCAGACGGGAAATCTTTCTAGAGCATGTGTTTTTGTGGTAAACACCCTTGCTTCCAGCTTTGTTGATTTCAACGATTGCAACTTTTAATGCGTCTGCAGCAGCAGCGGCATCTTTGTTAGCTACAGCTGTTTCAACTTTCTTTACGCAAGTTTTTACTTTAGACTTGATTGCTTTGTTTCTAGCAGCTTTTGTTTCGTTTACTAAAATTCTTTTCTTTGCAGATTTGATATTAGCCAATTTGTCCACCTCCGATATCAATGTATTTCGATTTTTTTAATTCGATTTCCAGTTCGTTAGAGCCGGACACGGACGATCTAACGAAACATACGAATTTATTTTAGGACATGAATTAGATTCTGTCAATACATATTTCTGAAAATATTGGAAAAACTAGTATTAATTTAAGAAAGGATGGAGAAAACGATGGTGGAAAAGTATACGATCCGGACGGATCTTGCGATGGAGCAAAAAGAACGGTTTGAATCAGATCATGTAGAAGTGTCCGGCGTTGTACTGGAAGAAGAATACGATGAAGAGAGGGAGATTAAGATTACAACCGTCAGGATTGAAACGGAGAACGGGGCGAAGATGATGGGGAAACCGGTGGGAACATATCTTACATTGGAAGTCCCTGATATGGCATCGGCAGACGATGGATATCACAGAGAGATATCAGAAACTCTGGCAGGATTTTTGGAAAAATATGTGGAAAATGAGGAAACGAAAAAAGAGCATTCGAAAGAAAAGGGATGCTCGATATTGACAGTAGGGCTTGGTAACCGTGAAGTGACGCCGGATGCGTTGGGACCATATGTGGTAGATCAGTTGAATATCACCAGGCATATGGTACAGGAATATGGAAGATATGGCGTAGAAGAAGAAAGCCGGATCGTAAGTGCAATCGTCCCGGGAGTGATGGCGCAGACAGGGATGGAGACGGCAGAGATTGTGCAGGGAGTCGTAAAGGAGACAAAGCCGGATATGATCCTTGTGATCGATGCGCTGGCGGCAAGAAGCAGTAAAAGACTGAACCGGACCATACAGATCTCGGATGCCGGGATCCATCCCGGAGCGGGTGTGGGGAATCACAGAAGCGTGATTACGAAAGAGACGATGGGAATCCCGGTGATCGCGATCGGTGTTCCGACGGTAGTGGATGCCGCAACGATTGTAAATGACACGATGGAGAATTTTATTGCGGCACTGGAGACGTCGGAGAATTTGAAAGGGGTAGGTGTCGTATTGCAAGGATACAATTCTGCGGAAAAATACGAACTGGTAAAAGAACTGATCGCACCACATTTGAACGGAATGTTCGTAACACCGAAAGATATCGATGAGACGATAAGAAGGATCAGCTATACCGTCTCGGAGGCCTTGAATCTGTTATTTTCAGGAAAAGCAGGGGAATCAGAAAAAAAGAAGAAACAGCATAGAAAGTGAGATGACTGCATACCTTACCTTTAGAAAGTAGAGCGTAAGATTAACAAAATATCGGGGTGTGCAGGTGTGAAAGAACAAGACATGCAGAGTAGATGCAAAAAATATATACAGCATGCGGTGAGGATCATTGCCGGATGTTTTCTGATCTGTATCATGAAAGAAACAGGTGTCGGAACCGGAATAATAAATGGAAGGGTTTTTGCAGAAAAAGGGAAACAGGAGATTGCGGACGGTGCTGTCAGAATGATGCTGCCGGCACTTGTCTATGCGGCAGAAAAGGATCAGACGGACACTCCGTCAAAGGATCTGGCATGGGCAGTGATGCGGTGGTTATGGCCTGCTGGTGCATTTATGACAGAACAAGGGAAGGAAGAGACGAGCGGCGAAGATTCCAGGACGTATGCCATGATACTGGAAAAACAGGAAAATGATGAGAACGCCGTAGATAAAAATGGCAAACTGATCACACAGAATCCGGATACAGAGGAGAAGGAGACGTGGAAAACACCAGTGGTAAAAGCAGATATTTCCATGGAAAAGCTAAGAGATTATGAATATCTTATGAGTCATTTCTATACCGTGGACAGCAGCACTATGGCAGATGAGGGACTGATCAATGCAGATAAGCTGATGGGAAAAGATATGAAATTAAATCCGGATACAAAAGGGGCTAAAGTCCTGATCTACCACACGCATTCCCAGGAACAATTTGCAGATTCTGTTCCGGGAGATGCCGGTACATCAATTGTGGGAATGGGGACGTATCTGTCTGAACTTTTGAATCAAAAGTATGGAATATCCACATATCATCACGAAGGGGTATATGATCTGGTGAATGGAAAACTGGATCGGAGTAAGGCGTATCAGCTTGCAGAGCCGGATGTGCAGAAAATACTGAAAGAGAATCCGGCTATCGAAGTTGTGATCGATCTTCACCGGGATGGCGTGGCGGAAGGGACGCACCTGGTGACAGAGATAGACGGTAAGCCGACGGCGCAGATCATGTTCTTCAACGGGCTCAGCAGGACACGGGCAAATGGAAATATCAGTTATCTGTCCAACCCATACCTGGAAGATAACCTGGCATTTTCCCTGCAGATGGAGATTGCAGCGGCAACATATTATCCGGGATTTGCCAGACACATTTTTCTGCGTGCGTACCGTTATAATATGCATTTCAAGCCCAAGACACTTCTGATCGAAGCCGGAGCGCAGACCAATACAGTGGAAGAGATGCGCAATGCGATGGAGATTCTTGCAGAACTTCTGCATCAGGTGTTGTCTTGATTCAAAAATATTTTTATGATAAGATATTCAAAGTATGGAAAAATCTGTATGATCCTTATGAATAATATATGACAGAATAGCTTTCAGCATTTTTCATACGGATGAAACGGAGAAAGGATATAGAAAGAATGGCGAAAAAGAATACATATGATGCGGGCAGTATCGCGATCCTGGAAGGACTGGAAGCGGTAAGAAAAAGACCCGGAATGTATATAGGAAGTGTTTCTACCAAAGGCCTGAACCATCTGATCTATGAGATCGTGGATAATGCGGTGGATGAGCATCTTGCCGGATATTGCAGCGAGATTCATGTGACACTGGAAAAAGACGGTTCGGCAACGATCGCAGATAACGGACGTGGTGTACCGGTAGACCTTCATGCAACAGGAGTATCGGCAGCTCGTGTGGTATACACGACACTTCATGCGGGCGGAAAATTCGACGATTCGGCATACAAGACCAGCGGAGGTTTGCATGGTGTCGGTTCTTCTGTTGTAAATGCGCTGTCTACCTATATGGATGTGCAGATCAGCAGGGACGGATATATCCACCATGACCGGTATGAGCAGGGAAAACCGGTGATCGAATTGGAAGACGGATTACTGCCGACGATCGGAAAGACAAGAAAGACCGGAACGAAAGTGAATTTCCTTCCGGATGATACGATATTTGAAAAGACAAAGTTCAAAGCAGAAGAGGTAAAGAGCCGTCTTCATGAGACTGCTTATCTGAATCCGGATCTGAAGATCGTATTTGAAGATAAAAGGGGAGCAGAACCGGAACAGATCATTTATCATGAGCCGGACGGAATCCTTGGATTCATCCGTGAACTGAATCATAAAAAAGAAGTCGTACATGATCCGGTGTATTTCAAAGGGGAAGCAGAAGGCATCGAAGTAGAAGTGGCCTTCCAGTACGTCAACGAGTTCCATGAAAATGTACTTGGCTTCTGTAACAATATCTACAATGCAGAAGGAGGAACGCATCTGACCGGATTCAAGACGACATTTACAACGGCGATCAACCAGTATGCAAGAGAACTTGGTATTCTGAAAGAAAAGGATGCAAACTTTACCGGAGCCGATATCCGTAACGGTATGACGGCAATCGTATCGATCAAGCACCCGGATCCGAGATTTGAAGGTCAGACGAAGACCAAGCTTGACAATCCGGACGCGGCAAAGGCCTGCAGTAAGGTCACGAACGATGAGATCATCCGTTTCTTTGACCGTAATCTGGAGACGCTTAAGAAAGTCATTGGCTGTGCGGAGAAGGCGGCAAAGATCCGTAAGACGGAAGAGCGTGCGAAGACGAATCTTCTGACCAAGCAGAAATATTCCTTTGACAGTAACGGAAAGCTTGCGAACTGCGAAAGCCGTGATGCATCAAAATGTGAGATTTTCATCGTAGAGGGAGACTCTGCCGGGGGGTCTGCGAAGACAGCCAGAGACCGTATGTTCCAGGCAATCCTTCCAATCCGTGGTAAGATCCTGAACGTGGAAAAAGCAAGTATCGATAAAGTGCTGGCGAATGCAGAGATCAAGACGATGATCAATGCATTTGGCTGCGGATTTTCCGAAGGATATGGAAATGACTTTGATATCAGCAAGCTGCGGTATGACAAGATCATCATCATGGCCGATGCCGACGTGGACGGTGCCCATATCTCGACACTGCTTTTGACGTTGTTCTACCGCTTTATGCCGGAACTGATTTTCGAAGGACATGTCTATATTGCGATGCCGCCTCTTTATAAGGCGATGCCGAAGAAAGGCGAGGAAGAATATCTGTATGATGATAAAGCACTGGAAAAATACAGAAAGACGCATGACGGTCCATTTACCTTACAGAGATACAAAGGTCTGGGAGAGATGGATGCAGAACAGTTGTGGGAGACAACCCTCAACCCGGAAACCAGACTTCTGAAACTGGTAGAGATTGAAGACGCAAGAATGGCATCCAGCGTAACCGAGATGCTGATGGGATCAGAAGTACCGCCAAGACGTTCATTTATTTATGAAAATGCGACAGAAGCGGAACTTGATATATAGAGATATATAGGATAGGAGAAATACAATGCAGGATTCACAGATCATCAGAACCGAATATTCGGACGTGATGAAAAAATCATATATTGATTATGCAATGAGCGTAATCATTGCCAGAGCCCTGCCGGATGTAAGAGACGGACTGAAACCAGTACAGAGACGTACACTTTACGATATGCACGAACTGGGGATCCGGTATGACAAACCGTACCGTAAATGTGCGCGTATCGTTGGAGATACCATGGGTAAATATCACCCGCACGGAGACAGTTCCATCTATGACGCACTGGTGGTCATGGCACAGGAATTTAAAAAAGGAATGATCCTTGTAGACGGACACGGTAACTTCGGTTCGATCGAAGGAGACGGTGCAGCCGCAATGCGTTATACTGAGGCGAGACTTGCGAAGATCACACAGGAAGCGTATCTGGCTGATCTGGACAAGGATATTGTAGACTTCATACCGAACTTTGACGAGACGGAGAAGGAACCGGTCGTACTTCCGGTGCGTATCCCGAACCTTCTGGTGAACGGTGCGGAAGGTATCGCGGTCGGTATGGCAACCAGTATCCCGACACACAATCTGGGAGAGGTTGTAGACGGTGTCAAAGCCTATATGAAAAATGAGGAGATCACGACCAGACAGCTGATGAAATATATCAAAGGGCCGGATTTCCCGACAGGTGGAATCGTGGTCAACAAAGACGACCTGCCGGAGATCTACGAGACAGGAACCGGAAAGATCAAGATCCGTGGAAAAGTTGAAGTAGAAGATATGAAGGGCGGAAAGAAACGTCTGGTCATCACAGAGATTCCTTATACCATGATCGGTGCGGGAATCGGGAAATTCTTAAATGATGTCTGCAATCTGGTAGAGACCAAGAAGACAACAGACATCGTGGATATTTCCAATCAGTCGTCCAAAGAAGGAATCCGTATCGTCATTGACCTGAAGAAAGGTGCGGACGTAGAGAATCTGACCAATATGCTCTATAAGAAGACCCGACTGGAAGATACCTTTGGAGTTAATATGCTGGCAGTTGCGGACGGAAGACCGGAGACCATGGGCCTGAAGCGTATCATCGAGGCACATGTAGACTTCCAGTTCGATATGGCGACGAGAAAATATAAGACATTACTTAAGAAAGAGCAGGATAAAAAAGAGATCCAGGAAGGTCTGATCAAAGCCTGTGACGTGATCGATCTGATCATCGAGATCTTAAGAGGAAGCCAGAATGTAAAAGACGCAAAGGCATGTCTGATGAACGGGGAGACAGAGAACATTAAGTTCAAGTCCTCCATTTCCAAAAAGATGGCGGGAATGTTAAGATTTACAGAGCGTCAGGCAACAGCGATCCTGGAGATGCGTCTGTACAAGCTGATCGGTCTGGAAATCGAAGCACTTCAGAAAGAACATGAAGAGACGCTGGCTAAGATTGAAAAATATGAAGATATCCTGAATAATTACGATTCGATGGCAGCAGTTATCATGGAAGATCTGGACCGTATCAAGAAGGAATTCGCAAGAAAGAGACGTACGGTTGTAGAGAATGCAGAAGAAGCTGTATTTGAAGAGAAGAAAGTCGAAGAACAGGAAGTTGTGTTCTTAATGGACCGTTTCGGATATGCGAAGACGGTAGATGTAAGTACTTATGAGCGTAATAAAGAAGCGGCAGATAATGAGAATAAATACATCCTGCACTGCATGAATACTGGCAAGATCTGCATTTTCACAAAAGATGGAAAGATGCATCAGGTGAAAGTGATGGATATCCCATATGGAAAATTCCGTGACAAGGGACAGCCGATCGACAATATCAGTAATTATGACAGCACGCAGGAAGAGATCGTGTACATCTGCGACTCCGAACAGATGCGGTATGCGAAGCTTTTATTTGCCACAAAGCAGGGGATGATCAAGAAGGTTGAAGGAACGGAATTCCAGGTAACAAAGCGTACCATTACAGCAACTAAGCTTCAGCCGGAAGATGAGGTCGTGAAGATCCAGGTTGTGACGGAGAACCAGCATATCGTACTGCAGACAACGGACGGATTCTTCTTACGCTTCCCGGCAGCAGAAGTGACGGAGAAGAAGAAAGGTGCGATCGGAGTGCGCGGCATCCGTCTGAAGAAAGACGATGCACTGACAGATGTGTATCTGTTTGAAGAAGGAACCGAGTGTAAGATTTCATACCATGAAAAAGAAGTTACCCTGAACCGCCTGAAACTTGCAAAACGAGACGGAACAGGAACCAAATACAGAGGGTAAACGATATGATACAGAACATAGAACCACATGTATATAGAAATGAATATGTACCGGAGCCGCCAAAGGAAGACAGCGTGATCTTATATTATGAAGGAAGAAAGATCCTGGTGAAGATTGAGGATCAGGAGATCTCGTTCCTTACATTTAAAGAGGCGGCAGTTTACAATCCGGATGTATATGAAGAGTATACGTATCTCTTTTCAATTGACGGACAGGGATATTATCTGGCAGAAGGAATTGATCCGGAGAATTTCCCAGGATTCGAACTGAAGGACAATCAGTATTTCCGCGAGGCAAGACCGAAATACAGACAGTTTGCGGCAGTGACGGGATGGCAGCTTTACCGCTGGTATCAGTCGCGGAAGTTCTGCGGTCACTGCGGACAGCCGATGGTGCATGACGACAAAGAGCGTATGATGCGCTGCCCGGACTGCGGTATGATGGAATTCCCGAAGATCTGTCCGGCGGTGATCATAGCTGTCACACATGGGGATAAGATTCTGATGTCAAAGTATGCGGGAAGAGAATACAAAAAGTATGCACTGCTTGCAGGATTTAATGAAACAGGCGAATCCATTGAAGAGACGGTAAGGCGTGAGGTCATGGAAGAGGTCGGACTGAAGGTGAAGAACCTGCGGTATTATAAGAGCCAGCCGTGGTCATTTACCGATACGCTGCTGATGGGATTCTTCTGTGAACTGGACGGGGAGGACGGTATCACACTGGATACCGATGAACTTGCCATGGCGGAGTGGTTTGAACGGGATAAGATGCCGGTAGAGGCAGAAGACTTAAGCCTGACAAACGAGATGATGATGGCGTTCAAACACGGAAAAGTGTAAAAAATACGCAAAATCCCTTGATTTTACAAAAGAACAGTGCTATAGTTAATTTAGTTACATAAATCAATCGGCAGAAGAGTGGACATATTGTTCACTCTTCTTTGTTGCATATCAAAGTATGTGCAGATAAGAGAGTGCCGACTGATATAGAAACATAGATAAGTAAGGTCTGCATAAGGAGGATTTTAGATTGTCAAAAAGAGAAATGTATGAACAGAAAACAGAAGAGATCCTGCTTCCAATCGTGGAAGAGTATGGATTTGAACTGGTGGATGTCGAATATGTAAAAGAAGGAAGTAACTGGTACCTTCGTGCATATATTGATAAACCGGGTGGAATCGGAGTGAATGACTGTGAGGTTGTAAGCCGCAGACTTTCCGATATTCTGGACGAGAAAGATTATATCGAAGATTCGTATATTCTGGAAGTCAGCTCACCGGGACTTGGCAGACCACTGAAGAAGGAAAAGGACTTCAAGAGAAGCCTTGGAGAAGAAGTTGAGATCAGAACCTACCGTATGATCGACAGAAAGAAGGAATTCACCGGGATCTTAAAGGATTACGATGAGACAACGGTTACGATCGAGATGGAAGATGAGACTGAGAAAACATTTGAAAAAAGCGAGATCGCACTGATCCGATTAGCATTTGATTTTTAAACGGCATGGATAAGTAAGGAGGAACAGACCATGAATACAGAATTATTAGAAGCGTTAAATATACTGGAGAAAGAGAAAGATATCAGTAAAGAGACACTGTTAGACGCCATTGAAAATTCACTGATGAATGCCTGTAAGAACCATTTCGGTAAGACAGACAACATCAAACTGATCATGAACAAGGAGACATGTGAGTATCAGTTATACGCTGAGAAAACGGTTGTAGAAGAAGTGGAAGACAAACTGGAGCAGATCAGTCTGGAAGATGCAAAAGAGATCGACAGCAAGTTCGAGCTTGGTGATATCGTGCATATTCCGATCGAGTCCAAATCATTCGGACGTATTGCAACACAGAATGCAAAGAACCTGATCTTACAGAAGATCCGTGAAGAAGAGCGTAAGGTTGTATACGATCAGTATTTTGAAAAAGAAAAAGATATCGTGACAGGTATCGTACAGCGTTATGTTGGAAAGAATGTCAGCATCAACCTTGGTAAAGCAGATGCTATGCTGACAGAGAATGAGCAGGTAAAAGGTGAGGTCTTCAAACCGACAGAACGTATCAAATTATATATCGTAGAAGTAAAGAATACGACAAAGGGACCTAAGATCCTGGTATCCCGTACACATCCGGAACTTGTAAAACGTCTGTTTGAATCAGAAGTTACAGAAGTAAAGGACGGTATCGTAGAGATCAAGAGTATCGCAAGAGAAGCAGGAAGCAGAACAAAGATCGCTGTATGGTCTAACGATCCTGATGTAGACCCGGTCGGTGCATGCGTTGGTATGAACGGAGCCAGAGTCAATGCGATCGTCAATGAACTGCGCGGCGAGAAGATTGACATCATCAACTGGAGTGACAATCCGGCAATCCTGATCGAGAATGCATTAAGCCCTGCAAAGGTTATTTCTGTAATGGCTGATCCGGATGAAAAGACAGCAAGCGTTATCGTTCCGGATTATCAGTTATCACTGGCTATCGGTAAAGAAGGTCAGAATGCAAGACTGGCAGCAAGACTGACAGGATATAAGATCGACATCAAGAATGAGACACAGGCAATCGAATCCGGTGAACTTCCGGAGAACTACATGGAATTAAGCGAAGGCGTATACGAAGAAGAGTACGATGACGATGCAGAAGAATTCGATGTAGAGAACACAGCAGATGCTGAATATGATGATGACGACGCAGAGATCACATTCGATGAAGTAGAGGATACAGAGGAATAGGTGATAATTCGTGGGAGCAAATAAAAAAGTTCCTATGCGTAAATGCGTAGGATGTCAGGAAATGAAGAGTAAAAAAGAGATGATTCGTGTCATCC
>OIWP01000448.1_pt1 | contig 61437 bp, 66 predicted proteins | sample 1587661 | NCBI WGS metagenome assembly OIWP01 (sample SAMEA3888899, study PRJEB22519) | human gut metagenome | biome: human gut; feature: human-associated habitat; material: faeces | place: Denmark | collected 2010 | reverse complement strand
GATAAGGCAATGAATATAGAAATAAACCAATATTCATATCTCTCTCCTAAAAAAAATAATAATAAACAAAAAGAAACCATTCTAGACGCCAACACTAGAATGGTTTTCTTATTATCCTTCATATTCTGTTGTATATTCATTGTCTATCGCAAACGAATGATCCATCGGACCTGAGCCTTTGCCCAAATCAAGCATTGCTCCTAATGCCCCAGAAATATAGTCTTTTGCTCGTTTTACCGAAGTATCTAAATCATATCCCTTCGCAAGATTTGATGCAATTGCGCTCGACAAAGTACAGCCCGTACCATGTGTATTTGAATTATTGATACGCTTCCCTTTAAACCAAGCATATGAATTGTTTCTATACAATAAATCATTCGCATCATTGATTTGATGACCACCCTTAACTAAAGTAGCGCACCCAAAATTTTCACTGATTTTTTTTGCCGCTTCAACCATACTAGCCTCATCCGTAATTTCCATTTCAGAAAGCACTTCTGCTTCCGGAATATTTGGAGTAATCAAAGTAGCTAAAGGCAACAATTCTTTTTTCAATGTTTCAATCGCATCCTCACTAATCAATCTAGCACCACTTGTCGCAACCATCACAGGATCAACGACAATATTTTCTGCCTTATATTCCTTTAGTTTCTTTGCGATCATCTCAATCAAACTAGAACTTGATACCATCCCAATCTTTACCGCATCCGGATAAATATCTGTAAATACCGCATCTAGCTGTTCACCCAAAAATTCAGGTGTTACATCCATAATACCCGTTACTCCCAATGTGTTTTGCGCTGTTAATGCCGTGATTGCACTTGTTGCGAACACATGGTTAGCACACATGGTTTTAATGTCTGCCTGAATGCCTGCTCCCCCACTCGAATCACTTCCCGCAATCGTTAATGCACTTTTCATTTAAATCTCTCCAATCTTTTATTTTAATCACTTTAAATCCGACTTTTTTCGCCACATCTATACAATAATCTGCATCCTCAAACACAATTATATCTTCTGGTCTTTGGTTTAAAACTTGTGCACATGCCAAATAAAAATCCGGATCATCTTTTGACTTATTCACCTTTGAACAAGTTATAATATCTTCAAAATAATTCAACACACCCAGTCTATTCAACGCAATTTTTACAAGCTCTTCATCACAACTTGTACCAATCACATTAATCGAATCATAATGTGAAATAAACTCTTTAAACCCAGGCATAAGGTTCACTTCATACTCATAAAAATCTGATATAAAATTCAATACCTCAGAAATGATTCGTTCTTCTTGTTTACTGATTTTATAATGATTCTTCAAGTATGTTGCGCTCTGTTCTAAACTCATATCTGAAACAATTTCATCAAGATTTTTTTCGGGAACCATTCCCAAACTTTGAACATATTGACTTGCCAAAGTATTCCATACTTCCATTGAATCCAGTATTGTTCCATCCACATCAAAAATTGAATAATTCATATTCTCTCCACCAAGAAAAAAAAGCTGCAGAAAACCAATCTGCAGCTCACTATCAAAAAGATATATTCCCTACGTTGGTATTATCCAAATCAGGTTATAGGGTCTAGGACAAACCTACTCTTAGCCTAAAAGCTCTCCTTTTTTAACAGCAATATTATAAGTCTTTCGTCGCAACTAAATCAACACCCGTACCACAAATATCAGAAACAATTACATCTTCACGATGCACAGGTGCCTTCACAACCACACGGTTCAATTCCTTCATAACATCAAAAATCTTTTCCTTTGGAATATCCCCGTTGGTTTTCACGCTCAATCTTTCAATCTCAGCACCCACAATTTTCACAGTACTTGTCACAACACGAGTTGGATGCGTACACTCTTTCTTTCCATAGATTGCACCTCTAGGACAACCATTTCCAGTTACTTTATAATCATTTTCTTCATCAACCTTTAAATGGCAACCCTTAGGACATGTTATACAAATTAACTCTCTCATTACGCATCCTCCTCAATAGATACAACCAATTCTTTATCTGCCTTTTCAAGCAATATTTTAGGAATTGATATCTTCTCCATTTCACTTGGAATCACATGTTCCTTTTTAAATTTCGCAATGATTGTATCCCCATCCTTCACGACAATATTTACCTGTTGCGTTGGTCTTCTTACACGGAAAGAAAGCTCAACACTCTTTTCTACATTATCCTTACGAATATATTGAGGAACTACATACGAAATATTATCTCCATTTATCGTCCTTACGAAACGATCCTTAGATACTTCGCCATTTGAAACATATCGACCAGCACCCATTCCAGCCGTTTCACTTTCCAAACTTACAAAATCCACTAAATCATGCACATGCACAACATTACCTGATGCGAATACCCCTTCCATAGAAGTCTCCATATTTTCATAAACAATAGGGCCATGTGTTCTAGAATCCATTTCAATCCCTAAATCATTTGACAACTCATTTTCTGGAATCAATCCAACAGACAACAATACGCAGTCACAATCAAATTCCATTTCTGTTCCTTCGATTGGATTTCTATTTTCATCCACCTTAGAAACAACAACCTTTTCCACTCTAGACTTACCCACAATATCCGTAATTGTATGACTTAAATACAATGGAATATCATAATCATGTAGACACTGAACAATATTACGATTCAAACCATTTGAGTACGGCATAACCTCAACAACAGCTAAAACTTTTGCGCCCTCCAAAGTCATTCTTCGCGCCATAATTAAACCAATGTCACCACTACCCAAAATCACAACTCTTTTACCTGGCATATACCCTTCAATATTTACATATCGCTGAGCTGCACCTGCCGTAAACACACCAGAAGCTCTAGTTCCTGGAATCGCAATTGCACCACGTGTTCTTTCACGACAACCCATATTTAAAATAATAGATTTAGCCTGTATCATTAAATATCCATGAATACTACTTGAACAATACACCATTTTATCTGGCGTAATCTCAATTACCATTGTATCCAATAAGATATCAATATCTGTTTTATCAACTTCATCAATATACTTTCCTGCATATTCAGGACCTGTTAATTCCTCTTTAAAGTGGTGTAAGCCAAAACCGTTATGAATACACTGATTTAAAATCCCACCAAGTTCCTTATCACGCTCAATAATCAAAACGGACTTGGCACCATTTTGTCTTGCGGCGATTGCACTGGCAAGACCAGCAGGGCCACCACCGATGACTACTACATCATACCTATTATTCATCACCATTCTCCTTTGTTCTTCCACACAAAATATAAGAACCGTTCTTATCCAAAACAATATCTAACTGACTAACACCCAACTCATTAGCTAGAATTTCCTGGACTCTAGGTCCACAGAATCCTGACTGACATCTTCCCATGCCAGCATTACATCGACGTTTGATTCCATCTAAACTAACTGGTTTGGGACTTCGACGAATCGCATCAAGGATCTCTCCCTCACTAATGGTTTCACAACGACAAATAATACGACCATACTCAGGATGTTTTTCAATATATTCTTTTCTTTGTTCATGTGACATTTCTTTAAAACGAACTACTTTTCTTGTAGAAACATAATTCTTTTTTAAATTTAAGAAATAGTCTTTTTCCTGCATCATTCTCACAATGTCTAATGCGATTGCACTCGCACTACTTAATCCTGGACTTGCCATTCCGGCAATCAAGAAGAAATTATGTATATCTTTATCTTCGCCAATAATAAAATCTTTTGTATCACTTCTTGCACGCAATCCCGCAAACGTACGAATATTTTCTTGAAGCTTCATATTCGGTACGGATTTAACCGCATTTTCACGAATTATTTTTAATCCTGCAGACGTTGTCGAATAATCATCCGCATCCGTATTTGTACTTGTAGGACCCACAATTAAGTTTCCATCTACTGTAGGAGCTACCAATACACCCTTACCAATCTTTGTAGGGCATTGGAAAATAACATGATGAACCATGTTTCCTTGTGACTTATCTAATAAATAATATTCTCCTTTGTTTGGCGTAATCTTATAATCTGGTTTCTTAATAAGTCCAGTTACATGATCACACATAACACCCGCACAATTTACAACCAATGGAGCTTTGTATGTATCATTCACAATAAAGATATCTCCATCTTTTTTTATACTCGTAACCTCTTCATTCAAACGAAGCTCTACACCATTTTGAATTGCCACTTCACTTAATGCGATCGCAAACTGCCAAGGATTGATAATACATGCACTTGGCGCATATAAAGCGCTTGTACAGTCTGAATTTAAATTGGGTTCCATAACAGATAGCTCAGGCTGTTTAATAATACGCTGATTTTCAACACCATTTTGTACACCACGCTTATATAACATTTCAATGGTCCTATCATCCTCTTCACTAAATCCAACAACCAAAGAACCAATATTCTTACATGGAACATCTAAATCTTTACATAAAGAAGGAATAATTTTATTACCCCAAATATTATATTTTGCCATCAAAGTATTTGGCTCTGGATCATAGCCCGCATGAATAATTGCACTATTGGCCTTAGTTGTTTCATCGGCCACATCATTATTTTTTTCTAACCACAATACTTTTCCACTATATTTACTCAATTCAAAAGCTAAAGAGCATCCACTGATACCCGCTCCAATTATTATACAATCGTACATAGTTCGCACCTCTTTCAAAGTTACGATACGCTTATTTATATTTCATTTCAAATGTGTAAAAAAGTCCATTTTATTAATCAAAATATTGATTAATAGCTAGACAATCAAATAAAATGGTGTAAGATAAAAATAGATATCGATTAATGATTTGATTAGTAATCGATTTATTAATCAAAATAAATCAAAAGAGGTTTATTATGGGAAAAAGAAATAAAGTAACTACACGCGATATTGCCCAAGCCACAAATGTATCGCAATCCACTGTATCTATGATTCTAAGTGAGAATAAGAATGTATCTTTCAAAGAAGAAACAGTAAATCTCGTCAAAAAGACAGCCAAACAAATGGGATATAAAAAGCCAGAAGTTAAAAAAAGGTATTCAAACGCAAAAAATACGATTGTCGTGATTTGTTCCAACTTATCCAATTCGTATTATTCTATGGTTGTTTCAAGTATCATTGAACAGGCGAGTAAGACAAAAACACAAATCTTTACTATTTCTACATTGCGAAAAGATGATCTTGAAAAGCACGCCCTTTCCAACTTAAAACTATTAAAACCATGTGGAATCATTCTTCTATATCCCCCAAAATTTGTTGATGAATGGAATACACTTTCCAAACAAATACCGTGCATTATTATCGGGGATAAACCAAAAAAACTTGATTGTGATTCCATCGAACTCAACAGTTTTAAATGTGGTAAATTATTAGGTACCCATTTAAAACAGTTAGGACACAAAAAGATTGCGTATATATCAAGTCCATTAGATACAACGGAAATTGGGCGAAACGAAAGATATGAAGGAGTTAAAAGTGTCTTGTCAAATACACAAGTATTTTTTAACTCGTCTAAACAATTTGAATTATACCCCATCGAAAAAAGAGAATACGAAAATGGGTATCGTTTAACGAAACAAATCTTAAGTGATAAATACGATGCCTATATTGGAAATAATGACATGACAGCCTTAGGCATCGTAGCCTGTTTAAAAGATCACAACATTAAAACAAGTGTAGCCGGATTTGACAATATTCCTGAAGCCGATTTTCCTCAAATACAATTGACCACGGTAGACCACGGTGCTTGTGAAAAAGGAAAAGAAGCCGTTGATATTCTTTTAGAACAAACAAAAAGCGAACGAAAACGTATCGTCCATATGGAATATGAACCACAGTTAATCATTCGCTTATCTACTTTTAATCGCAAGAAATCATCATCTCAATAATTTTATCATTCGTTTGAAGCATTCCTTGAGAACCAAGTGTTCCAATATTTTGAATTGTTTCATCCACACTATGAGCAACGATTCCATCGCCTGCATAGAATTGTTGCTTATTTTTATACATATAGTACCCCATAATACCAGCATCTACACTAGAAGCAATCTTAGCTGCACAACTAGCCTTAGCCCCATCACAAATCGTACCCGAAAGGATGGCTAATGCGTTGACAATCGTATGCTGAATTTCTTTATAGGTTCCATTATGTAAATAGGCAATACCAGCACCCGCAGCAGCTCCAGAACTAACAGCACCACAAAATGCCGATAAAGTACCAATACCTGTTTTAATGTAAATAGCTGTTAAGTTGGATAAAACCAAAGCACGATACAATTGTTTTTGCGTACAATCTAATTCTTTGGCATACACAACAACAGGCACACAACAAGTAATCCCCTGATTTCCACTTCCTGAATTGATCACAACTGGAAGTTCACACCCATTCATTCTTGCGTCGGATCCAGCCGCCGCATAAGCTTTGGCCCTTGTCTTTACACAATCTGAATCCATATTCAAGATCACATGACCAATGTTTGCACCATACGAATTATGAATCCCCTCATTTGCGATGGCCATGTTACAAGCGATTTGACGATCTAGTATTTCTTTTACATCCTCAATATCCACAGTTTGTGAAAAATCCCAAATCTGTTTCATAATCAAAGCACTGTGATCGGCTTTAAGTTCTAAACTCGTCGTCTTATCTTCAAAAATAACTTGCCAGTTTTTTTCAATTTGTACAATATTCGTATGCGTATCTACAATACGAACACTGGCGTGTTCTTGTTCATAATACACATGGATTTCTAAATCGAATACATGCCCTTGTTCAATGTGCTGCACGGTAATATTTGTATTTTGAACATATTCAGGCAATTCTTCAATTTGTTCACGTGTTGCACTAGAAAGCACTTCTAGTTTTGCGTCGGCATCCCCATATAGAGCTCCTGCAGCAGCTGCAACTTCAATCCCTTTTAAGCCATTTGTATGAGGTACAATCACACTCTTAACATTTTTTATAATACTGCCACTTGCCTTAACAACAATACGATCTGGTAAATGATCTAGCACTTGCGTTGCCTTAGCACACGCATAACTAATCGCAATAGGCTCTGTACAACCCATAGCCATCACTAATTCTTCTTTTAATATTTGTACATAAATCGAATATAATGAATCCTCTTTATTCATCTTCTTTCACCCATACACACGCCAATTTGTGATCTTCCATTTCTGTCATACCAAAATAAATTGTATCCTTTTCTTTTACGCCAAAATTCTGATGTAAAGCCGTTAATACTGTTCCATACATCTTTCCATCTTGTATTCCTTCCAGACGAACCCAACATGCCTCTACATCTTTTCCTTCATCTAGAAAATAAACCATGATATCATCTGGATACTCTAAATGTCTTGATGGATCCAACTCTTTATATAAACGAAGTTCTTCTAATTCCTTAGAAACTTCTGTGGCCTTTTCAACCATATCAATCTTATCCTGGAACAATTCCACATTTACATTATCCAAGATTTGAACATCCATTTCCTGCACATCAAAACGAGGAATCTTGCACGATACACCAATCGGTACAATGCGATATTCAATATTGCGTTTCTTTGTTTCCAAAGCTACGATTTCAAAAATAAAACCCGCATTATGATCGATATAACCATACATTAATGCACCATATAGATTATCTAGCTTTAACCCCATTTTCTCTAAAAGCTTAACCATTTTCATGCCATGGATTTCCACCATTTTCTGATCCATGTCACGAAAACTCATTTCATATACTTTCATCTACTCACCCTCATACACATCTTTTAATTCTTCAAAGTTATATTCCAACACCTTATTCAATTCAACGATATCTAAATCTTCATCTACTGGAAAATCCGAAAGACTCATCTCATTGGCTTCGACATATTCTTTAAACAATTCCATGGACTGATAATAATAATCCTGAAACTCTTTAAAACCATCCCATATCGCAAAGCCACGACCATTGATCACATTCGCACCTTCTTCTATATCATCCACTTTTTCAACTTGAATTTCAATCTCAAAAGGCTCTTCTAAATCATAAACCATCTTAAATGTATCTCCCTCTTTGAAATCAGGCTGGATTGATGAAGCACAAGGTAACTTATTAAATTGTTCATCCTCACAATTTGGGCATACAAAAGGGATACCATTCACTTCAATCACAAAGTCCGCATATTCTTCAGACAAATAAGACGCTAATGTATAGTAAGCTAAATCCGCTAAAGATAATGAGTTAGGTAAACTCATGTATCGATACATTAAATTATTAAATCCCAATACTTCTGTATATACTTTTATCATGATTGACTTACCTCTACTGAATAATTTCCAAAATGAATATTGGCTTTTTCATACTCTTTAACAAGTTCATAACGAATCTTTGCAAGCATATCAAAACCATCTAGACTTGTCTTACTTGGAACAACAACACGTAGATCAATGCCGGTTGTAGAAAAATTGATTACTTTTACTTCAATTGGAGTTTCACTTTCAATATCATATTCTCCCATTGTCTTTTCAACTAAACTCTTTAAAATATCTATCGCCAAATCAATATTCGTTCCATAAGAAACCTCAATTTCTAAATAGTTATTCTTTCGCGCATCCTGAAAAAATGCATTTTCAATCGTAGCCGAATTCAATGTTGAGTTTGGCACAATAATACGATTACTTTCATACGTACGAATGATCGTATGACGAAAACGAATACTTTCAACATACCCAATCAATTCACCTTGATTGACTTTAATTAAATCGCCCTCGACAAATGGTTTAAATGTTAAAATCATTAAACCACTACATAGATTTCCAAAGGCATCTTTAGCAGCAACACCTAAAACTAAGGCAACCACTCCACTGGATGCAGCAAGATAGGACATAATAGGTTTGGTCTGTTCAAATTGTCCAAGAAAAATCATTCCATTAATAAAAACCAAAACATATTTTATTAATCTGGCAAAACTTGCCTTATTTGTGACATCCTTTTTATATAATACTTTACGAATTCCTTTATAGATTCCAATAGAAACTATAACAGAACCAATAGTAACAATAACAATTGATTTCATCTAAATCATCTCCAATACAATTTTTTCTGTTCCTCTGTCGTTTAATCAATAAACTTCTTCTTTGTGTATAAAAACTCTTCTAAATCCATATAAATATGTAGAAGCATCGCCTTTGATTCAAATTCAATTCGACTTTCAGGAAGAGCCTCACTCTGTTTGTCTTTCAACATTTTATGAAGCGAACTAATTTGAGGCTGAGGATCATTTTTTTCATGAATAAACGGAATTAAATATTCAATATAATTCGCCAATTCATGCGCCTCTTTTGGCATTTCACGAATCTTTCGAATTTTATAATGCAGCATATGCAGAATATCGCACTGTAAAGCACGCATCTCAAAATAACGAATATAATAATCTGGCAAATTCGTAAACGTATTATCCTGATATTCCATCGCAATATGAATATATTTTTCAGCTTGCTCTTTAATATCCTCTAATTCTTTCCAAATTGTTGTATTTCTTTCCTCACTTTGAATATAATAAACAATTTGATACATCAAGCTCTGAATCTTGTCCTCCATATAAATCATACAAGAATTCAAATACTCTTCTTCTCCACTATAATCATGAACCAAATTCAATAAGAATGCGATAATGGCACCAATTAAAATCAAATAAAACTCATTCATCATGAAGTGAAGACTAAAATCCAAATAACTCAAGTAATGCACGGCAATCATCGCATTTACACTTAAAGTATTCTGACATTTCATTTTCTCACTATACCCAACTAAGCACGCAATCACAAGTCCAAAGGCTATCCAATGGCTTGGAATAAGTTCAAAGAAAATAAAACAGAATAGAATTGTCACAAAGAATGTGGAAATTCTTCTAAGAACAAGCTTCACCGTCCCCCACTTTGTCGTCAACAAAGACAATAGTGCAATCGTTCCAGCACTTGTTGGATTATCCAACTTAAAAAAGTAGGCTAATATAATTGCGATGGCACTTCCTACGCCTATTTTAAGTGATAGTATCAATACTCTTTTTGTTTCTCTTTTCATATGCTTACATTTTATGCGAAATCAAAAAAAAGGACAATAATAAATATCATTGTCACTTCTTATCTAATACATCCTTTACTTTTTGTTTACCACTCTTCAACAAACGAGCCACTCCCTCTTCACTCATCTTTAAACGATTTGCGATATCCTTCTCTTTCAATTTTCCTAGACAATGCATGATTGTCACTGTCTTTTGATTTTCTGGCATCTCATTTAAACAATCATCCACATCCAATTGTCGATATTTAGGCAAGCCGCGTAAAGCCGTAGTTACACCTGTATGTTCTTTAGCCTGCATATACTCACGCAATTGTTTATTCAACAAAACCGTGATCCACTTCAAAAAATTCTTATCATCACTCAATTTATCCATATTCATAAATGCGTATGTATACGTTGCCTGTAAGATGTCATTGATTTCTTTTTCCTCTAAGCCAATATAACGCTTATAAATTGTTTGTACCAAATGATTTCGAGTCAATGAAATAAGCTCTTTCTTCGCATCCGCATCCTTATTTCTTACACCCATTATTATCTTTTTATCTATATTCATAGTTTAATCCTTTATATATGTTATTTTTAGTATACAACACATCATTTGATAAATCAAAAAAGGCAATCCAACGATTGCCTAAGCTCCATAATATTCATCTAAAGTTAAGTTATTCTCATACAAATACGTTGCCAAATCTACACCCACATAACGCAAGTGCCAGCTTTCAGGTGCAATTTTTGTTTTGTCTTCCTTATCATCAGGATAACGCAAAATAAAGCCATATGTATGCATATTTTCTAACAACCAATTATAGTGCGAATTATATCGAACGGCATCTAAATCACTACAATCATTGTCCATACGAATATCAACTGCTAAACCAGACTGATGTTCACTAAACCCTGGTCTTGTCCAATAACGATCCGCATATTCTTCGCCGTAGCTTGCAGCTCCATTATTAAATAAATCTGTTTGGTATGCATAAGAACGATAAGCTGAACAAGCATTCAAAATAAATCCCTCGTTTGATGCCGCCTCGATCAACTTTTCAAATGCCTCTGCCGCTTCTTTTCGCATGCGCACATTCTCATTTTCACCACTCGAAGGTACCTGAACTAAATCACTTGGTTCATAATCTTCTGGTAATCCTGAATACTTATTCACAAGAATATAGATTGAATCTAAATCCGAAACTGTTACTTTATTCTCATATGGGTCACCACTTTGATCTATTTTTTTCACCTTTGGTAAATTTGTTTGTTTCTTCTTATTCTCTTTTTTTGTTTCTGTTGTCTTTTCTTGTTTAGGTTCACTTACCTGATTATCACTAACTTTTTTTGCGATTATCGAAATCAACAACGCAATAATCAAAAGTAATACAAAAATCACAAAAACCGCTGACTTTCTTACTCGTCTTCTTCTCTTCAAATCCAATCCCTCCTCTATACCGGTATAAACAAGACTTTATTATATCCACCACAAATCATGCCTAATGTTGCGCTTTCTGCATTGGATAAATCATATTCCTTGATCATAACTTCTTTACATTCTTTGGCATCTAAAATAGCCTGATATTCGACTTTTCCTCCGCCAATCGTATCAATGACTCCATCTTTATGCACTAACATCATACTGCCGACCCCCCTTGGTGCTGACCCCTTTTTATCAATAATGATACATAAAGTTCCATGAACATTGGATTCTAATAATTCTTTCGAAACACTCGAACTAAACTTTGCGTTTTTTATTTCAATAAGCTCCGCTAAAATACTGATTGATATCTCAGCAGGCGTCTGTGCCTTAATATCTAAGCCAATTGGAGCATGCACATTCGATACTTCTTCCTTAGAATATCCTTCTTCAATCAAAGTATCAAAAGTCTTTTTTACTTTTCCCTTGCTTCCAATCATACCCAAATATAAATGAGGTTTACGAATCGTCTTTTCTAGACAAAGACGATCATCTTTATGTCCTCTTGTCACTATCACATAACAAGCATTCTCTTCATCTGGCAATACAGAATCCATTTGATCATAATCGATACAATGAATTTCATTTGCGGTTGGAAAACATTCCCGATTCGCAAATTCTTTACGATTGTCAACCACAATCGTATACAACTCTAATATACTAGCCATTTTAGCTAAATATTGACTGACATGTCCACAGCCTAAAATCACAAGCTTAGGCTGCATATTAAACCATTCCTTTTGGATTATATTCACATCGACATTTTCTTCTAATAAAACTCTTACACAACGCGTATACAAATCCATGGCCCCGTTCACATGAATCTTTACAGGTTTATTTAGTTTCTTTAAATAAGCACATATTAAATTTTGCATAATTCTAGGTGTTACAAGTTCATTCGGATCTAAATTTGCAGGTTCATAACGATGTACCACATCTTTTACTGGTTGATTTAATCCATTTAGATTTGAAATCAACACAACCTCATCCGTATCTGAATCAAGAACTGGTTCATTCACGTTTGGATATTTTAAAGGTAAATGCTTAGAACCATCTGCCTCAATCAGTATCACATCCACCACTTGTTTTAATTGATTAAACAACTCTTCATCTAACGCCTCAATTTTCAAGTCACCACACCGATTTCCCGCATGACAATATCCATATGTTTCAATTCTATGCATTATTTCATCATAACCAGGATCTACCAATGTATCTTCTTCAATCAACATATGCGTCGTTGTACACATTAAAACGGTTTTATTCATAGAAACATATTTATCTTTTAACTCACGGATATACGTTGTTTTTCCACCTGAACCAATTACACTAATGATCATTTGAAATCTCCTGAATTGCACGCACCACAAAATCCACATCTTCTATTGTATTTTGAAAAGATACAGATAAGCGTACAATTCCCTGTTCTTCTGTTTTTAAATGTTTATGCATTAATGGAGCACAATGCGCTCCACAACGTGTCACAATACCATACTTATAATTCAATAAGTCGCTCACATAAGCACTATCTTTACCTGGAATATTCAAAGCCACAATAGGCGTAGAATTTTCTAAAGATGAATAAAACTCTACATCCCCTGTTAAACCTTCATATAATTTTTGAAGTAAAAAGTGTTCCTTTTCCACAATCGCTTTTTGATGTGATAAAACATATTGAACCCCTGCATTTAAAGCTGCAATTCCTGCAAGATTCTGTGTTCCCGCCTCTAAATGTTCTGGATACGCCTCTGGCATTTGTGGATTAAAAGAATCTATGCCCGTTCCACCAGAAATCAATGGCTTTACTTCAATGTCCTTTACGCAAAAACCACCAATACCACCAATCCCTAATAGACCTTTATGGCCACTAAAACATAAAACATCAATATTTTCCATAGATACTGGTATATGACCTGCACTTTGAGCCGCATCCACCATAAAAAGAATGCCACATTCTTTACAATACTTTCCAATGGAATTCACATCAAAAATTTCACCTGTCACATTTGAACTGTGTGTCACGATAACCATTCGAGTATTTTTTTGAATATGGCATTTAATATCCTCTAAATAAGGAGCACATATCGTTAATGTGATTATTCCCTTTTCTTCTAACTCGTATAAAGGACGAAGCACACTATTGTGCTCCGCATACGTAGTGATCACATGATCATTTTCTTTTAAGATTCCTTTAATGCAAGTATTTAAACTCTCGGTATTTCCACCATTTAAAATAACACGGTGAAAATCAGAGAGTCCAAAAAACTGTGCAATATTTCTTCTTGCCGCAAAAATCAAACGTGAAGAATCCATATTTGAACTACGATTCGCATTGCCTGCCACACCTAATGCATCCATTACCGCTTGTTTGACTACATCTAGTTTTGGAAAGCTAGTCGCAGCCTGATCAAGATAAACCATGCAGTATCGCCTCCAAAACACCTCCACCAATACAACGTGCCTTGTCAGAAATTGTAAAACAATTCTGATATTCATCCACTCTAGGATCAATATCTGCCATTTTAAATCCAGATGTTACATTGTATCCATCCTGAATCAATCCTCTAAGTAAGCCTGACATGCTCGCATACACTGGTGTTTTATCGATATACGCAATAATTTCTCCTTTTTCAACGATATCTGTAATCTTTTTGACATTGTGACAAACACCTGCACAAGGAGAATGAATCACTCTTTCTTTAGAATATCCCTTAATATTTCCAGGAACACCCGTATTTGGCAAAGCATGTCCCTGGTAGATCAGTCTTCCTAGATTATGTCCACGCATCGTTTCCACAACCACATGCACATCTTTGCCTGCACAAAAACCAGGGCCTAAACCAATTGTGATAGGTGCCATATCTATTGTCGTACCTAAATTCTTCTTGGCAAGAATCGCATCCACCAAGGCAATATGTTCTATTTTAGAAATCATTTCACCATTTGGATCTACCATCATTGCGACTTGATTTTTAGCCATCACTGCTTTAGCTTCTTCTATCGTTGAAACTAAAACACACGTCATATCTTCAACCGTAAATTTTCCTTCATACACAGCCTGACAAAAGGCAACATTTCTTCGTATTGCGCTTGGTTTTTCAACTTCTAGCACCAATACTTGAAATCCACTTTTTACAAGTTTATATATTGTCCCTGTCGCTATGTCTCCTCCACCACGCACAATAACACATTTATTCATAATCCTTATGGCTTGATAATTTTATCAGCCTTCTCCATTCTTTCTACAATATCATACATATTTGTGACTGAACCAACCTGAAGTTCTTCTTTTAAATGGAAGAAATCCAAGCAAGTTCCACAACTTACAATTTCTACTCCATTATCCGCTAAATATTTTAAATCTTCTAAAGTTTCACTCTTTGTCGTTGTGATTTTTACACCCTCATTATAGAAAATCATTTCATCTGGCAAAACATCTTGTTTTGTCAAAGAGAAAATAAATGATTTCATTAAAATCGCACCTAAATCCGGATCTGAACCCATCACATTACTTGCGCACACAACAACCATTTTAGGCTTAGCCAAGCTGCAGTCCGCATATGTGTATTCCACTTCAAAATCTGCTTCTTCATCACCCTTTGAAATTTCAACAATATAATCCTTACCCTCTTTTTTAGAATTTACCGTATAATTCTTTACTTTCGCAAACTTCGTTAAGTTTTCAACCGCAATCTCATTATCCACAATTGTTGAAACTACATTTTCTTCTTTTAAAGCTTCCTTTGTCTTTACAACTGGAAGTGGACACTCTAAGCCTCTACAATCTAAAGTTTTCATATCTTCCTACCTCTTACATATACATTATATTCATTTTTCTCAATGACTTCACCCACAACATACAATTCAAGATTATTTTCCTTAAAATCTTTCTCTAGCATTTCTAAATCCGCTTTAGATACACTAGCTAATAAGCCACCACTCGTTTGTGGGTCAAACAAGATTTCTTCTGTAAAGAAATCACAATCAAAACTAATCTTACCCTCTACACTATTGCGATTGGTCTGGGCAGCCCCACTTAAATAAAATTCTTCGACATACTTTTGACAGTCATCAAAATATGGAATCGAATCCTTATAAATCACTGCACTATTTTTTTCGTCTAACATCTCATTTAAATGCACCAACAAGCCAAAACCCGTTACATCGGTTAGAGCATGCACATCATATTTTTTTAAAACATCACAAGCATACTTGTTTAATGTAGTCATACTTTTAAAGACTCTTTCCTGCATTTCTTTAGAACAATCATTCATACGCAACGCATTTAAAGTCAAACCAACACCTAAAGGCTTCGTCAAAATCAAGACATCCCCACATTGTGTGCCATTATTTTTCTTTACGTCTTTTGGATTTACCAAACCAGTTACACTCAAACCATATTTAATTGAATCATCACGAATGGAATGCCCTCCAGCTAGTGCACACTCAGCTTCAACCAGCTTAGAATTTCCTCCTTCAATGATTTTACCTAAAATATTCAAATCCTCATTGTCTGGAAAACACACAATATTTAAAGCTGTTTTAGGCGTACCATTCATCGCATAAATATCACTGAGTGCATTTGTTGCTGCAATCTGACCATACAAATATGGATCTTCTACCATAGGTGGAAAGAAATCCAAAGTAGATACAAACGCATGATTCTCATCGATTTGATAAACTGCCGCATCATCCCTTGAATCAAATCCAACCAAAACATTACTGTCTTTATAAGAATCAATTTTTTCTAGAATATGACTCAATTTCTTTGCGCCCAATTTAGCACTACATCCACCACTCTTACAATATATTTTTTCATTCATCAAAAATTCACCTTTACTATATCCTCATACAAAACATTTTGTTCTTCTAAAAAGAGTTTCCACTTTTCCTCATCTAGATCCTTCGACATAAAACACATGCCACATCCTGCCTTAACACAACTTGGAACAGGTATCATACGCCCGTTTTTTGTCTTAGACTCCAAATCTAGAACATCTTGAATACTTTTAAAAGTAATAATCAATACTTCCTCTTTATTCATTTTCAAATACTTCCTTAAACACTTGTTCGGAATACATTTCTATTTTTTCTTGAAACAATTTATATTTACGTACCAATTTTTTTCCTTCTAAAGTCAATTGCGAGCCTCCACCAAGACTTCCACCACTCGTCGTATGAACCAGTTCATAACCCAAATCTTCTTGAGCTCTTTTGATGATTTTCCAAGCCTTTGAATTTGACATTCCCATTTCTTTATAAGCCTTTGATAGAGAACCATACTTTTCGCATAATTCCAATAGTTCTACAACGCCCTTGCCAAAATTTGGTTCATTATTACCAATTTGAATTTTTAGTTTATATCTCATTTTCCAAATCCACAATTTGGATATGTGCAAATATCACATCCTAAGCACAATCCACCTTCACCTAAATCACACAATTCTTCATATGTCACTACATCCTTGGCAAGTAAACGACAAAGTACTAAATCAAATACCGTTCTTTTGGCATACATAACACATCCGGGAAGACCAACAATTGGGACTTCTCCTTTATAAGAAAGTAAAAACATAGCACCAGGAAGAACTGGAGAACCATAGCTAATTATATTGGCACCTGTGTTCTTGATTGCGAGTGGCGTTCGATCATCTGGATCCACACTCATTCCACCTGTACAAAGTACAATATCTACCCCTTGTGTCAATGCTTCATTGATTTTTTCTGTCACCATTTTATCGTCATCATCACAAATCACATGATACACCATTTCACAACCAAACTCAGCCAATTTATCTTGAATAACTGGTGTAAATGTATCTTGAATTCTTCCTTTATACACTTCACTTCCTGTTGTGATCACAGCCGCTTTCTTTAATACAAACGGCTTAATTTCAAGAATAGGAGATGTGATGAGTGATCTAACTTTATCCATCTTTTCCTTTTTAATCACCAAAGGAATAATACGCATACCCGCAAGTTTATCACCCGGATTTACTACTGTGTTTCCATGTCTTGTTGCGATCATCATCTGTCCAAATGAATTTACTGTAAACAAAGCCTTACGATCTACTTTCAACAAACCGTGAATCTCACTTTTTAATTCGATTTTTCCTTCTTTGATCTCACCATAAGACATGTGTTCATTTTTACACATATCTAGTAAAACCATAGCCGCATCATTTTCATGCATCATGCTCTCGTCATTTTCCCAAACATATAAATGTTCTTTTCCAACTGACAACAATAAAGGAATATCTTCTTCTGTCACAATATGACCCTTACGAAAAAGGGCATCTTTTGTGACACCCTTAATGATCTGCGTTATATCATGACAAAGTACATGCCCTACGGCATCCTGTGTCTTGATTAATCTCATCTTATTCTCCTTTTTTAAATCCGTATTTTTTGAATACTTTTAAAGCTTTATCGCTCTTTAAGAATTCAATCAACGAATTGGCTTCATCTTTATGCTTTGTACTAGATATATGACCAACTGGATATAGTACTGGTGTAGCTAATAATGAATTATCGCACTCTGCCACTACCTCTACTTTATCACTACTTGCAGCATCTGTCGCGTAAACTAAACCAATTTCTGCATTTTGTGTTTCAACTTGAGACAATACTTCCGTTACATTTCCCGCTAAGCTTAAACAATCTTGAATTGAATCCCATACACCTAAATTTGTCAAAGCTTCCTTTGCGTAGCTTCCTGCAGGAACTACTTCTGGAGTACCAATCGCAATAATTGAAGCATCTTTAATATTATCAAATCCAGTGACTGTTGTAGTGCTGTCTTTTCCTTTGATCAATACCAATTTATTCTCTAATACATTTGAAATCGAATCTGCATCTACTAAATCTTCATCTTTTAAAGCGTTCATCTGTGTTGTAGCTGCACTAAAAAATACATCGGCATCTAATCCTTTTTCAATTTGAAGCTGTAATTTTCCACTACTATCATATACCCCTTCAATCGTTACATTTGGATACTCTTTTTCAAACATAGGAATCAATTCATCTTCAAATGCGTTTTCCAAACTTGCGGCTGCCGCAATTGTTAGTTTTACTTGTTCCTTTGATTCATTTGAACTACACCCATATAAACTTATGGCCATGACCCCAGCCAATAAAACACTTAAGCCTTTTTTCATACGATCTCTCCTAGTTTTATTTTATATTTAAAATCACACAACTCACTTACTTCCTCTTCATTATGTGATACAAAAACAACCGGTTTTGAAATTTGAAGCTCACTTTTAAGTTCCCTTAATAAATCTTCCTTTAAATCTTCATCTAAAGCACTAAATGGTTCATCCAATAAAAGAACATCTGGTTCATAAGCCATTAAACGAGCCAATGCCACCCTCTGTCTTTGTCCACCGGATAATTGTTTGGGATATCTTGAAGCAAGTTCACTAATTTGAAATTGTTTCATCACTTTCCTGACCACAATATCCACATCATTTACTTTTCTAGCCCTTAATCCCACACTAATATTTTCATATACATCCATATTGGGAAATAGAGCATAGCTTTGAAACATATAGCCCACATTTCGTTTTTGAATCGGTACATTTATTTTCTTTTCTGAATCAAATAAAACACGATCATTTAATACAATCCGTCCTTGATCTGGCGTTTCAATTCCAGCTATACATTTTAATGTCATACTTTTGCCAGACCCTGAAGCTCCCATAAGCCCTGAAATATTGTCGTTCACTTGAAAGGAAACGTCTAAATCAAATTCTGCAAGCTTCTTATATATTTGTACTTCCAACATTTAGAAACTCCTTTTCTTTCGAACATACAATTGATATAGATTCAACAAAATCACAGCTGTAAAACAAATGCCAATGATCACCCACACATAAAAGGCAGCTGATTCCATATCTCCACTCATCACTTCACTATATACAGCTACAGGAAGTGTTCTTGTCTTTCCAATGATGTTTCCTGCAAGCATCGCCGTTGCACCAAACTCACCTAAGCCACGCGCAAACGCAAGGACACCACCACTAATAATTCCTGGTAAAGCATTGGGAATCAACACTTTCAAGAAGATGTTCCATTCGCTCATTCCTAAAGTTCTTGCGGCATACACTAAATCCGTATCCACTTGATCAAAGGCACCCCTGGCATTTCGATACATGAGTGGAAATGAAATAACCACCGCTGCGATCACAGTCGCACTAAAGCTAAATGCGATGCGAATGCCAAATGCACTCATAAAAAATTTTCCTATAGGTTGATTTACGCCAAAGATCATCAACAAGAAAAATCCAGCTACTGTAGGTGGTAAAACCATAGGCAAAGTAAAGATTCCATCAAAGACCATTTTCAAAGCTTCGCTCTTTCTTGAATAAATCCACCATGCCGCCAGTAAACCAAGAATAAATGTGATCACAATTGTGATACTTGCCGTTTTTAAAGATATCCAGATTGGAGTTAAATCTAAATTACTTCCTTGCGCACTCACTCACTTCACCCTTCATAATTTCTAAGCCATGTTTTAATGGTCCTAAAATAATATCTAGACTTTCCTTTACTGCCTTAGGACTTCCTGGCAAGTTAATAATCAAAGTCTGATTTCTTAATACACTTGCACCACGAGACAACATGGCCTTATTTGTATATTTCATCGATTCATAGCGCAATGCTTCACTAATACCTGGAACATTTCTTGTCATAACTTTCATTGTGGCTTCTGGCGTCACATCACGAATACTAAGTCCGGTACCTCCGGTTGTAAGAATCAAATCATTTTGGCAACGATCACTTAAATTGATGAGTTGCGAAACAATTTCATTTTCATCATCCGCAATCACTGTCACACTTGTCACATTGTATCCATGTTCTGTCATGATCTTTTCAATTAATGGACCACTCTCATCTTTTCTTTGTCCAGTACTTGCCTTATCACTTAATGTCAATACGGCTACACGCATTCTAGAATCTTTATTTTCAATGACTTCAACGGTATCTCCAACGCAAATATGCCCACCATGTATTACACGCGTAAATACACCTAGATGAGGCATAATACATTGACCAACTTGATGATAGATTGCACAATGCGAATGACAGCTTTTGCCTATTTGCGTCAGTTCTAGTAATACATCCCCAATCTTAAATTGTGTTCCTACTGGATAACTTGTGAATTCAATACCTGATACAAGTAAGTTCTCGCCAAAGGCACCATCCTCTACATCAGCTCCTTTAGCTTTAAATTCTTCACGCTTTTCATAAGATAATAAAGAAACTTGGCGATGCCATTTACCCGCATGCGCATCATTTTCTAATCCATGATTCTTAATAATATCAATATCTTGAACCGGATGTTTTTCTGTTCCTTTTTGTTCACTAATACAAATAGCTTTAATTATTCCTTCCATACAAAATCTCCACTTTTTCCACCTGATTTAGAAACCAAATGTACATTTTTGATTTCCATATCTTTACTTACAGCTTTACACATGTCATAAATTGTCAAAAGACAAACGTTTACACCTGTCAAAGCTTCCATTTCTACACCCGTTTTTCCATTACACTTCACGGTACAGTAGGCATAGATCAAACAATTTGCTCTATCAACATCAAAATCAATATTCACCTTATTAATCATTAAAGGATGACATAAAGGAATTAACTCACTCGTCTTTTTTACACCCATAATTCCGGCAATACGAGCTACACCTAATACATCTCCTTTTTTCATGTCGCTCTGCTCAATTTTATTTAGAATTTCTTCATTTACCAATATACTTCCAACCGCACAAGCACTTCTTGAAGTAACATCCTTTTCACTTACATCCACCATGCGTGCATTTCCATGTTCATCAAAATGTGTTAATTCCATTTTAACCTCCAATTTCATTCATCACCGTCGACGAATGTTCTTCTTCAAAATGATGTTCCTTAGGCTTCTTGAATATCCACTCTTTCATCACTTTTTCTAGTTCTTCCAAATCATTTAGATAAGGTTTTAAATCCACTCCATCACTATGGAATAAACATAATTTCAATCGTCCTACACTACTTAAGCGCACGCGATTGCATTGACCACAAAATTTATTATGTAACGCTTCAATAAAACCAATATATCCCTGAAACTCTGGTATTGTATAATAATGAGCTGGTCCATTGCCAAGCTTATTATTATATGCATTTAATGTATAATTCTTTTGTACATATTCAATCAGTTCATTCATTTTGGAGTTTCGATCACTATATTTTAGTGGCATCAATTCAATGTATCGCAACGCAATCTTTTTATCTTTGATGAGTTCTAACATAGATTCAAATCGAGAAAGCGAAAATAGATTGTCCACAACACAATTCACTTTCACAGGGATTCCAATCTGATAGGCATATTCTAGATTTGAAAGAACCTTCTTCAAATTGTTCTTTTTACATATCTTCAAATATTCAGATTCATCGAGTGTGTCAATTGAAAAGTTAATACAATCAAGCCCTATTTTTTTTAGTTCATCTAAATCTGTAAAAGAAAATAAACTTCCATTGGTTGTGAGAGTTACTTGTTCAACTCCATCCAATTCTTTTAACCTGCGAATAAAATCAATATAGCCTTTACGAAGTGTGGGTTCCCCACCCGTGATTTTAAATCGAGTGATTCCTAAAGTAATGGCACATCTACAAATATCTAAAAGTTGTTCATACGTCAATATATCTGAATGACAAAGATGTTTTGAAATGTCTGGCTTGCAGTAGTAACAAGCATAGTTACATCTGTCAGTTAATGAGATTCGCATATAATTTATATTTCGACCAAATGAATCTTGCATAAAATCCTTCCCGTTATTCTCAAGTGAGAATAACCAACTGATTCAATTTTATCATTGAGTTCACATTTTATCTACTTTAAAATGAAATTATGAAACGGTGTACGTGGTGTAATCTAAACAATCCAAAATATATTGAATATCATGATTATGAATGGGGAAAACTGAATATAGATGAAAAATATCTATTTGAAATGTTGATCCTTGAATCTTTTCAGGCAGGTCTTAGTTGGCAGTGTGTTCTAAATAAAAGAGAAGCTTTTAAAGAGGCTTATGAAGATTTTGACATTGATAAAGTGATTGAATTTGATGAAGAAAAAATAGAACAATTAAGAAACAATCCTAATATCATTCGTAACAAATTAAAGATCAAAGCAAGTATTTCAAATGCGAAGATTTTTAAATCCATTCAAGAAGAGTATCAAACTTTTTATAATTATTTATGTACTTTTACACATGGAAAGATTATCTATGAAACAGGAAAAACTACATCGACTCTTTCAGATTCCATATCAAATGATTTAAAAAAAAGAGGCATGAAGTTTGTAGGAAGTACCATTATATACTCCTTTCTTCAAGCCATCGGTGTGATTTATTCTCATGAAAAAGATTGTTTCTTATACAAAGACTAATCCCATGTTTTCCAAACATTTGGTTCGTAGCCTACTGTCGCCAATTTGCCGTTACGCACGATTGGCGTTTTTAATATGTGCTGATTGAGATACACTTTATCTTCTTTATTCGACAAGTAATTCAACATTGTCAATAATTCTTTATCCTTAGCCTTTGGATCAATCATGGAATCAATGCCAACTTGTCTAAGCACACTCTCAAATTCTTTCTTACTCATTTCTTTTTCGTCTAAATTAATAAACTGAAACTTAATATTTCTTTCTTTAAAATAGCGTTGTGCTTTCTTTGTATCAAAGCATTTGTTTTTCCCAAAAATCTGTATATTCATCGCATTAACCTCTCTACCCTTTTTTGTACTTCATCATATAGTGCCTCAATCTCAAATCCCACATGAAAGTGTCCATCTTCATATAGAATTTTACCATTGACCATAGTACATTTTACATTGAATTTAGATCCACTGTATACAATATTTTTTGCGACATTGTTAATTGGCTGCATATTCGGTTGATGTAGATCTAAAATAATTAAATCTGCCAACTTTCCAACTTCTAAGACACCACAATTTAAATGTAAAGCTTTCGCAGCATTCACTGTCGCCATTTTCAACACTTCGTAAGCATCGACTGCAGAAGCATCCTTCTCTTTATATTTAGCTAGTCCTATCACTAAAAACATCTCTCTAAACATATCTAGACAATTATTACTTGCCGCACCATCCGTTCCTAAACATACATTGATATTTCGTTGAAGCATCGATTGGATTGGAGCTATGCCACTAGCTAGTTTTAGATTGGATGCTGGATTTGTGATGACATTCAAATGTTTTTTGGCGAATAAATCTAAATCATGCGTGCTCATATGTACGCAATGAAATGCACCTCCACCATAGTCATATACACCTAGATCACATAAGTATTCAATAGGGCTGCGTCCCGTCTTTTCTTTGCATGTATTAACTTCATATTCTGTTTCACTTAAATGTGTATAAACTGGCGCTTTATATTTATGAGATAAGGCTGCAACTTGTTGAATTTTTTCTTTTGAATTGGTATATTCATGACTAAAACCTAGTATATAAGAAATCAAACTATTTTTTTGATTATATTCATTGAAGCAACGTTCTACATCTTCTACAGATAGACAAAAATCATTAACTGCACCACATAATACCGTTCGATAATTCATATCAAGACTTGCATGTACAATTGCTTCAGGATTTAAATACATGTCAAAATTTGTAGTGATTCCACTCGTTAGATATTCTAATATCGCAAGTTTTGAAAAGAAATAAATATCTTCTTGTGTTAGTTTTTCCTCAATCGGAAATACCCTTTCCTTTAGCCATTGCTGCAAAGGCATATCATCGGCCATTGATCTTAAAAAAGTCATTCCAGAATGAGTATGCGCATTAATAAATCCTGGCATAATTAGATTCTGGTGTACATCTATTTCTCGGTCAAAACAAAAAGTAGAAGTTTTCACTTTTCCTACATATATAATCTTATTATCTTCTATCCAGACTTCCCCTGAAAAAACATCAAAATCCTTCATTGTCAGTATACGTGCATTATAAAATCGTGTGCGCATAGGCATTCCTTCTTTCTGATTTAATCATCCCACAAATGGAATCAAAAAGAAGAAATAACTTTTGATTATTTCTTCTTAAAAATCGATTTTATTAATTCGATAATCGCAACCACAAGCAGGAATATAAAGGACATCGCAAAATAGCCGACCAAACCTGCCAAAATATCGTTGAAGTCAATTTCGCCTGTATGCGAATACCATTGGCCTATTTCAATCGCAAACGTAATAACTACAAGTACAGTAAATACGTAGAACCAACTAATTAAAACAGTTAAGTTCTTTTTAGCCATCCACTTAAATAGTGGATAAATCACAAGAAGCATTCCGATACCCAACAAGCCAATAATCAAGAAGTGAAGTTGCTTATCAGATAATTGTGCTTCAAATGAGTCATTCATACTCAAGAAATAGGTATGTGTCTTATAGATGATGTCAATCAATAAGTCGACAATCTTTTTTAAAGTTGAAGTACTATCTGTCATGCGAGCATTATACATGATATCGTTCAATATTTCAAATTCCGAAAAATTATACTATTATTGTGTTAAGGAGAATTTTTTTATTATGAAATACGATTTTACAACTCTTTTAAATCGAAAAGGACATGATGCCCTTGCCCTTGATGTTCTACCTATTAAAGATGTAGAGGTAGACCCAAACTTTTCTACAATCCCTATGTGGGTTGCAGATATGAACTATCCTGTTTTTGAAAACATTCAAAAACAAATGATTGAAAGAATCAATGAGCCTCACTTTGGATATTTTGAAATACCAGAAGATTACTATAAAGCCATTCAATTCTGGCAAAAAGAAACACATGGCATAGATGTGGAAAAAGAGGCTATCGGATATGAAAATGGTGTTCTTGGTATTTTATCCAGTGCACTTGAGGCTTTTAGTGCTAGTGGCGAACCCATTTTAGTGCAATCACCATGTTATATTGGGTTTATTCACACATTGAATAATTTGGGAAGAAAAATTATTGATAGTCCGTTAAAAAAAGAAGATATCTGGACTATGGATTATGAAGATATTGAAAGGAAGATTATCAAACATAATATCCATTTTGCGATTTTCTGTTCCCCACACAATCCAACAGGAAGAGTATGGAAAAAAGAAGAAATCCAGACATTTATGGATATCTGTAAAAAACATGATGTTTTAGTCTTTAGCGATGAAATCTGGTCCGATCTAGTACGTAAAGAAAACACACATATTCCTACGCAATCCATAAGTGAAGATGCCAAGAAAAGAACGATTGCGGCCTATGCCCCTAGTAAAACATTCAATCTTGCAGGTTTAGTCGGTTCATACCATATTGTTTACGACAAATATCTTCGTGATCGATTAAATAAACAAGCCTCTTTATCTCACTACAATTCACCTAACATATTAAGTGTTCATGCTCTTATGGGTGCTTATTGTAAAGAGGGATTGGATTGGGTCAATGAATTAAATGAAGTCATTTCGAATAATATAGATTATGCACTTGATTTTATCCACAACAATTTCAAAGGCATTGAAGTCATTAAGCCAGAAGGAACATATATGTTGTATCTAGATTGCACAAAGTATTTAGATACACATGATATCACGATGGATGAACTTTTAAAGAAAGGGGTCCACTATGGTGTATGTTGGCAAGATGGCCGTCCATTTATGAATCCAAATACAATTCGAATGAATTTAGCTTTACCATCAATTTTAGTGGAAGAAGCATTTTCTCGCTTAAAGAAATTTGTTTTTTAATAAAAAAAGAGGAATCTGATTATGAAAAGTACAACCAAAAAATTAGTATCTTGCGCTTTATGTATCGCCCTAGGCGTATTACTTCCAATGGCCTTTCACGTGATTCCAAATGGAGGTAGTGTATTTTTACCAATGCATATTCCTGTATTGATTTGTGGCTTATTTTGTGGAGCTCCCTATGGTTTGGCATGCGGAATTATTACACCATTTTTTTCAAGTATGACAACAGGAATGCCTCCAGCCATGATTTTGCCCCAAATGATGATTGAACTAGCTGTATATGGTTTAGTTACTGGCTTGTGTGAAAAACACATCAATTTCAAAAACGAAATGCCCAAATTATACATAAGTTTAATTATTGCGATGCTTGCAGGAAGAATTGTGAATGGCTTAATCAACACATTTGTACTAAGTACACAAGGCTATACACTATCTGTATTTATGACGGCAAGCTTTATCACTTGCCTTCCTGGAATCATCATTCAATTGATCATCGTTCCAATTTTAGTTCGTATACTAAATAAAACAGTAGCCTAGGCTACTGTTTATTTCATTTCAATCAACTCGTATTCTCGATTTCCCAAACCAATCTTTTGAGCATGTTCTAAACAAGATTTCCATTCTGATTCAGGTGTAGAATTTGTGAAGTGGTCATAATGATCACAGAAGTTTGGATCATGTAGATGTTTATCTAATTGTGATCCTGGCATTGGTTTTGCCTTCATACATAAATCTACACAGGCTTGATCTAGGGCAAGTGGATCAAAAGATGCCAACATTCCAATATTTGGTAAAATTGGTAAATCATTTTCGGCATGACAATCACAGTTTGGTGAAACATCCACAATCAAAGAAATATGGAAGTTAGGACGTCCATCCACAACAGCCTTTGTGTATTCAGCCATACGCTTATTCAACAATTCATTCGCATTATAGTTATTGAAGGAGATCGCATCAAAATTACATGCCCCTAAACAGCGTCCACATCCAACACAGTTTGTTTCATTGATATACATCTTATGTGTTGTTTCATCATATTCCAATCCATTATTCGCACATTCTTTAAAGCATTGTTTACAACCACGACATAGCTTTTCATCAACATGTGGAGTACCTGAACAATGTTGTTCTTTTTTACCTGCACGCGAACCACATCCCATACCAATATTTTTAATGGTTCCACCAAAGCCTGTTGATTCATGACCTTTAAAGTGTGTCAAAGAAATAAAGACATCGGCATCCATAATTGCACGACCTATTTTAGCTGTTTGACAATATTCTCCACCAACGACTGGCACTTCAATATCATCTGTTCCTTTTAGTCCATCTCCTATCAAAATTGGACATCCTACAGTAAGTGGAGTAAATCCATTTTGCCAGGCACACTCCAAATGTTCCAAAGCATTTTTTCTTGATCCTGGATACATTGTATTACAATCGGTCAAGAATGGTTTTCCCCCTAATTCTTTTACCACATCCACAATGGCACGTGCATAATTTGGGCGTAAATATGCAATGTTTCCTAATTCTCCAAAATGCATTTTGATTGCGACAAACTTTCCATCTAAATCCAAATTGGCAATTCCTGCTTTCTTAGCCAACAATTGCAGTTTTGTAGGTAGACCCTCACCTAATTTACGGGTATGAAAATCCGTATAGTATACTTTAGATTTTTCCATCGAATATCACCTCAATTTTATTTTACATTTCCACAAAAAATGATACAATGCAAAAAATGAAAAAGGAAGTGTGATTATGAAAGAATTATCAAAAAGAACCAAGACATTTACGGATTCTGTAATTCGTCGAATGACAAGAATCGCAAATGAATATGATGCGATCAATCTATCACAGGGATTTCCTGATTTTGATCCACCAAAAGAAATCTTGAATCGACTAGAACAAGTTGCCCATGAAGACTTTAACCAGTATGCGATTACTTGGGGTGCCCAAAACTTTAGAGATGTCTTGGCCAAGAAACAATCGAAATACATGAATCTAGATTTAGATTCAAACAAGAACATCGTTGTCACTTGTGGAAGTACCGAAGCCATGATGGCAGCTATGATGAGTATTTGTGATCCAAGCGATAAAGTGATTGTTTTCTCTCCATTCTATGAAAACTATGGGGCGGATTCCATCCTTTGTGGTGCTGATCCAATTTATGTTCCTTTACATCCACCTGTATTCAACTTTGATAAAGAAGAATTAGAAAATGCGTTTAAACAAAATCCTAAAGCTTTGATTTTGTGCAATCCAAGTAATCCTTGCGGAAAAGTGTTCTCAAAAGAAGAATTGGAATATATCGCATGTCTTGCCGTAAAATATGATACGTATGTGATTACGGATGAAGTTTATGAACACATTGTATATGCACCATACAAACATACATATTTTGCTTCTTTACCTGGTATGTTTGAAAGAACCGTTTCTTGTAGTTCCCTATCTAAAACGTATTCCATTACAGGGTGGCGTTTAGGCTATTGTATTGCCCCTGAAAATATCATCGAACAAATCAAGAAAGTACATGACTTTTTAACCGTTGGTGCTGCTGCTCCACTTCAAGAAGCAGCTGTAGTAGGGCTTGAATTTAGTGATACTTATTATGATGAACTACAAAAGCTATATACACACAAGAAAGATTTATTCATCAATGGCTTAAAAGAATTGAACATTCCGCATACAGAACCGCAAGGAGCTTACTATGTCATGGTCGATATCAGTGAATTTGGCTATGATTCAGATTTAGATTTCTGTGTGGATCTCATTAAAAACGTCGGTGTGGCAGCCGTTCCTGGATCTAGTTTCTTTAAAGAGAAGGAAAATCGCTATATTCGTTTCCACTTTGCGAAAAAAGATGAAACCTTACTTGCCGCATTAAATCGATTAAAAGATATGCGTGCAAAAATGCCTTATAAAAAAACCGTTGGGTAGTAATCCAACGGTTTTGTCTTTTATCACAATCACTCACGAATTTTAAAAATGTTCAACACACATATTTAACGAAATTCACAAATGTTTATTTGTATATTTTAACGAAAATGAGAAATGTTTCATTGAAACATTTCGGTGATTCCGTTGTGACTTTCAAAAAGCCAATTACTTCCATTAAAAGTTCACTATTTTTCCATTATTTATCATCACAAGATAAACAGACTCATCGAAGTGAGCCATTTATTAAAATTGAGATTTAGGATTTTTACCAAGAATAAAATCACGAATATCTGAACATAATTCATGAACATTATCTTCACCAAGATAAATCATATGTCCACTTTGGTATCCTTTCCAGAATACACGATCTTTTGGAAGTCCAGCATGATCCATTGTGTGCCATGCATATCCAAATTCAGTACATAGATCAAACCATCCATTCGCAAAGAATGCACGCATTCCTGGACGACGTGTCATTGCATAACGCAATTCTTCTGCGGTTGTACCTTTCTTTTCTTCTTTATCCCAATGCATATAATAATCAGTTCCTGGAATAAAGTTGCGGTCTAATTTTACATTTAATTTTGGAAGTAGATCTCCTGTAAATGCAGCATAGAAGAATGTATCGTAACGATCAGCTGTCGCATCATCCCACAATGCCTTTTTGATTTCATCTTGTTCGGGCTCTAATAATGGACGAGTCACACGACCATCATAACGAGATACAGCTTTTCCTTTTGTCTTTAATACTTCTTGACGATAATCATCATCATCAATTTTTAAGCCATGACGAATCAAGTATTCTCTAGAAACACCTGTATAATAACTTACTTTTTCTAAGATATGTTCTTTTTCTTCTTCCGAAATGGCTTCTCCTTTATAAAGTGCAAGTACATAATCATGATCTGCGAAAGCCTTTGCTTCTTTCACAAAATCTTCTACACTTTGATCAGTTGGATGATTGTGATACCAGTTTACACCTGCATATGTAGGAAATCCCAATACACTTGTTTCAACAGGTAAGCCTTCACCAAAGTATTTACCTACAGTAACCGTATTTCCAATAAACACAATACCATCAAAGGCAATACCATAGCCTCTTTCTCTTCCCATTGTGGCAGCAATTCCTGCAGCGACTGCACTACGAGTACATCCATAACTTTCGCCACATAAATATTTTGGTGACAAACCACGATTATAACGACGAACCCAAGCTTCAAGAACTGTCAATAGGGCTTCTGCATCTTGTTCAATGCCAAAGAAATCTTTCTTCTTACTCTCATCAATCAATACACCATATCCGGTTCCAACAGGATCAATCAATACGATATCCGCAATATCAATCAAACAATCTGGATTATCAATGACTTTATAAGGTCCAAAAGCACTTTCACGATCCACTTCATCATACTGCATACGACGCGTTCCTAAAAAACCTGCATGAACATACATACAACTCGATCCAGGACCTCCATTATACGCAAAGACAACAGGACGATCAGCTGTATCTTCTACATCGCTTCTAAAATAGGCATACGTGAAAATTGATGCGACTGGATTTCCATCTGGTCCATAGATGACATTGTCTTCACAAATTGTATGATATGGAATTTCTTTTCCTGACAATGTAATTTTTCCATCAGACTCAAAACGAGCGGGTTTAAAAGTATCTGGTTTAAAGCTTTCTGTTTTATACATAATTCGTTTCCTCCACAATAATTCCATTATAGAACGTAGTGAAAAATAGTCAATGTAAATTATTACATTTTTGTAAATAAAAATGAAAAGAGAGAAACTATTCATTTCCCTCTTCATCATACGTATCTAAAAAGTGATGTCTTGCATGATCATCCTTATAGGCAATCACGGTTTTAAGGCTTACATTTTCTACACTCTTAAAAATATTTTGTTCTACAAACGGATTGACTTTCTTCAATTCCTTGATTAAGTTTTTCATTTCTAAACGCTTTGACTTGGATTGTGTTAAACATGTTTCATTGGCACAAGCCTGAGTGAATTTGCATGCACACTGAATGAAATACAGATTGTTGTGTTTTGCCCAAATCTTAATATCATCTTCATGAATCAAGTATAGTGGTCTAATGACTTCCATACCCTTAAAGTTATTTGAATGTAACTTTGGCATCATCGTTTGAATTTGTCCCCCATAAAGCATCGACATTAAAATGGTTTCAATCACATCATCATAGTGGTGTCCCAAAGCTATTTTGTTACACCCTAAATTCTTGGCATAGTTATATAAATGACCTCTTCGCATTCTTGCACATATATAACATGGATTCTTTTCAATATTAAAAACATTGTCAAAAATATCACTCTCAAAGATTTCAATTGGAATATTTAGCTTTTTGGCATTCCTTTCAATAACCTCACGATTCTCTTTTGAATAGCCTGGATCCATTACGATATATTTCACATCAAAATGAACCGGTGAATGTTTATGCAGTTCTTGAAAACATTTTGCCATCAACATCGAATCTTTTCCACCCGAAATACACACCGCAATGCAATCGCCTTTTTTGACAAGCTCATAATCACGGATAGCCTTCGTAAATTTTGACCAAATCTTTCTTCGATACGTTTTAATAATACTTCTTTCGACTTGTGCACAAAAATCATCCGACACATTTGTGTTCATCTTATCCATAACGATTGAAACATACCCACCATCTACACTATACGCTTCATATTTTTCCTGCAATTTTTGTGCAACAACATCACTGACATAGCCTTGAGCGCAAACGACAATAATCTTCTTAGTTGAATCAAATTCTTTGGATAAAACACTTTCTCCACTTAATACAATACTGTTCTCGATTGGATTTTTAAAGGCTTCTTCGGCATCACGAATATCAATTAAGATATATTCTTCTTTATTTAATTGTTTTAATTGTTCTACTGAAATTTTCATGAGACTATTCTAACATAATATTGAATTTTTGGATGAAAAAGCGCAAAATATGAACAAAAAAAGGAAGTTTGATTATGACACAAGATATGACACAAGGCAAAATCATGCCTATGTTAGTTCACTTTACCATTCCCTTAGTATTGGGAAATCTATTCCAATTAACATATAATGCCGTTGACAGTATTATTGTAGGGCACTTTGTTGGAAAAGAAGCTTTAGCCGCAGTCGGAATTTGTAATCCAATCACGACATTATTCATCCTATTTCTAAATGGACTTTGTATGGGCGCAAGCATATTGATTGGCATGTATTATGGGGCTAAAAATGAAGAAAAACTCGCTCGTCAAATGAGCACAACCATGCTTGCAGGACTTGTATTTTCACTTGTATTAACACTGATTTGCATATTTTTTTCGCCACAAACTCTTAAATTTATGCAGGTAGATTCATCTATTTTCAATATGACTAATACCTATCTCCAAATCATCTTTGCCGGTTTAGTTTTTACCTTTTTATACAACTTTTTTGCGAGTACACTACGCGCTTTAGGCGACAGTAAATCACCCCTATATTTCTTAATTATCAGTTCCATTTTAAATATCTTTGGAGACTTATTCTTTGTGGTCGTTTTACATGCAGGAAGTAAAGGATGTGCCATTTCTACTGTGATTTGTGAAGCTTTATGTTGCCTATTCTGTATTCTATATATACAAAAGAAAGTGCCACTTCTACAACTGGGTAAAAAGTGGCTTATCTTTGATATTTCATTATTAAAAAGAACCATTGCGTATGGCTGGGCAAGTGCAATGCAGCAGGCGACTGTACAACTTGGAAAGCTTGGTATTCAAATGATTGTCAATACAATGGGTGTATCGGTTGTAGCTGCCTTTACGGCCGTCAATCGAATTGATGACTTTGCGTATACCCCGGAACAAAACATTGCTCACTCCATGACAGCTTTAATGGCACAAAATAAGGGCGCCGGAAAGAAAAATCGTATGCAGGAAGGATTTCGTTGCGGAATGGTTTTAGAATCCATCTACGGTATATTTATCTTTCTAGTATGTTTTATCTTCGCAAAACCATTGATGTGTCTATTTGTACAAGATGAAGAAGTTATTATGCATGGAGTGACTTATCTACATTTAATTTCCATCATGTATATTCTTCCTGCCTTCACCAATGGAATCCAAGGCTTTTTTAGAGGGATTGGCGACTTAAAAATTACGCTCATTTCAAGTCTAGTGAATATGACAGTTCGAGTTATTGTAGCTGCCCCACTTGTATTTAGCTTACATCTAGGCATAGAGGCTTTACCATACTCATATCTAGCTGGATGGATGGGTATGTTGATGGCTGAACTTCCATTGCTTATTCGTACATACAAAGCTTATGAATAAGACTTGTGTATAATTTACACAAGTTTTTTGTTTTCCTTTTATATAAAGCATTTATTACAATTTGCACTATTTTTCCAACCCATATTTTTTTATTTTATCCACTTTTCCAACCTTTTTTATGCCTTTTTGACAACTTTTCCAACTTTTTAATTCAATTATTTAGAAAACTTTAAGATTTATCACTAAAGAACCTTAATAATTATTCGTTATATTAATCATGGTGATACTTTATGACAAATAAAAACATACAAAACATAACACACTTTGGATTGATCCTTATGATTCTTATTTGCGTTTATTTCTTTTCCCAAGGATACTTCACAAATCCACAGCTTCTACAGGCTACACTATCTAAGGCAGGAATTTTGGCACCCCTACTTTTTATTCTTCTACAAATCATTCAAGTGATTATCCCCATTATTCCCGGTGGTGCATCAAGTCCTTGGGTATTACAGCTTTTGGAGCAGTCAATGGATTTATATATAACTATATAGGTATTTGTATCGGATCCATATGTATCTTTTTACTTGTTCGTAAATATGGTCATAGAATCATTCTAAAATTATGTAAAAAGAAAGATTACGACAAATATACGAAGTATACATATGATCAAAATAAATTTGATACCTTCTTTATGTTAGCTATTTTCTTACCTTGTGCACCTGATGATCTCTTGTGTATGCTTGCAGGACTGACACATATGTCACTCAAAAAATTTGTCTGCATCATTCTTTTGGGTAAGCCATTATCTTTGATTGCCTATTCTTATGGTCTTACGCAATTGTTTCAAATTATCGAAAGGTGGTTATAATTATGTTATACATTGGGATATTATGTGCATGCATTGGATTTTATTTACATTATTAAAAGGAGAACTTTATGGAACATACAATATTAGTGGTAGAAGACGAACAAGGAATTCGAGAAGCTATCGGAATTTATATGAAGAATCAAGGATACAATGTGATTCTTGCCGCAAATGGAAAAGAAGGCTTAGAAAAGATTGAAACAAACGATATTCATTTAGCCATCGTAGATATTATGATGCCTGTTATGGATGGCATTTCTATGGTCATGGAAGCAAGAAAACATCATGACTTTCCGATTCTATTTTTAAGTGCAAAAAGTGAAGATATCGATAAAATCACAGGTTTAAATATTGGTGCCGATGATTATATCACCAAGCCATTTCAAAGTATGGAGCTAGTCGCAAGAGTACGTTCGCATTTAAGAAGATATGAACAAATCTTAAATCTAAAAAATGAGACAAAGAACGAAGATGAGTATATGATTGGTGATCTTGTGTTAAATAATACGACAAAAAGAGTGACGTTAAATTCAAGGGATATTAAATTAACGCCAAAAGAGTTTGATATTTTAAAACTATTGATTTCACACCCTGGACAAGTCTTTTCTAGCCAACAAATCTATGAATTGGTATGGAAAGAAGAAGCTATCAACACGGAAACGATTATGGTTCATATTCGTAAATTACGTGAAAAAATCGAGACCAACCCTAAAAAGCCTATTTATATTAAGGTTGTATGGGGGCAGGGCTATAAAATGGAGAATATACAATGAAAAAGAAAAATATTTTTTTTACAATACTATGTGCTTTATGCATCATTAGTTCTTGTATAGTGACAAGTTTTTATCCAAATGTTTCTACCGCTACTCCAACGAAGCTTCCTGAAACTTTAGAGCAGAATCTTACAGCTTTTATTCTAGCTAAAAAATTGGAACAAGATCCAAAGTATAAATATATTACTTTTGAGAAAGATACACCGGAAGATATTCAAAAGGATATAAAAAAAGGGTTAGACTCATCTTTATCTAGCGCAAAAAACATTTTTGAGAATGATCCAAACTTCTTTTATACGTGTGATGTAAACAATAAAATCACTTCAAAACAATTTAATGTGAATGTAAAGAAAAAAGATACAAGATATTATGACACTTTGGATTCGAATACTTTAAATGTAACGGATAATATTGTGAATCTTATTAACTATAACAGTGAAAAGTATTATGAATACTATGGTGGCACATATTATTGTGATGGAAAGCCATTTCCAGGCTATACGCTTCATATGCCAAGTGATGTTGTACTAACATTCTATATTCCGGCTGTTTTAAATTACGACAATTCAAGTCTTATTAACTTGTTAGAACTAGATGGTGATCAATATGCCTATTTCTTTGTGGCAGCTTTCTTGATTTGTAGCACCATTATCGCTCTATATGTCTTTCTTAATAGATATGTATATGAAAAGGAAGCCTATATCTTTAGACATGTGAACAACTGGTTATTTGAACCTGCATTCTTTTTATTCCTAGTTGTCGATGCCCTACTAGCTAGTGGTACATGCATATTAACTACCTATTCCATTGAAGGAATTTTCTTAAACATCTTAAATCGATATCATATTGAGTTTAGTCAACCTATCGTATATTTTACGAACATTCTTGCATGGTCCATCACCCTATTCTTTATTGGATTATCTGTATATTGGTTAAAATGCCAATTTACAGCATCGGTTAAAGACTGGTTCTTTCATAGAACTTTAGTTGGTAAATCTATTCTTTATTTTTCAAACAAAGTAGAACGAATTATTTCAACCGATTTATCAGATGAGATTCTTAAAAAGTATATTATTTTCTCGACATGTCTGATCTTGATTCTTGCGTTTATTTCATTGCTTAACATTCCATTCTTCTCTTTCTTTATCGTCGTTACAGCATTAATTGGCATCAGCATTGTAGGCTATAAGAAAATCAAAAATGTGCAAAGTCAATACCAAGACATATTACATATGACTGAAGATCTATCGAGTGGTAATTTTGAGAATATTAAGCCTGCAGATTCTGGTTTATTCCAATCTTTAAACAATAATATCTATCAAATTAAGGATGGTTTTGAACAAGCTGTAAAAGAACAAGTACAATCACAGAATCTCAAGACAGAATTGATTTCAAATGTATCACATGATTTAAAAACACCATTAACGGGTATTAAAAATTATGTAGAGTTATTAAATGATCCTAGTATTAGCGAGGAAGATAAAAAGAGTTATTTAGAACGATTGAATCAATACACCGATCGTTTAAGCATTCTAATCACAGATTTGTTTGAAGTATCCAAAGCCAATAGTGGTAATATTGATTTAGAATATTCTGATATTAACATCATTGAATTCATGGAGCAGGTATGTGCAGAAAATGAAGAGCTTCTACAAGCTAAAAATCTTCAGCTTGTGACAAATCTTCCAGAAAAAGAAATTCATGTATGTTTGGATGGAAATAAGACATATCGTATTTTTGAAAACTTATTTACCAATATTTCTAAGTATGCACTTGAAAACACACGTGTATTCTTGGATGTGAAAGACATTGGTAATTCGGTTGTGATCATAATGAAAAACACTTCGAAAGCACCGCTTGATTTTGATAGTGATATTACCGAACGTTTTGTGCGTGGCGATAAATCAAGGCATGAAGCTGGCAGCGGTCTAGGTCTTGCGATCGTAAAGAGTTTTACAGAAGTACAGAATGGTACATTTATGATTGAAACAGATGGGGATCTCTTCAAATCAATTCTAAGTTTTCATAAATCCTAAAATATGTAGAATTCTACAGAAAAAATGATTGTAGATAAAATAAAGTGGTCAAAAATCCTAAAGTAAAGGATACAGGCCACTTTTTATCTGTGTATCATTAACTTATAGCCATAAAAAATGTAGAATTCTACAAAAAAAATGATTATAAATTGAATTATTCTTTAAATCATTTTAAAATGTAATCAGAAAAAGTGTAGAATTCTACAAAAAAGGTGATCAAAATGATAAAAAGAACTAAATACTTAAATCAACTTATCGCATTAAAGAACAACGGGTTTCCAAAAGTCATAACTGGACCAAGAAGAACTGGTAAATCCTATTTGTTGCATGAAATATTCACCGATTATCTTATAGAAAATAATGTACCTGAAGAAAATATAATTCTTATTGAACTTGATGATGATAAGAATGCCCATTTAAGAAATCCCATTGAGCTAGGAAAGTATGTACGTTCTATCACTAAAGATAAGAGTGATTGTTACGTCATTTTAGATGAGATTCAACGTGTTTTTACAATTGTTAATCCTGCATTAACAGGTGGAAAAATCAAATTAGCCAAAGCGAAAGATACAGAAACCATCTCTTTTGTTGATGTTGTATTAGGACTTTCTCATGAAAAAAACATAGACCTTTATATTACTGGATCCAATTCAAAAATGTTGTCAACCGACATTGTGACAGAATTTAGAGACAAGGCCAGCCAAATCCATATGCAACCATTATCTTTTGAAGAGTTTTACAGTTATAGACAAGGTTCCAAAACAGATGCCTTATATGAATATATGCAGTATGGTGGCATGCCACTTGCAGTATTATCAGATGAAAATTCAAAGAAACAATATTTAAAAGGATTATTTGAAACAACCTATTTCAAAGATATTATTGAACATAATAAGCTAAAGAAAACAGAAAACTTAGATGAACTCTGTACCATTCTTAGTGATTTGACAGGCGAATTGTTGAATTCTAAGAAATTATCAAATACATTTAAAAGTGTTAAACATGAAAACATTGATGCACAAACAATTGAAAAATATATTCAATATTTTAAGGATGCCTTCATTCTCCAAGAAGCGAATCGCTATGACATTCGTGGAAAGAAAGAAATTGGTGCTTTAAGAAAATACTATTTTGTGGATACAGGTTTAAGAAATGCACGATTAAATTTTGCGTATCCCGATGAGGGACAATTGTTAGAAAATATTGTGTACAATGAACTCATATATAATGGATATACCATTAATGTTGGAACTTTCGATACAGTTGAAAAAAATAAAGAAGGTAAATCCGTTCGAAAAACAAATGAAATTGATTTTTTTGCACAAAAAAATGAACGTAAATATTACATTCAAATTTCAACAGATATCTCAAATTCTGAAACTCGAAACCGAGAAATTCGTCCTTTCATTAAATTAAATGATCAAATTCAAAAAATATTGGTAGTAAATCGACCTTATAAAGCCATGATGGATGAAGAAGGTTTTATAACTATTGGTGCCAGTGAATTTTTATTGAATTTCATCAAATAATAAGATCCAATCGGATCTTTTATTTTGGCACACTTACCAGTAAATCGATATTACCTTGGATGGAGTATCTTTTTGTATGACTTGTGATGATAAAGCCAATGCCTACTTGAATATCATAGTCTTTTCCATCAATATGTAAGATTCCATTTCCACTTAATGGTAAGCATAAGGAATATGAAGGATTGTTGATCTGAATTTCATTTTGAATTTTGTATCGAGTCACACTAAAATACTTTTCATTCACATATTCAATGACTTCATTTCCTTCTAACATCGTAACTGTTGGATGCACATCTAGTTCAATATGCGGTATATTTGTGACTTTAATAGCCTTTTCAATATGTAGTTCTCGCATATTCCCATTCGCATCTTTTCGATCATAATCATATATACGATATGTAACATCACTGGATTGTTGCACTTCAGCCATCATTAGTTTCCCTTCAATACCATGAATAGTTCCTGCAGGTGTATAAACAAATTCATTTGCGCACACTGGTTTTCGAACGAATAAAGTATCCCAAGCTTTTTCTTCTATGGCCTTTCGAAATTCTTCCTTTGTCTTGGCATTATGTCCACGAATGATTTTTGTACCTTCTTCCACATCTAGCCACAGACAAAATTCAGCCTTACCAAAATCATTTTCATGTTTTCTAGCATATGCATCATCTGGATGTACCTGCACGGAACATGGTTCTTGAATCTCATTAATTTTAACTAATAGTGGAAACTTATCGTGAGGATCATTCGCAAATAATTCTCTATGATTTAAATATACATCTTTTAATGTTTCCCCTTTATATTTTCCATTTTTGATCTTACTTAAGCCATTATCATGTGCACTAATAGCCCAGTATTCTCCAATCTTTTTGTCCATAGGACCGAAGCCAAACTTTTCTTGGATGCGCCTTGAACCATACAGCTTTTCTTTCATGGGCGAATCTAAAAATAATACTTTTTCCATTTTTTACTTCCCTTCATATCTTGACTTGAGCATACCACAAATATTTAAATCGTGTATAATAGAAGAAGTGGACTTTTGGAGGTTATTTATGATTTTAGAACAAATTGATAAAGACTTATTGAAAATGGCAGATGAATCGGATGTCGTTTTAAAAGATATTTATAAAAAAATTGATGATGTATGTTTATACAATTCAGATCGTATCTTAGCTACATTTATTGAGAACCACGTTTCTTATTCTGACTTTGCGGATATTAACGGATACGGTAACTATGATGAGGGTCGTGATAAGATTGAACGTATTTTTGCGACAGTACTCGGATGTGAAGATGCTTTAGTACGTCCTCAAATCATGAGTGGTACAAACGCTTTATATTTAACTTTATCTGCCCTATTAAAACATGGAGATACAATGATTTCCATTTCTGGTGCTCCATATGATTCTTTACAGGAAATGATTGGTTTATGTGGGGATTCTACACAATCCTTAAAAGCCAATGGTGTAAAGTATGAACAAATTGATTTAGTGAATGATGATTTTGATGATGATAAGATTATTTCTCGTTTAAAAGAAAACAATGTAAAATTAGTGGAAATCCAAAGATCTAGAGGATATGCCCACCGTTTATCATTAACCATTTCAAAGCTTGAGCGTATCATCAAAAAGATTCGTGAAGTAAACAAAGACGTTATTATCATGGTCGATAACTGTTATGGTGAACTTGTTGAAAAATTAGAGCCAGGACATATTGGTGCTGATGTAGTGGTGGGATCCTTGATGAAAAACTTAGGTGGAGGAATCGCCTCTACCGGAGGATATGTAGCTGGTAATAAAGAATTAATCAATATGGTAGCTGAACGCTTAACAGCTCCTGGAATCGGTAAGGATTTGGGTGCAAACTTTAACTTGAACAACTCTTTCTTTAAAGGTATTTTCATGGCACCAAATGCTGTAAAGAGTGCTTTAAAGACAGCCGTTTTCACAGCTTATATGTTAGAAAAATTAGGCTATAAAAACGTATCGCCTGCTTATAATGATGAAAGAACGGATATCATTCAAACTTTAGAACTAGGTTCCAAAGAAAATCTTGTTAGCTTTACACAAGGCATTCAATCCACAAGTCCAATTGATTCATTTGTTCGTGTTATGGCCGCTCCAATGCCAGGCTATCCATTTGATGAAGTTATGGCTGCTGGAAGCTTTACACAAGGAAGTACAATCGAACTAAGTGCAGATGCTCCAGTCGTTGAACCCTATACTTTATATATGCAGGGTGGATTAACATTAGAATATGGAAAACTTTCTATTCTTCTTGCCCTAACAAATATGAAAAACAACTAAGATGCCAAGTGCATCTTTTTTCGTTTCAAACGATACTTCAATCAATAAAGAATAAAAGTGGTCAACTCCCTTTAAACATAGGGATTTAACCACTTTTTTTAACAACTACCCATCTGTCCACCATCGATACGAATGATGGAATTGTTGATGAAGTTAGCTTCATCACTAATTAGAAAACGAACAAGGTATGCCACTTCTTCCGGCTTTCCATAACGTTTCACCATGATTTTTTCTGTTTCTTCCTTTAAGAACTCTTCGTCATAGCCATCTAGTTCATTATCGGTTCCAATAAATCCGGGTGCAACACAATTCACATTGATGTATGGTCCAAATTCAGCCGCAAGATTGTGTGTCATTGAAATCAAGGCTGCTTTTGAAGCATCATAATCGATACACATTGGATAATATGTGTTAATTCCGTTAGTACTTGATATATTGATAATTCTTCCATATTCTTGATCTAACATATGTTTATAGACTCTTTTACTACAGTTAAAAGCACCTACTACATTTACATCTAATGTTCTTTTAAATTCTTCGGCATTTTTTAAATGAAACAAATTGGAAAGATCTACAGCCGCATTATTAATTAATATATCTACGCCACCCATCTTCTCTTCAATTTCACTAACCATTATATTTACTTGATCTACATCGGATACATCAGCACAAATGGTAAGACAATGAACATGATATTGAGATTCAATTTTTTCTTTTAATTCTTTGGCAGGCTGTTTAGAAGTTAAATAGTTAATGACAATATCATAACCATGTTTTGCGAGTTCCAATGCGATTGCACTTCCTATACCACGAGCACCACCTGTAATTAAGACGACTTTATTCATAGTTAAAAAAAGAAGAGCGATTAAGCTCTTCCTGCATATTTTCCATCTGTTGAGAATACAACGATTTTTTCACCTGGTTCGATGAACTGTGGAACTCTTAATGTTAATCCAGTATCTGTAGTTGCATCTTTAGTTTGGTTAGATGGTGCACCTTTGATGGCTGGATCTGTTTCAGCTACTGTTAATTCAACTTTTTCTGGAACAGAAACGGATAATAATTCTCCTTCGAAGAACATCAAAGATACTTCAGCACCTTCAACAATAAAGTATTTGTTGAAATCAACTTGGTCAGCTGTTAATTCATAAGTATCGTATGTTTCTAAATCCATGAAGTAATATGTAGAATCTGCTTCATATGAGAATTGAGCTGCTTTTTTAGAAATGTTAGCTTGTTCAAATTTAGTTGAAGCATTGAAGTTTCTTTCTTGTGTATTCCCTGTTTTTAAGTTTTTCATCTTAGTTTTTAAGATAGCTGCACCTTTACCAGGTTTAACATGTTGGAAATCTAATACTACCCAAGGATCACCATCAACGATTAAAGTTAATCCTGTTTTAAAATCACCTGCAGAAATTGCCATAATTTTTCACTCCTATTTTCTATAAAATTTTTTACACTCTTTATTGTACCATATCCTCTTCATTTTTAGAAGAATGAGTGTGATACTTTCACTCCACTTTATTTTCCTTAAACAATTTCATCATTTCATTCGTTAAACTAAATTCACCTGGTTGAAGAATGATTTCATCTCTTTGAACCCAATCCGCATATTTCAATTCATTGGTATCCATAGATATTTCATCATTGCCCTTTACATCACAAAAGAACCCTAACAAAATATCATTGGCACTTCCCCAAGGCTGTGACTTATAGTAACGAATATTATTGACTTTGATTCCAGCCTCTTCCATAACTTCACGTTTTACTGTTTCTTCTACGGTTTCACCAATTTCAGTAAAGCCCGCAATCAACGCATTATATTTAAATCCCGTACGATATTTTGTCAACAATAACTTATCCCCATTGATTACACCCACAATGACAGCTGGCATAATTCTTGGATACACTGTGTTATGACATTCTGGACAAACCATAGCTCTTTCCTTTGTTGAATGCACCATCTTATGTCCACATCTTCCGCAGAATTTAGTATCTCGATACCAATCTGCCAAATGCTTTCCAGTAATGGCCGCAAACAAATTGTCTTTTGGACCAATCCCTTCAATACGCAAACTTCTCTCTTCAACGTAACCATATCCTGATGGAATCTGATTGTCTTCTAATCGCATATCACATAAGAAATATTTCGTACTATCAATTGAAAATAAATAACGATATTCTGAATGGATTTGTATTTCTTTTACTTTAGGAAAAACAACTTCCTTATTCTCAAAGCAGTTTAAATGAATTAAGATCCTTCCATTCACAATACACAATAAGATGTCATTTTCTGTTGCCTTTACTTCTGGATCAAATTCATTATGTAACTTATGCGGATAAATATCTTGTACCATTTTATTATACCCCCTTTTAAATATGGATTTATACGATTACAAGGAGTCGACATCCTTTTTATCATCTAGAAAAAAAGTATATCATGTAATTTAAGAATATTTTAGATAAGTTTAAGGATTTTGTCATTGTTTACTTATGATTTGAATGGTATAATCTGTGGACTACGAGGAAAGGGCATATGTTTACTACAAAACACTTTATATGGATAGGAATATGTATTCTATTTATCCTAATTATGAATCACTATGCGAAAAAAGAAGATTTCACGCTACAAAATGCTTGTTACTTCTTTATGTTTATATGTTTACTTAGCGAAACCACAAAAATGATGTCAGATATGATTCCAAGTACACATGGAGGAATGCACTTAAATCCGCAATCCCTTCCATTCCATATCTGCAGTATCTTATTGTTTATTGTGGCCTACATTACTTTTGGAAAGGATGGTCCACTAAAACAAAAAATGATCAACTTCTTTGCGGTTGTCGGTACTTGCGGAGGAATCGCGGCAATTTTGATTCCAACGTATGGCGTTGAATTTAATGTAGCCAATGTATATCAATGCTTCATGTATCATGCAGCATTAACATGGTTTTCTTTATATTTGATTCGTTTCAAACATGCAAACCTAGGTATGCAGGCATTTAAAGACAATTTAGTCGTATTGTTTGCGTTATTAGTTTTCAATTTATATATGAATTCTATTTTGGCAGTATATGATACAAACTTTATGTTTATTGTAAGACCACCATTAGAAGGACTTCCGTTCCTTAACCTAAGCCATGGATACTATATCTATTTATTTAGAGTCATCATGCTTGGAGTGATTGGACTTAGCCTATTCCATTTACCATTCATAGTAAAAGAAAGAAAAAACCGTGAGACAGAAAGTGATTTTAACATCGCTTAATCCACAGCTTTTCTTATACAAAAAAGGCCTCCAGTTTATATTTAGGAGGCCTATATTATGAATCAATGACACGAATGAGTTCCCGTCAAACTCATTTGCTTAAAGGAGAGAATTTACTTTTAATTATTATAGTGATTTTAAATAGTTTGCGATTTCATCATCTTGGCAGTTTGGATAGAAATATTCTGTGAAGTGATCACCTGCTATCGTTTCTTTCAAGAAGTCTTGATCAATTTCTTTTAAAATTTCAATTAATGGACGGTGAGTCACAGTTTTAACTTGATCTAAGATCTTTTTATTACGTTGTTCTGGTTCACGACGTTCTTTAGGGTATCCACCACCAAATGTTTCTGAGAACAATTTTTCAAAAGTATAGTGAAGATTAATTTCTGCACCCCATCCAAATCCTTGTGCAAAAGGCATAGCGATACAGTTTCCATCATTTACTTGTCCAAATAAGTAAGCATCAACAGCATCTGTGATGTGTCCACACAATACGTTAGGGAATGAGTTACAAGCAAGCATGGCTCCTTGTCCTGTTCCACATCCTGTTACAACAAAGTCAACAGCTTTCGTAGTTAATAAGATAGATGCTAATAAACCATTTTTTACATATGTTAATTGAACATCATCTTCTGCAGAATACATACCGTAGTTGAATACAGTGTGTCCTGCCTTTTGAGCTTCTTCATTTAATACTTCATAGATTTGTGCATTTTTTGCAGCTTGAGAGTTTTCGTTAATTAATGCGATTTTCATATATTCGACCCTTCCTTTTCTATTCTGGTTGTTTTCCAATATAAGCTAAGATACCACCATCTACATACAATACGTGACCATTGACAAAGTTACTTGCATCACTTGCCAAGAATACAGCTGGACCCATTAAATCTTGTGGTTCTCCCCAACGAGCAGCCGGAGTTTTACTTACGATAAATTGATCAAATGGATGTCTTGAACCATCTGGTTGTTTTTCACGTAATGGAGCTGTTTGAGGTGTTGCGATATATCCTGGACCAATACCGTTACATTGGATATTGTATTCTCCATATTCACTACAAATGTTACGAGTTAACATCTTTAATCCACCTTTAGCTGCTGCATAAGCACTCACTGTTTCACGACCAAGTTCAGACATCATTGAACAAATGTTGATGATCTTTCCGTGACCTTTTTTGATCATCCCAGGAATAACAGCCTTACTTACGATAAATGGTCCATTTAAATCAATGTCAATGACTTGGCGGAAATCTTTTGCGCTCATTTCCAACATAGGAATACGTTTAATAATTCCTGCGTTGTTAACCAAAATATCAATTGTTCCTACTTCTTCTTCTACTTTTGCCACAAACGCATTGACTGCATCTTCATCTGTAACATCACAAACGTATCCATGAGCTCTGATACCTGCTTCTTGATAAGCAGCTAAACCTTTATCTACTAATTCTTGTTTAATATCATTAAATACAATTGTAGCTCCTGCTTTTGCGTAAGCTGTCGCAATCGCAAAGCCAATACCATAACTTGCCCCAGTAATTAAAGCAACTTTTCCCTCTAATGAGAAATCTTTCATTTCAAACATATTCTTACTCTTCTTTCTATTTATCTTTGAACGCGGCCTGAACCATCTCCACCAGCTAATTTCAACACTTCGCCCATGCTTACCATGTTGAAATCACCTTCGATAGAGTGTTTTAAGCAACTTGCGGCTACCGCAAATTCAATGGTTGCCTGAGGATCATATCCTTCTAGGCTTGCGGCAATCAATCCAGCTCCAAAACTGTCTCCACCACCTACACGATCTACGATCTGCATGTTGTATCTCTTTGAGAAATAGTAATCTTTTCCATCATACAACATAGCGGACCAGTTGTTGATATTCGCATTGATTGACTCTCTTAATGTGATGGCTACTTTTTCAAATCCAAAGCGTTTTGTCAATTCACTAGCTACTTCCTTATATCCTTCGCGATTGACTTCACCACTTGTTACATCCGTATCACTGGCCTTGATTCCAAATACATCGGCTGCATCTTCTTCATTGGCAATACATACATCGACATATTCACAGATCTTAGCCATGACTTCTCCAGCTTTTTCTTTTGACCATAGCTTATTACGATAGTTCAAGTCACATGAGATCTTAACTCCATGTTCCTTTGCTTTCTTACAAGCTTCTATTGTAAGTTTGGCTACATTGTCACATAAAGCAGGTGTAATCCCTGTAATATGGAACCAAGCACAGTCTTTAAAGATTTCATCCCAGTTAAAATCCGCACTTGTAGCTGTATAAATACTAGATCCTGCACGATCATAAATAACTTTACTAGGACGTTGGCTAGCACCTTTTTCTAGATAGTAGATACCAATACGGTCTCCACCACGAGCAATATAAGATGTGTCTACACCATATTTGCGTAATGAATTGATGGCACATTGGCCAATTTCATGATTTGGAAGACGAGTTACGTATTTGGCATCAAAACCATAATTAGCTAAAGAAACGGCTACATTGGCTTCTCCACCACCATAAGTTGCACCAAATGTATCGGCTTGTACAAAGCGATAATATCCTTCTGGTGCTAAACGTAACATGATTTCTCCAAAAGTGACTACTTTTTGTTTCATATTAAATCTCCATTTTTAAATCTGGATTAATCAAATGGATTCCAAATCCAGCTATTTCTAAATCTAAATAAACAAAGTTAATTCGATTTGTCTTTTTATTACGTGTAATACTTTCTTCGACAAACTTCACACCTTGTTTAGAAAGGTGATACATTGCTTTTTCAGGATATGGAGTATAGATTCCGATGTGACCATTTTCTCCACGGCCTTTTTTATGTAAAACCTCAAATCCTACACCAGCAAAATTTGATTTTGGCTTTGTGTATTGTGTAAAGTGGAACAAAGAACATAATGTATCTGTCACTTGTTTTGATTCTTCAGGACTATTTGTGTTAATTCCAACATGAATTAACTGGAAGTCCAACAAACTTTTGATAGCTGCTTTTGATAAAGCTTCTATTCCATCCCAATCTTTTGCGACAACCAAATCATTTGGCAACATAAAGCTTCCGCCGATTGCTTCTACATTTGGCAATGAAAGATAATCATGCATATTCTTTGTGTTAATGCCACCTGTTGGCATAAAGTGAACGTTCGCATATGGAGCACTTAGATCTTTTAATTTCTTAGCGCCTCCACTTGATTCTGCTGGGAAGAACTTTAATTGTGTTAATCCCATTGAAAGAGCCATTTCAACTTCACTCGCTGTTGATACGCCTGGATACACTTCCACGTCATGATCCGAACACCATTGAACAACTTTCGTATTAAATCCAGGTGTAATAATAAATTTAGCTCCTGCTTCAACAGCTTCTTTTGCTTGTTCAACAGATAATACAGTTCCAGCACCGACTAACATATCTGGTAATTGTTCTGAAATAGTTTGGATTGCACTCGTTGCATGTTCGCTACGATATGTAACTTCAATAACATCGATTCCACCATTTAACAGTGCCTTAGCTAATGGGTATGCATCTTCTTTTTCTAGAATCTTAACAACAGGTACGATTCCTGTGTTGGAAATACGATTCATATACGATTCCATAGTTCCACCTTCCATTTTCTATACTTTGCGTGTGTCTAGTACGCGTTTACTTTTTAGTAAACCAGTTCACCTGTAGTCTAGTATAGTAAACCGGTTTTGTCAACTTGAAAAGTGAAAATAATCTGTTTTTTTATTTTTTTAATTTTTTCGTATATATTATAGGTAAGCGTTTTCGGAGTTTGTTAATTTTTGAACAAAATGTGTTGACAATCCATTTTTGAGGTGCAATAATGGTGTTGTCTAGTAAACCAGTTTACTTTTTTGAGGAGGCTATGGAGATTATGGTACGTACAGTAAATATCGAACCATTTACTAAAGAACAAGAGTTTTTAGCAACACCCGCCCTTACAAAAGAAGAATTAACAAATGCGTTTGAAGAATGTTTAAAACAAGTTAATTTAAATATGGAATATTTCAAAGATCGATTCCCATATTCATGTACTAAAGGTTTAAAGTATCCAATCATCGACAACATCGAATGGACTGATGGATTCTGGACAGGTATGTTGTGGTTGGCATATGAATATACGAATGATAAGAAATATAAAGAATTAGCTGATCGAAATATCGAAAGCTTCTTGCACCGTGTTGAAAATCGAATTGAATTAGATCACCACGATCTTGGATTCTTATATTCGCTATCTTGCGTAAGTGGCTATAAGCTTACAAAAAATGAGCATGCAAAAAAAGCTGCATTGTTGGCGGCTGATAAATTGATGGAGCGTTGGCAAGAAAAAGGACAGTTCTTGCAGGCTTGGGGACCTAAAGACAGTCCTGAACATTATCGATTCATCATCGACTGCATGTTAAACATCCCATTATTATATTGGGCAAGTGAAGTTACTGGTGATAATCACTATGCGGATGCCGCAACAAAACACTTCACAACAAGTTGTAAATATGTAATTCGTGATGATGCGAGTGCATATCACACATTCTATATGGATCCAGTTACTGGAGGACCAAGTCATGGTGCTACACGTCAAGGATATTCAGATGATAGTTCTTGGGCTCGTGGACAGGCATGGGGTATTTATGGAATCCCATTAAATATTCGCTACACGAAAAACACAGAATACGTTGATCTATATAAAGGAATGGCAAACTATTTCTTAAATCGTTTACCAGAAGACAATATTTGTTACTGGGATTTAATTTTTACAGATGATCCAGAACAATCAAGAGATTCAAGTGCAGCTGCTATTGCCGTATGTGGAATGCTTGAAATGGATCAATGGCTCAAAGAAGAGGATCCAAGTAAAAAGGTGTATCAAAAAGCTTGTGACAACATCACTCGCTCATTGATTCAAAACTACACTAACAATGATCACAAACCAGGCGATCCAATCTTGTATCATGGCGTATATTCATGGCATAGCGGTAAAGGCGTAGATGAAGGAAACATCTGGGGCGACTACTACTATATGGAAGCATTAATGCGTCAAATCAAGCAATGGGATCCATACTGGTAAAAATAAGGAGGAGATAAAATGGCAACACCAAACATCGTTATGACACGTATCGATGAACGTTTAGTTCATGGTCAAGGTCAATTATGGGTAAAATCTTTAGGCGTTAACACAGTAATCGTTGCGAACGATCAAGCAAGCCAAGATGCAATGGCACAAACTTTAATGAAGACTGTAATTCCTAAGGAAGTCGCAATGCGTTTTTACTCAGTACAAAAAGTTATCGACATCATTCACAAGGCAAATCCTGCTCAAACAATCTTCTTAATTGTAAAAGATTGTAAAGATGCTTTACGCCTAGTTGAAGGTGGCGTTCCAATCAAACAAATCAACATTGGAAACATTCACAACTGTGAAGGTAAAGAAAAAGTAACTCGTTCTATTTTCTTGGGTACTGAAGACAAGGCTGCATTAAAAGAAATGATTGAAAAGTATAACGTTGAATTTAATACACAAACTACACCAAGTGGTTCTGATGGAAGTGTATTAGTAGATATTAAAAATTATTTATAGGAGATAAAAGAATATGCAAATTACATTGTTACAGGCCGTAATCATCGGTCTATGGACAGCATTCTGCTACTCAGGGATGTTGTGGGGTATTTTTACGAACCGTGCTTTAGTATTAAGCTTCGGTGTTGGTATTGTATGTGGTGATCTTAAGACAGCATTGCAATGTGGAGCAATTGCTGAATTAGCATTCATGGGATTCGGTGTTGGTGCCGGTGGAACTGTTCCTCCTAACCCAATCGGACCTGGTATCATTGGTACATTAATGGCAATCACTATGGATGGTGTTACACCAGAAAGTGCATTATCATTATCTATTCCTTTTGCAGTCGCAATTCAATTCTTACAAACAGCTATCTATACAGTTCGTGCAGGTGCACCAGAAAGTGCAAACAACGCATTGAAAAAACAAGACTTTGCAAAATTCCGTTTACACTCTAACTTAACAATCTTATTATTTGCCCTTGTTGGATTCTTATTAGGATTCTTAGGTGCATACAGCATGGATACATTAAGTAAATTAGTAGCATTAGTACCAGCTTGGTTATTAAAAGGATTAACAGTTGCTGGTGGTATGTTACCTGCTATCGGTTTTGCTATGATCATGAGCGTTATGTTAAAGAAGGAAGTTGTTCCATTCGCATTATTAGGATACTTCTTAGCCGCTTATTTAGGCGTACCAGTAATCGGCATTGCTATTGTCGGAACTGTATTCGCATTAAAACACTATAACGATGCTGGAAATGTCGCTGTCGCACAAGCTGCAACTGAGGAGGTAGAACACGATGACTGGATCTAAATTAACAAAGAAGGATTACACTAAGACTACATTACGTGCTTACTTCTTACAAAATGGTTTTAACTATAGTAACTATCAAGGTTTAGGATACGCTTTAGTAATGTATCCTGCATTCAAAAAATTGTATGGTGATAACCCAGCTAAATTGGCTGAAGAATTAGACAATAACTGTGAATTCTATAACACAAACCCTAACTTCTTACCATTTATCACTTCTATTCACTTGGCAATGGCAGAAAACGGAATGGAATACGATGAAATTCGTGGTATCAAGATGGCATTGATGGGTCCTTTAGCAGGTATTGGTGACTCATTATCACAATTCTGTATTGCTCCATTATTCTCAACTATCTTTGCTTCTATGGCTATGGATGGTGTGGCAATTGCTCCATTATTATTCTTAATCTGCGAAAACGTTACATTATTGGCAATCAAACTTGTTATGGGTGGATATGGACGTCGTCTAGGAACAAGCATGATTGACAAATTATCTGAAAAAATGGGTGTTATTTCTGAAGCTGCAAGTATGATCGGTGTTACTGTTATCGCTGGTTTAGCTGCAACATTCGTTAAAATGAACGTCGCAATCACATTCTCTGCTGGTGCTATTGAAGAAGGTGTTAAACAATCTACAGTAGATATTCAGGCAATGTTAGATAAAGTTGCTCCTGCATTATTACCAGTATTATATACAGCATTAATGTATTACTTAATCAAGAAAAAAGGTATTACTACTTATTGGTTAGTATTGATCACTGTTGTTATCGGTGTTGCATTAAGCTGCTTAGGAATCTTAGCCTAATACATAAAGGAAGCAAATTTGCTTCCTTTTCTTTTTAAGGAGAACTCTATGAATCTATCTTACATAAAAAAACAACTACAATTCTGGGCAGACAAGAAGGATGTACTGCACGTAAAAAAATTATTAACGAAAGAAGATCAAATTCTAGTAAAAAGAAAATCAGAAGAACTGATTCAAAACATCTTTACGTTTGATAAACCATGGGACATGGAACGTTGCCAAATTCCTTACAAGCTAGAAACATTAGATTGGAACATACAATTAAACGATGATGAAGAATGGTGCTTCATGCTCAATCGTATGGACTACCTAAACTATCTAGTTCTTTCTGATCATATTGAATATGCCAAAACACTCATTTTAAACTGGATAGAAGCCCATCCAACAATTCAACCAGAACCAAGCACAAGAACACTCGATACAGGCATTCGTTTAATGAACTTCTTTGAAGCCCTGCCTTATTTGTACACAAACAATTTATTAAGTGATGAAGAAATCACTACGATTGCCAAATCCATGTTGGATCAGTGTGCGTATTTAAAAGAGCATTACATTCCAAAATACATAACATCAAATTGGGGAAGCATTCAAACATGTGCTATAATCAGCATATTACCTATGATTGAAGAACAAAGTGATATCTATGCTTGGGCATTCAATGAATGGAAAAGACAAATCCAAGCACAAGTGTATCCAGATGGTATGCATTGGGAACAATCCACGATGTATCATATTGAAGTCTTAAATTACTGCATGAAAGCTATGTATTATTCAGAACAAGAATTGCCACAAATTCATGCTTTGGCTAGAGCCATCTTCTTACAGGCTACCCCTCATAAAGAAATTGAAACATTCGGGGATACAGATCGCAGTAATATTCAAGATGTCATGACACGTGCTAGCTTCTTGTTTAATGAACCCACATGGAAGTCAATCGCATTTCATACTTTTGACATGGAATCTTTATATACATTAGGAGCTAAAAATGCCAAGATCTATCTAGAAAGTCAAGCTATTGAATCCAACGAACTTCACTTTGATGGAAATGATAGCGGTATGTATACATCAAGGAGTTCTTGGAAAGAAGATGCTAACTTTACCATGTTTACTAACGGATCATTAGGCAGTGGACATGGACATAGTGATAACTTACATGTATCCATTTACTATAAGGGAAACCCTGTATGTATTGATACTGGACGTTTAACATATCGTGAAGATCATCCACTAAGAGTACACTTAAAATCTATGGCAAGTCATAATGGTGTGATTGTAGATGAACATTGCTCATGTGTACCTAAGGATAGTTGGGGATATGAAGATTTTGGTGTTCCATTAAAGAATTATGTCTATCATAAAGATGGCATTCACTACTATGAAGGTACACTATTAGGACATGATCCGTTACAAGTATGGACAAGAAAAGTGATTGTCCTTGATATAGGTGTATGGATGATTGTAGATGAAGTAAAAGAAGACGGTAACCATCATGCTGTTACACGGTTTCATTTAGATCCAGATGCTAGTGATTTAAAAGGTTTAAAGCTTGTATCCAACATTCCATACACAAAGCATATTGAGCCATGTTCCCTTCGTTATAATGAAGAATTAGAGCATGATGTTTTATATTTTGAACAAGATTTCACGGATCATTTCGAACAATGCATTTGTTTTGTGGATAAAGCGATTGAAACAAAAGATGATTTTGTTCTTCAAAACAACGATACAAAACTAGATAATACGATTGTACACACCAAAAAGTTTATACTTTCAGAAGATGAATCTTATAGTGTAGCCATATTCCATAAGGAAATCTATAAAGGAAAGAAAGTATTATTCTTAGATGGTGAACCATTCCATTGCAAAGTATTTGTCGTACATAAGAAAAAAGATAAAGTAAAAACATATATTGTTCGTGCCTAGTAAACGCGTTTGCTAGAAAATGTAATATTTGTTAAAATTAGAGTATTGAAAGGATCCGCTTTATGAAAGAAAAAATAACCATTCGTGATATAGCTGAACGCGCTGGAACATCTAAAACCACTGTCTCTTTTTTTCTAAATGGTAAGACGGACAAAATGTCAGAGGAAACCCAAGCAAGAATTGCTCAAGTCATCAAAGAGACAAACTATCGTCCAAGTATTGCAGCACGCTCTTTAAACGCAAAAGAAACACGTTTAATTGGCGTTATCATTGGAGATATCACTAACACGTTTGCTAATCAAATCGTTAAAGGAATCGATGATTTCGCAAGAGATAATCGTTACCAGTTGATTGTTGGAAACAGTAATTATAATTTTGAAAATGAAAAAGGATACGTCAATCGCATGTTGGCAATGGGAGTTGATGGTTTTATCATCCAGCCATCCAGTCATTTTGCCGAATTGATTCCAAAAATCAAACAAGAAAATAAAGACGTAGTATTTATTGATTCACAAGTTTCTATGGATAAAGAAAAATGGGTCAAGACAAACAACTATGAATCCATATTGAATGTAGGAACACACCTAATCAATGATGGATATGATGAATTCATAATGATTACGGCAGATCCTCATGTATTAAGTACACGTTTAGAGCGTACAACTGGTTTTTTACACGCTTTAGAAACAAAAGGAAAAACATGCAAAACTCACGTTGTAGCAGATGATGTAACAAGCGATGCATTACGTGATCTATTATATAATGAATTACGTTTTGGTGTTCGCACCCTCATCTTTGTAGCCAACTGCTTCTTATTACCACGAGTTTATTTGGCATTAAAAGATTATCGTAACCTAATGCCAGATACAATTGGATTAATTGGCTTTGACAATACAGAATGGACTAACTTCTCTAGTCCAACCGTAACAACGATTGTACAGCCAGCCTATGATGAAGGCTATCAAGCTGCATCGATCTTAATTGATTCATTAAAAGGAGAAAACAAACAGATTCCAAATCAAATCTTAAAGTGTTCTGTGAACTGGAATGAATCAACCAAACAACATAATTAAAGATTTACAATGTTGCCCATATTTACTTATGGGTTTTTTTCTATCATCAAAAGTTAAATTCATATCTTAAATCTTTCATTAATTTTTATATTTTATCAGTTATAACTGATAAATTTTGACTTTCTACACTAAAGTTCAATTATAATTTCAATTAAAAATCTCAGCCCTTTTCTTGGACTGAGATCTTTTATTTTATCGCTTCTACCATTTCTTTAACATATTCCTCAACATACTTATGCGCATCTTTTCCATACTTTTCAACAATCTTCTCAATAGCTCCATCGGATTGATCAGCCATTTTTTTAGCTTGTTCTGGCGTTGAGATTCCAAAACCTACCGCAACAGGAACGTCTGCGACTTCTCGTACAAGATGTACCATAGCTGAAATATCTGTTGTAATCGTAGATTGAATACCTGTTACACCTGATACGCAATAAATAAAGCCACCTGCATCTTTGGCAATCGTTTGAATGCGTTAATGACTAGTTGGTACAATCATGCTGATCAAATCTAATTCATATTTCTTTAATACCACATCAAACTCTCCTTTTCCCTCATAAGGAACATCTGGAAGAATCAATCCGCTCATATTTCCTTCCACCATTTTATAACTAAGCACAACATTGGCATATGTCATAAATACCATAGGAATATTCGAGTCTTTACAAATTCTTTTAACCATCTTAAATATTTTATCGGTCGTTACACCATTGGATAATGCACGAATATTCGCATTTTAAATGACAGGACCCTATGCCGTTGGATCAGAGAAAGGAATTCCTAATTTCACCAAACTACATCCTGCTTTATCAAGGGCATATACAATTTCTTCGGTTGTTTCAAGATCTGGATCGTCACTTGTCACAAACACAATAAAGGCCCACCATTTGAGAATGCTTTTTTCAATTTGTTTATTCATAAATTATTTGGTGATTTTGTGGTTCCCAATGTTTTAAACAACATTACAGAAATTAGCTTGGTTCATGCAAGTATCCCTCAATATGGGGCATTGGAAACTTTTCCGTATGAAAAAGATGATATTGTAGCTGTGATTCCTAAGGGGGCATCCTTTATCCAAGAAAACTACACCCATTGAAATCGAAGCATTTCATAGCATCCCTTTAGCGATTTCTTTTGATATTTCAAATACAGTTTACACTGTGTTTGGTCAACATGATGGCATATAATGTTGCGATTATTACTTTCATCAACGAAACTACAATCGAATGGGCACGTACATTTAACACAATCGCAATCATCCCTTTTTTTGATGCGGATACAAGACATACCATGGATATGGTTATTCGCCCTATCAATGATCCAGGCATGTATATTTCAAATGTATTCTTGATTCGAAAGGATCGTGAATTATCTTATGCGGGTAAATTATTTTTAGAAGAAATTGGCGTTTTGAAGTAAATAATATTGACTTATCATTTATGTAATATATAATTAAATTAACGATAAATATTAATTATTTAATGTTAGGAGGTAATATCATGAATGATAAGTCTAAAGCTTTATTAAAGAAAATGTGCTCTGTTTTAAAAGTCGTTCGACAGGTTTGTTTAATCTCTTTTGCGTTGACAATTGGACTAAGCTTATTTTATGCCTTCAACAAAGATGTATATAATACTCTATTTGGAAATATAAGAATTGACTATCTTCAATTGATTTTTAAAGATGATGCTGCTTTACATAAAGATAGCATGTCCATGTGGTTACCATTGATTTTATTAATCACCGCTATATTTATATTCATCATCTATAAATCTATACAAACGATTGAATCCATTTGTACAATTACGATAGATCATACTCCATTTGATGTTCGTGTTGCCAATCACATCAAAAACCTTGCCAAATATATTCTTGTAGGTGGTATTGTCTTTAATATTCTTGAAGTATGTCGTATTATGCAATTTAAACAAACCATCAACTTCGATCTACTTTTCAACACTAAATATGTTACACAAATCAAGTTCGATATTCGTCTTCACTTAAGCTTCCTCGTTTTTGCAGCTCTAATCTATTTGTTATCTTATATATTTAGATATGGACAAGAACTACAACAATTGAGTGATGAGACGTTATAATTATGGGTAAGATCATATTGCGATTAGATCGTGTCATGGCCGATCGAAAAATGAGTTTAAAAGAATTATCTGAGAAAGTTGGAGTAAGTAACGTTAACTTATCAAAGATGAAAACGGGTAAGATTTCTGCGATTCGCTTCTCTACTTTAGAAGCCATTTGTGAAGCATTAAATTGTCAACCTGGTGATATATTGGAGTATGTAAAGGACGATGAAAAGAGCTAGTTGCTAGCTCTTTTTATATACATTTATCATTTGTTCTTGACGAGTAGATCCATTAAAACAGTTATTCTGTTCATAACTATTTTTAGCTTATATCGTTTTTATATGCGCCTAAAATGTTATAATTAAGTGGAATATGTAACTCAATACTAAATCAGCAAGTTGGGATTCTTAATTGATGATAAAAAGCAGAATCTTATTTTTTCACTCACACGAAAGGAGTAATCATGTCTTTAATTACAAACGATAAAAAACAACTATCAACAATAAATACCGAAGATACATATAAAGAAATTCGATGTTTCATCATTAGTGCTAAACAAGAAATATACAAATCTGTTAATTCAGCAATGGTTGAAGCGTACTGGAACATAGGAAAGAAAACCTATGAGGTCTGTGGTGAAAATGACCGTGCAGAATATGGAAAACAAGTATTAAAAAATATTTCCAAAGCTCTTACAAAAGAATTCGGTCAAGGATTCAGTGTTCAGAATTTGAGAAATATGAGACAGTTTTACATGAAATTTTAAAAGTGCTACACACTGTGTAGCGAATTGAGTTGGTCACATTATCGTCTATTAATGCCCATTAACGATGAAAAGGCAAGACAATTTTATATAGATGAATGTGTAAAATCAGCTTGGAGTGTTAGACAACTAGAAAGACAAATTAACACTATGTATTACCAGAGAATTTTAGCAAGTAAGGATAAAGAGTCTATCAGAAATGAAATCCAAACAACAGAACCTAAACCAGAATATGAAAAATTCATTAAAGATCCTTATGTAATGGAGTTTTTACAAATTCAACCTGATACACATGTGTATGAAGAAGATTTAGAACAAGCATTAATTGATCATCTTCAGAAATTCTTACTAGAACTTGGCAGAGGTTTCTCATTTGTTGCGCGCCAAAAAAGATTCACTTTGGACGGGCAAGATTTCTTTATTGATCTTGTATTTTACAATTACATCTTAAAGTGCTTTGTACTTATCGACTTAAAAATGGGTAAATTAACCCATCAAGATCTTGGCCAAATGCAAATGTACGTGAATTACTATACGCGATAGTTAATGAATGAAGGAGATATGAAACCTATTGGAATCGTTCTTTGTGCAGATAAAAGCGACTCCGTTGTTAAATACACATTACCTGAAGACAACACACAAATATTCGCATCAAAATATTTTACTTATTTACCAACGGAAGAAGAGCTTAAAAAAGAATTGAATTTAAATGATTTTGAAAAGCTAGAAGACTAGACACAAAAACACAATTATCTCAAACTCAAAAAAAACCTTAAGCAAGGGCTTTTTGACATTTACTAATTTTTTTAAATATACTATTTGTATATACGATAGAAAATCAATTTGGTAAATAAAGTACAGAGTATTAGACTTCCCATTAAATATAAACCTACTACTTCCATTTGAATTGTTCTAATAATCAACAATACAATCACATCCAGTATTGTTATGAAGCTCAACAATTTCACTATATACATCCTACAAATTTTTTTATAAGACATGCCAATGGTATGTAGCAGATCATACTCATTCTTATGTGAGTAGAAATGTTGATACAACTGCATATATACGTTCACAATCGAAGTGATCATCAATACAAATTGATAGAACTGAACTATTTTTTGACACATATTCATGATTTCGACAAGATTCTTTGCGTCCGTTTTATTATCGACTACATAGAAATCATCTCTTCTAGACAATTGGATATGATCAAGCTTCTTTTTTAGTAATGCTGGTTGTTTAGTATTTACCCACAAATCCCCCGTAATAAATGTATCTGGATATGAATTTAGCCATTCCATTACTTTTGATTCAGGTATATACAAAACTTTATTATCTCCACTATTTGTATGTTCTTCTACAGATAGATCGAGTACATCAATTAATTCTCCACCTTGTTTATACAGATGCAATCTTATATTGTCTTCATATGAATTACTTAAGACAAAATCATTATATTCATCTGTAACTTTGGTTTCTATTTGTTCATTATTTATATTCGCATCGCATTGAATAGTATAATTAAATTCATGCTCATATGACTTAAGAATTTCTTTTGATTCCTCAATAAATTCAGGAATCAATGTATGATCAAATATGTTAAATGTGGCACTCACATCATGTTCATACTGTACTTCTTGTTGATTTGTTTGAATCCAAGATGTTAATGACTGCATGGATACACATATAAACATCGAATTCATCGCAACAATCAGTGCAATAAACAGCCCATTCCCATTTCTCATTGTTTCAACAATAGATAGATTAAAAATATTAAATTTTCTAAAGAAATAATGTTTAGGTCGTACTAAACTCAATCCAAGCGCAAATATATATTGTATTAATAAAATCAACAATAAAATACATAGATGATATTTTGATATATGTAAACTAAATGGAAGATTCATTTGAATCCATTTTAAAAACAAACCCCACAATAATAATGTAAATCCGATTCCCATACACTCAATCAGTGCAAAAAGCAAGGTATGTTCCTTAATCATATACAAACGAATTTTCTTTTTATTCATTCCCAATATATAGAGTTGATCATAAAAAGCTTTCTTTTTCTTTAAGTGTACAGATAGAACGCTATATATAAACAAGAAACAACATATACTCATAAACAGAATCAGAAATTTAAAAATATTTTCATATTCAGCATTCAAATGATATTTGGCAACCACCATATCCGAATTCAATTCATAATCCTGTACGGGTAGTGTTGCGATTGCCGATTTATCTTTTAAATTCGCATAGACATACATCACATCCTTTTTTGAATTTGTGGTTGTATAAAAACTATAATTGACAAGCTGATTATTTTGATTTTCATATACACCACTAATCGTATATTCTTTAGACTTCTGATCTGAATATAATTTTATCGTATCCCCCACCTTATATTTATTCTGATACTTTTTATGGATCAACACCTCATTAGATTTAGGATACTTTCCTTCTATCAAACGTATTGGATAGACACTAAAATTTGTGGTTGAAACCAAAGAATCAAAAGTACCTTTATACTCATAAGGCATTGGTGTTTCATAGCTTAAACTATCTAGGTATGTATCTGTATATTCTTTATTTTGTGTATACGCATGCGCCGTATATTTAACGTCATAATCCCCATAAAAGCTTTTAGCTGCATTAATTCGATATAAATCATAAGAGTCTTTTACTACAAAGAGAGAAGTTAAAAGAAATGTGCACAAAAACAGAATACTGAATAATAAAACATAGCTTTTCTTATTGCGTCTTCTATATTTCTTGACTATATTCATACAATTTTCCCTTGTTCTAAATGAATAATTCGATCTGCATAATTTGCGATTTTTAAATCGTGCGTAACCAATACAATTGTTTTTCCCTCTTTATTCAACGCTTTTAAAATGTCCATCACATTTTCAGCATTCTCACCATCTAAATTTCCCGTTGGCTCATCGGCCAGTATGATATCTGTATGTGCAAGAATCGCTCTAGCAATCGCAACACGCTGTTGTTGCCCTCCAGACAATTCATTCGCAAAACAATCTTTTTTATGCTCTAACCCTAACACTTTCAACACTTGATTCAATTCTTTTTCATCCACTTTTTTCCCTTTAATTTGACTGGTTAAACACACATTTTCTTTCACTGTCAAAAAAGAAATTAGATTAAAAAATTGATATACATAACTAATGTATCGACTTCTTAATGTACAACACTCTACATCCGATAAAGAAGACATCTCTTTATTTCGAACTACACAACTTCCCATATAATCCGTATCTAAACCGCCAATAATATTGAGCATGGTAGTTTTTCCACTTCCGCTTGCTCCAATGATCGCAACAAATTCCCCTTTTCTTATGTGCATAGAAACTGTATCGAGTGCCACACAATCTTTATACACTTTCTTTAGATTCTGTATTTTAATCATTATTAAATCCCTCTGCCATATTTATTAACTTATTAATTCTACATTGGACCTCCAGAATATACAGTTACATATTTAGTACCCAACGCATGAGATATAGATCCTCCATATGCTGTAGAATATAACGTAATAGTAAAATATGCGATTGTTCTTGTTGTATTGAACGAGATATTATATCTTGCTGTTGTTCCTGAACCTTTTGGTGGTTGAGAAATACTTGTTGAAACGATTTTACCTGTACTGGCATCAACACTAATATAAGCGTAAATTACTTGCCCATTAATATTCACAGAGCCCTTGTTTGTATAAGACGCTCTTGTTTGAATTACATCACCCTTATTAACAACTTCAAATTTTTCTTGTTTATCATTATATCGAACAATCTCGCTACAAGAATATTCCTTATCTGGAGAATACTCCTCTACAATTGGTATTTCGCTAGATTGCTCTGCATGAATACTAGAAGTAAATGATACAACACATAAAATTGAACTAAGTACACACGCTAATATTTTTTTGATTTTCATGATATACTTCTCCTTTCTTTCAACCTCTAATAACCGTAGTTGAAGACGGCTTTGTTAATTTGTAACATTGAATATGTGAATGTGGATTTGTACATTTAATACCTGTAGCTTGACTACTTTAGGGAGGTTCTTACCACACCTTATTCCAAAACAGTG
>OIWP01000444.1_pt1 | contig 61630 bp, 48 predicted proteins | sample 1587661 | NCBI WGS metagenome assembly OIWP01 (sample SAMEA3888899, study PRJEB22519) | human gut metagenome | biome: human gut; feature: human-associated habitat; material: faeces | place: Denmark | collected 2010 | reverse complement strand
TAAAATTGCACCTTACTCAGTTGGGTGTCCAACTTTTGGGGTGCAGTCCAGCAGCGCCGCCGGGCAATAATCAGGCACGGTACCCGTGGTGTTGCCGGGTGGCGGCTGCGCCTTACCCGGCCTACAGGATCCATTCACAGGCTCACACCCCGTAGGCCCGGCAAGCGCAGCGCCGCCGGGCAAGATATCAGGCACGGTATCCTTGATTTCGCCGGGTGGCGGCTGCGCCTTACCCGGCCTACAGGATCCACTCACAGGCTCACACCCCGTACGCCCGTGCAAGCGCGCCGCCGGGCAACAGTATCCGGCCCCCTCCCCTACTTCGCCAGGCTAGCAAAGCGAGCGAAGACCGCATCAAAAATCGCCAGCCCTTGCGCCACCTGCTCAGCAGTAATGGTGCACGGCGGCACCACGTGAATGCGGTTCTCCACCACAAAGGCCAGCAGCCCGGCTTCGGTCAGGGCCCCTTTGATCGCGGCCATGTCGGCGGCGGTCAGTGGCGTTTTTTGTTCACGGCTGCTCACCAGCTCCAGCGCCTGGAACAGGCCGCGACCGCGCACCTCGCCGATAATGGCGTGCTTCTCCGCCAGCGCCTCGAGACCGGGGCGCAGCACCTCGTTGCCGATAGAGGCCGCGTTCTCAACCACCTTCTCCTCTTTCATCGCGTCGATGGTGGCGACAATCGCCGCCATCGCCAGCGGATGGCCGGAGTAGGTCAGCCCCCCGGCAAAGAAGTGGTCGTCAAAGTAGCGGGCAATCGGCTCGCTAATCAGCACCCCGCCCGCCGGCACGTAGCCGGCGTTAACCCCCTTGGCAAAGGTCACCAGATCCGGCACCACGCCATCCTGCTCGAAGGCGAACCAGCTGCCGGTGCGGCCAAAGCCGGCCATCACCTCATCGAGGATCAGCACGATGCCAAACTCGTCGGCCAGGGCGCGCACGCCCTGCATATAGCCTGCCGGCGGCACGAGGATCCCGGCGGTGCCGGGGATGGACTCCAGCAGGATCGCCGCGATGGCCGTCGGCCCCTCGCATTCAATGATCCGCCGCAGATGCGCCAGCGCGCGCTGGCACTCCTCTTCCTCAGTCGCGGCGTTGAACTCGCTGCGGTAAAGGTAGGGGTTGAAGAAGTGAACGTGGCCGCGGGAGAACTCATTCGGCACCCGGCGCCAGTCGCCGGTAGCGGCGATCGCGCTGCCGGTGTTGCCATGATAGGAACGATAGGCCGACAGCACCTTGTCGCGCCCGGTATAGAGCCGCGCCATGCGAATCGCGTTCTCATTGGCATCCGCCCCGGCGTTAGTGAAGAACACCTTACTGAAGCCCGCCGGCGCCAGGTCGACGATGCGCTTCGCCGCTTCGCCGCGGGCAAGGTTGGCGGTGGCGGGCGCGATGGTGACCAAGGTCTCCAGCTGCGACTTCATGGCCGCCAATACCCGGGGGTGCTGATAGCCAATGTTGACGTTCACCAGCTGGCTGCTGAAATCGAGCCAGGTGTTCCCCTCATAATCCCATAGCTCGCAGCCTTGCGCCCCGGCGATGACCAGCGGGTTGAGATTGCCCTGCATCGACCATGAATGAAACACATAGGCACGATCTAATTGCCGAACTTCGTCATTGCTTACCGCGACCTCGTTGTGAATTGCCAGCTTCATACCCTGCCCTCTCTCATGTCGTAGTGGTTGGCTTCATCATTGGCCTTGGCCGCGCAAATCGGATAGAGCCAGTGCGCGCATAACGATGTGACACGGTGTCACATCCCCGCCCGTCGTCTGGCCCTGTGCCTTGTCGTCCGGCGTTTTTATAGTGAAGGGACAACCGCACAGGAGAATGAGATGGCAACGAGCAACGTAGTGTTTATCACCGGGGCGACCTCGGGTTTTGGCGAAGCGGCAGCGCAGGTGTTTGCCGACGCGGGCTGGTCGCTGGTGCTGAGCGGGCGCCGCTATCCGCGACTGAAGGCCTTGCAGGACAGACTCGCCGCCCAGGTGCCGGTGCATATTATTGAGCTTGACGTTCGTGACAGCGAGGCGGTGGCTGCCGCCGTGGCGTCGCTGCCCGCCGATTTCGCCGATATCACCACCCTGATCAACAACGCCGGGCTGGCGCTGTCGCCGCTGCCGGCGCAGGAGGTGGCGCTGGAGGACTGGAAAACGATGATCGACACCAACGTCACCGGTCTGGTGACAGTCACTCACGCCCTGCTGCCGACGCTGATCCGCCATGGCGCCGGGGCGAGTATTATCAATATCGGCTCGATCGCCGGGCAGTGGCCCTATCCCGGCAGCCATGTGTATGGCGCCAGCAAGGCGTTTGTGAAGCAGTTCAGCTATAACCTGCGCTGCGATCTGCTTGGCACCGGCGTGCGGGTCACCGATCTGGCGCCGGGGATTGCCGAGACCGAATTTACCCTGGTGCGAACCAAAGGCGACCAGGCGGCATCGGATAAGCTCTATCGCGGCACCACGCCGCTGAGCGCGCGCGATATCGCCGAGCAGATGTTTTATATCGCCACGCTGCCGGCGCATATGAACATTAACCGGGTGGAGGTGATGCCGGTGCGTCAGGCGTGGCAGCCGTTCGCTATCGACCGGGATTAAGCGAAACCCGACGCATCCCCTGCCGGCGATACCGGCAGGGGATGCAGGCCGGACTAACGGCTGCTTTGCAGAAACTGCCTGACGCGTTCGGAGTCAGGCTGAGTGAAGAACTTCTCCGGCGGCGCCTTCTCAATCAGCAGTCCCTTCTCCAGAAACACCACCTCGTTGGACACCTGGCGGGCAAAATCCATCTCGTGGGTCACCACCACCATGGTGTAGCCCTCGGCGGCAAGGGCTTTCATTACCCCCAACACCTCATTAACCAGTTCCGGATCCAGCGCCGACGTCGGTTCATCGAAGAGAATAACTTCCGGCGACATCGCCAGCGAACGGGCGATCGCCACCCGCTGCTTCTGTCCGCCGGAGAGAGTGATCGGGTAGACATCGGCTTTGTGCGCCATGCCGACTTTCTCCAGCTGCTGCATGGCCATGGCCTTCGCCTCGTCTCGTTTCATGCCCTTAACGCGCAGCAGCGCCTCGCTGACGTTCTGCTGCACGGTCAGGTGCGGCCACAGGTTAAAACTCTGGAAGACCATCCCCACCCGCTCGCGGATTTTGGCCAGCTGGCGGTGCGACATCGCCCGGCCGCGCTGTTCATCAATCCCCAGCCGCTGACCGCCGATATGAATTTCACCGCGGTCCGGCTGTTCCAGCCAGTTCATACAGCGCAGCAGGGTGGATTTTCCCGACCCGGACGAGCCGAGAATACTCACCACGGTCCCCTTCTCCACCGTCAGGTTAATATCCCGCAGGACTTCCACATTATCGAACTGTTTGGAGACGTTTTTGACGCTTACGGCAATAGACTCAGGCATGGCTCATTCCTCTTTTGGCTCCCCAGGCGGTCAGGCGCTTAATCAGCAGCTCCAGCAGAATGCTGATCGCCCAGTAAAGCCCAATGGCGACGATAAAGGCGTTAAACGGAATAAAATAGGTCGCCTGGACGCTGTTGGCGGCGGCGGTGATCTCCTGAACGGTAATAATGCTCAGGAAAGCGGTGTCCTTCAGGCAAATAATCAGCTGATTGCCGATCAGCGGTAAGGCGGAAGAGACGATATTGGGTAAAATAATCCGCCGAAAAATGGCATAGCGAGAAAAGCCCTGAGCAATCGCCGCTTCAATATATCCGCCGGAAAATACCCGCCGCTGGCTGCGCAATATTTCAAAGAAATAGGCGCCATGATAAATAATCAGGGACAGTAAACCGGCGGTCCACGGCTCCATGCTAATACCGAGCTGCGGCAGTCCGTAATACAGAAGATAAGCGAGGATCAAAAAAGGGATCGCGCGCATCAGGCTGACGAAACCAATAATAATCCGGTTAATCACTTTCTTTTGATATTCGCTAAAATAACACAGCGCAATACCGATAATCAGCGCCGCCAGGGCGGCGGTAATAAACAGTTCGAGGGTCGCGAATAACCCGGCAATAAAGCTATCGCGAACCGACCAGATAACGCCCCACTGATTCATAATGCCTCCCGTTCCTAGCGCGCCAGACGCCTGGCTTTACGTTCCGCGATACCCTGCAGCTTCAACAAACAGCCGATGATCGCCACATACAGCAGGCCGGCGGCGAGGATCGGCGACAGCGGCTCGTAGGTGACCGAGGATATACGGTTGGTGACCCGGGTGAGATCCACCACGCCAATCACGGCGATCGCGGGGCTACCTTTGATCAAAAAGGACATCTCATTGACCAGCGCCGGCAGGCTCTCGATCCACATCTGCGGCAGCATGATGTAGCGGAAGTAGGTCCAGCGGCGCATCCCTACCGACTCCGCCGCCTCCCGCTGTTCGCGCGGAAAGGTGCGGAAGGCATTGCGCCAGATCTCAGCGTTAAACGCCGACGTGTTAAGCGTCAGCGCCACGATGGCGGCCACGTTCTTGTCGAGGTTAATGCCCATCGTGGGCAGGGAAAGGAACAGAAATAGCACCAGCGTCACCAGCGGCGTCGCGCGGGCCAGACTGATATAAACCACCAGCAGCTGGTCGATCACCGGCAGGCGCAGCATCCGTACCAGGGCAATCAGCAGGCCAGCCACCACCCCGAAGGCGATAGCGATGGCCGAAATCCAGAGGGTCGTCCATGCGCCTTCGATTAATAATTGCCAGGAAATTGCATCCATGAGGCCCTCCTTCTCAACAACAGGCGGCGGTCGCCCGCCGCGGAATATTACAGTCCGGCGAGTTTGTGAAACTGTTCCGGGCTGGTGATCGCCTCGGTCGGCAGGTTGTCATAGGTTTCGCCGAACCATTTTTTCTGCAGCTCGGCGAGCTTGCCGGTCTCCTTCATGTGGTTCATAAACCTGGTCATATAGGCCAGCAGCTGCGGCGAGTTTTTCGGGATCGGCCACGCCATATACCCCGGTCCGGAGACGGCCAGCCCTTTGGCGAAGACCTTCGGTTTGGCTTTCGCCAGGTCGTTTACCGAGATCACCACGTTAATCACGTAATCCAGTCGCTTGTTCGCCAGGTCGGCGTAGGCTTCCGGATAGGAGGGATACTCCACCACCGGCCCCAGCTTGCCGCCGGTCTTCTCCAGCATCGCCTTCAGCTCCGGCAAACGCGCCAGCAGCGCGCTCCCGGCCTGTACCCCCACTTTTTTGCCGCTGAGATCGGCAATGGTATTTAGCGAGGTATCGCCAGCGCGTTTGACGAAATAGTGCTGCGCGGAGGCCCACGGTGGGGTGAAATCAAAGACCTTCAGCCGCTCATCGGTAATAACCGCCCCGGTTAAGGCCATATCGTATTGCCCGGTGGAGACAGCCGCTAATAATCCGGTCCACGGTAATATGCTCTGGTCGACATGGAATTTGGCGTACTTACGTAATTCCTCAAGCATATCTTTGTTAAAGCCATCGGCCTGGCCATTATTCATAAAGTTAAACGGCGCATAATCATCTTCCGTCGCCACTTTCAAGGTGCCGGATTTTTCTATTTCCGGAAGATCGGCCGCGACGGCGTGATAAGAAAAAGCGACCGTTAATACAGCGCTCAGACACATTGATGCCAATGATTTTTTCATTATTTCACCCCTGATTGATTGGCCAGACGGGTTCATTCCAGAACGCGAAAAGGTTTCTGCAAAATAGTGGCCGGGGACGTTCCGGTCCACGGCGGCTGAATACGTTTTTAATGTGGGAGCGTTTTTCAATTCCGTATAGAGCCAGATGGGCCGCATCGCTGTGTCAGATGGCGGCAGGGTGGTATGGAATTTGCTGAGTGTAACGGGTGGTCGCAATGCGTTATTGCCAGAGGAGCCCCGTATGATCCGTCACCTGTTACACGTTGATTTTCAGCCTGGCCGCGGTTTGCAGGAACAGGTGCGAGAGACGCTGGTGAATGCCATTCTCAGCGGGATCTTTGCCGCCGACACCCCGCTGCCCTCCTGTCGCCAGTTGGCCAGCCAGCTTCGCGTCTCGCGCAACACCACCGCGCTGGTGTTCGAAAGTCTGGTCAACGAGGGCTACCTGATTAGCCGCCCACGCAGCGGTTACTACCTGCATCCCGACTATCATGAAGCTTCGCCTGCCGCCGTCGAGAGTGCACCGCAGCGCGAAGCGGCTGCACCACGCTGGGGCGACCGGCTGCAGATGACCCCCAGCCAGCAGGAGTCGATCCTCAAACCGGCGGGCTGGATGCACTACCGCTACCCGTTTATCTACGGCCAGCCCGATACCCGGCAATTCCCGCTGGCCACCTGGCGCTCGGCGGCGAACTGGCTGCACGGCGGGGTGCGCGACCCGGCGTGGGTCATCGACCATATTGACCAGGATGTGCCGATGCTGATCGAGCAGATCCGCACCCGGGTGCTGCCCAAGCGCGGCATTGTCGCCGCGCCGGATGAAATTCTCATCACCCTTGGTTCGCAAAATGCGCTCTACCTGCTGACCCGACTGCTGCTCTCTTCCACCACCCGCATTGGCGTCGAAAACCCCTGCTTCCGCGAAGCCATCAACACCTTTCTGCTCGCCGACGCCGAGGTGGTGCCGCACCCGGTGGATGAAGAGGGGATCGTGCTTAATGAGCGTCCCTGCGATTACTACTATGTCACACCAGGCCATCAGGTGCCCACCGGGGTGACCATGAGCAGTGCGCGGCGTCGCCAGTTGCTGGAGCATGCCACCCGCCATGACGCGGTCATTATTGAAGATGATTATGACTCGGAGAGTAACTTTACCCTCAACCCGCTGCCGGCGCTGAAGGCCAGCGATCGCAGCGGCCGGGTGGTGTATGTCAGCAGCCTGTCAAAAGCGCTGTCACCGGGGTTGCGGTTGGGGTTTATGGTCGCCGACCCGGACCTGATCGACGAGGCGCGCGCCCTGCGCCGGCTGGTCTATCGCCATCCGCCGACCAACATTCAGTACCAGATGGCCCACTTCCTTGCACAGGGCCATTATGAGACCCATCTGCGGCGCTACCACTATGACTCCGCCCAGCGCTGGGAGTGTCTGCACGCCGCCCTGCAGCGCTATCTGCCGTCGTGTCGCGCGCTGGCGGGGAGCGAACATGCTAACGCCTTCTGGCTGCAGACCCCGGCGCAGATCAACACCCAGCAGCTCACCTGGCGCGCCGCCCACGCCGGCGTGCTGATTGAGCCCGGGGCGCGCCATTTTCTTAACGCCGCGCCGCCGGATAACTATTTTCGCATGGGATTCCACGCCATTAACCCTGACGCCATCGCCCAGGGGGTGGAGGTCCTGCGCGGCCAGCTGGAGCAGATGGGTTAGCGGTATTGTTCATACTCAACGGCGTCGCGCACGCTGAGCAGCGCCGGGCGCAGGCTGTCGAAAGGCACCGATCCGAGCGCAATGCGCAGCGCCTGCGGGATCGTGGCGGAGACGCAGAACGGCTCGGCGGTCGATACCGAAATGCGGCGTTCCATCAGCGCATTCGCCAGCCGATCGGCCCGGCTCTCTTCACCCAGAGGCAGCCAGACGAAGTACGAATCGGGATGACTGACGACGGGAAGCCCGCAAAGTAGCTCGCGGGCCACCTGCTGCCGCTGTCGCGCATCCTGGCGTTTCTGCGTTTCAAAGCGCGCCACCGTGCCATCTTCAATCCAGGCGCAGATCAGCGAACTTATCAGCGTCGGCGTATTCCACGTCGTGGCCCGGATGGCGCGCTCAATCTCCGGGCGATAGCGCGGCGGAGAAATCACCACCCCCACGCGCAGTCCGGTGGCGATATTTTTTGAAAATCCGGTGACATAGACCGTTCTTTCCGGCGCATAGCTGACCACCGGCGGCGGCGGATGGCTCACCAGCCGGGCGTAGGCGGCATCTTCAATAATCAGCAGATCGTGCTGGCGCGCGAGATCGGCCAGCGCCTGTCGCTGCCCGGTGTTGAGCACCCAGCCCAGCGGATTGTGCAGCGTCGGCATGGTATACACCGCCCGCACCCGCCGCTGCTGGCACAGCGTCTGAAGCGCCTGCAGGTCCGGTCCCTCCGGCCGACAGGGGATCGCCGCCAGCTCCAGATGATACAGCGCCGCCAGAACCTTGAAGCCCGAATAGGTCAGCGCATCCACCGCCACCACATCCCCCGGACGTAACAGCCCCATGACGGTCACCGCCAGCCCGTGCTGTGCGCCGTTGACGATCAGGACATTTTCCGCGTCCGGCGCAAAGTGCTGGCAGGTCAAATGGCGGGCGATAATGTCCCGCTCGGCGAGCCGCCCGGCGTGAGGCTGATAGCGCAGATGCGAGTCAATATCGCCCGCCATCGCCAGCTGCCTGAGCGCCTCGCGCAGCGCATCGCCCTGATCCGGCAGCGAAGGGTAGTTGAAATTGAGATCCACGACATCGGCGGCCACCACCTGCTGATCGACCCCATGCCCCGGCGGCAGCGAGAGGTCGCGCACGAAGGTGCCGCGGCCGGTTTCGCCGCTGACCAACCCCATCTCTTCCAGTTCACGGTAGACGCGCGTGGCGGTGGCCAGCGAGAGGCGTTCTCCGGCGGCAAGGGTACGGTGCGTCGGCAGACGGCTGCCGGCGGGCAGCTGCCCGCTGCGGATCGCCTGCGCATATCGGTCGACAACGGCTTTATATCGGGCTTTCATCGTGAAATGTATCTATGACAATAATTTGATTGTATTAGATTGGCCACATTACCATCGCCGCTGACGATGCTCAAGCGGGCGCAGCCCAATCAGATAACGCGAGGTTAACGTGGTAGATTCAGCAATGGATAAATCGGCGCCCGGTCCCTGGTCCGGATGGGTTCATGGTTTACTGGGGGTGATCATTTTCAGCGGTTCGCTGCCCGCGACTCGGCTGGCGGTGCAGGATATGGATCCGTTGTTATTGACCTTTCTGCGCGCCTCTATCGCCGGGCTGCTTGCCATCGCGCTGCTGGTGGGCTTTCGCCAGAAACGCCCGCGCCTGGCGCAGCTTGTGTCCCTGATCATCGTCTCATCCGGGGTGGTGGTCGGCTTTCCGCTACTCACGGCGCTGGCCCTGCAGCGCATCACCTCGGCGCATTCGATTGTGTTTATTGGCCTGCTGCCGCTGATGACCGCCCTCTTTGGCGTACTGCGCGGCGGCGAACGCCCGCGGCGGGCTTTCTGGATCTTTTCGCTGCTGGGCAGCCTGCTGGTGGTGGGATTCGCCCTGACGCAAAATGCGGCGGCCTCGCTCAGCGGCGATCTGCTGATGCTGGCGGCGGTTATCGTCTGCGGCCTCGGCTATGCGGAAGGGGCGAAGCTGACGCGGGAGCTCGGCGGCTGGCAGGTGATCTGCTGGGCGCTGGTGATTGCCCTGCCGTTGATGCTCCCCGCCTCGCTGCTGGTTCAGCCCGCGTCCTGGCATGCCATCTCGGCCTCCTCCTGGGCGGCGCTCGGCTATGTGTCGCTGTTCAGCATGCTGATCGGTTTCATCTTCTGGTACAAAGGGCTTGCCGCGGGCGGGATCGCCGCCGTCGGCCAGCTCCAGCTATTGCAGCCGTTCTTCGGACTTGGCCTGTCGGCGGCGCTGTTGCACGAAACCGTCAGCCCCTTGATGCTGGCGGTCACGCTGGGCGTGGTGCTGTGCGTGGTGGGCTCGCGCAAATTTGCCCGCCAGCGGGTTGGCGCAGGGAGCGGGAGCCGTGATTGACCGCCCCGTCATCCGCCGTCCCGGGTCGCGTCGGTGTAACCGCCTTACCCGGGTGACAGCATGATAAACGGCTGGAGGACGCGCCGCCGGGGAGGACGACCGTCTACACCGGCCGCGCGTACTGAAGCATCACCTGCAGCAGCACGTTGGCCCCGGCGGCGACGTGCTCCGGCGAGGCATACTCAATTTCGTTATGGCTGATCCCGTCCTTGCAGGGGATAAAAATCATCCCGGTGGGCGCCAGGTAGCTCATATACACTGCGTCATGCCCGGCGCCGGAGACGATCGGCCGCGCCGGATAGCCCAGCCGCTGCGCGGCATCGGCAATGGCCTGCTGGCATTCGGCATCGAACGGCGCCGCCGGATAGTGGCTTACCTGCTTCAGGGCCACCTGCAGACCGCTCTCCCGCTCAACCTCCGCGATAAACGCCCGCAGCTGGCGATCCATCTCGTCCACCAGCGCATCGCTGAGATTGCGCATATCAATGGAGAAGGTGACCTCCCCGGGCACCACGTTGCGGCTGTTGGGCCACACCTGCACGCTACCGACCGTGCCGCGTCCCTCTTCGCTGCGCCCGGCAATGGCCACCACTTCCTGCATAATGCGGGTCGCCACCTGCAGGGCATCCTGACGCAGGCGCATCGGCGTGGGTCCGGCGTGCGAGGCCTGGCCGGTGACCACGCAGTCGTACCAGCGGATCCCCAGCACGCCCTGCACGATACCGATGGTTTTCGCTTCATCTTCGAGAATCGGCCCCTGCTCAATGTGCGCCTCAAAATAGGCGCCGATGGGATGGTCCCCCGGGGTCTGCTCGCCGATATAGCCGATCTGCTCCAGCGCCTCGCCGACGCTGACGCCCTCTTTATCCGTGACGGCCCAGGTCTCCTCCAGCGGGAAGACCCCGGCAAAGACCCCGGAGCCCATCATCACCGGCACAAAGCGCGACCCCTCTTCGTTGGTCCAGAACACCACCTCAATCGGCGCGTCGGTGTCAATCTGCAGATCGTTGAGCGTGCGCACCACCTCCAGCGCCGCCAGCACGCCGTAGTTGCCGTCAAATTTGCCGCCGGTGGGCTGGGTGTCAATATGGCTGCCGGAGACGATGGGCGGCAGGCCGGGGTTGCGGCCTTCCCGGCGCATAAACACATTGCCGATTTTATCGATGGTGACGCTCATCCCGGCCTCCCGCGCCCAGCCTATTACCTTGTCCCGCCCCTGGCGGTCGAGGTCGGTGAGGGTCAGACGGCGGCAGCCGCCCTTCGGCGTGGCGCCGATCTGCGCGAGATCCATTAACGACGCCCACAGGCGATCGCCATTGATGCGCCAGCCGGTGGTGTCGGTCGCGGGGGTAAAAAGTACATCACTGCTCATGGTAGTCTCCTGACATCAAGGTCGCCGCCAGCGTAACCGGCGGTGGAAATGCGCTATCAACGCCTGGTCTTCATCCTGTATGGTTTTTTGCCGCCGATCAGACGGCCAGGGCCTGGGCGTTAGCGTCAATCGCCAGCTCGCGCCAGCGGTGGCAACTCACCGCGTGGCGTTCCGCGACGGATTCCGTCGGCGGCAGACTCTGCTCACAGACCGGGCGACGGTGCGGGCAGCGCTCGGCAAATGCGCAGCCGGGCGGCAAGCGCGCCAGATCCGGCGGCGCGCCGGGAATGCAGTGCAGGGCATCACCTTTCTTAAGCCCCTCTTTCGGCCGACTGCCCAGCAGCACCTGGGTATAAGGATGGCGCGGGTGGCGCAGGATCTCGCTCATCGACGCTTCCTCGACGATCCGCCCGGCGTACATCACCGCCACCCGGTCGGCGATCTCCACCGCGGCGCCGATATCGTGGGTCACAAACACGATCGACAGCCCGCGCTGCTTTTGCTGCTCGCGCAGCAGGATCAGGATCTGGATTTGCACCGTGGCGTCGAGGGCGGTGGTCGGCTCATCCGCCAGCAGCAGCTGCGGGTTACAGGAGAGCGCAAGGGCGATCATCGCCCGCTGGCGCATTCCGCCGGACATCTCGTGCGGGTAAGCATCCAGCCGCCGCTCGGGGCTGGGAATGCGCACCTGGCGCAGGGCCTCCAGCGCCCTGTCCCGGGCCGCCTGGCGCGACAGCCCTTCGTGGCGGCGCAACCCTTCAATAATCTGCTGCCCGACGGTGTAGACCGGATCGAAGGCCAGCAGCGGCTCCTGAAAAATCATCGCGCAGCGTCCGCCGCGATAGCGCCGCAGCTGGCTGGCGCTCATCGTCAGCACCTCGTCGTCCCCCACCTGCAGGGTGCCGGAGAGCTCACTGCTCCCTGGCGGGTGCAGGCGCATCAGCGCCCGCAGGGTCACGCTCTTGCCGGAACCCGACTCGCCAATCAGCGCCATCACCTCCCCCTTTTGTACCTCAAAGGAGACCCCGTTGACCGCGTTGATGGTCTGTCCGTCGCGGCGAAAGACGACCCGCAGGTCGCGCACATGGACAAAGGCGTTATCCGACATGGCTGACCTCCTTAAGGGGGATGCTTTGATGCCAGGGCGAGGCCGGCTGCGCCATCAGGCAGGCGCTCTGGTGCCCCTCCCCGACCGCCTCCAGCCGCGGTTTCACCTCGGCGCAGACCGCCTTCGCATGCGGGCAGCGGGTGTGAAAGCGGCAGCCGCTCGGCGGCGCGATGGGGCTGGGGGGATCGCCGCTTAGCGGCGAGGTCAGGGTGCGGTTTTCCGGGTCCATGGAGGGCATCGAGCTTAACAGCGCCCGGGTATAGGGGTGGGCGGAGGCGGTAAACAGCTGCTCCGCCGGGCCAATCTCCACCACTTCGCCAAGGTACATGACGAGGATCCGATCCGACAGCCAGCGAACCACGTGCAGATCGTGGCTGATGAACACGTAGGTCAGCTCGAGAGTCCGTTTCAGGTCCTGCAGCAGGTGCAGCACCTGGGCTTCCACCGATTTATCCAGCGCCGACACTGCCTCATCGAGGATCACCAGCCGCGGCTTCATCGCCAGCGCGCGGGCGATATTCACCCGCTGCCGCTGGCCGCCGGAGAGCGCATGCGGGTAGCGGTCGGCAAAGCGCGCCGGCTCAAGGCCAACGTGCGCCAGCAGATAGCGGGCATATTCGCTGGCCTCTCTGGCGCTGACGCCGTGGACGCGCTGGCCGAAGGCGATGCTCTCCTCCATGGTCAGGCGCGGATTGAGCGAAGCATAGCTATCCTGAAAGACCATCTGCACCTGGCGACGGTAGGCTTTCAGCGGCAGACGCGACGAGCCGACCCCCTGTCCGTCGAAGATCAGTTCGCCGCTGTCCTGGGTGAGCAACTGCATCAGCAGCCGGGCGGTGGTCGATTTGCCGCAGCCCGACTCGCCGACCACCCCCAGGGTTTCGCCTTTCATCACCGTGAAGCTGATATCGTCCACCGCCTGCACCACCTCCCGGCCTTTGCCGCCGCGAAAGTACTTCAGCAGGTGATTGACCTTCAGCAGCGGCTGCGCCGGCCCGCCAAGGTCGATATTGATAAAGGGTTGCATCGCTTACTCCTTAATCGCCATTGCCGCACGCAGGCGGTCCGCGAGGATATTGAACGAAATGGAGGTGATAAAAATCATCAGGCCCGGCAGGGCGGCCACCCACGGCTGGGTATAGATTGCCGTGCGCAGCGTATTGAGCATCAGCCCCCACTCAGGCTCCGGCGGCCGCACGCCGAGACCGAGAAACGACAGGCCGGAGGCGAGGATCATGCACACCGAAATCAGCCCGGTGGAGAAGACGAAGATCGGCCCGAGCACGTTGCCCAACACCTGGACGCGGATAATGGTCAACGCGCTGGCGCCAGTGGCCCGGGCGGCGTCGATATAGTCCATATGCCGCACCTGGGCGGTCACGCTCTCGGCAATCCGCGCCACCTGCGGGACAAACACGAGGGTCAGCGACAGCAGCGCATTGCCGATGCCCGCCCCCAGCGCTCCCGACAGCGCAATCGCCAGCAGGACGGAGGGAAAGGCATAGAACACATCCACAGTGCGCATAATCACGGTATTGGTTTTGCCGCCCGTGTAGCCGGCGATAATCCCGATGGCCCCGCCGATAAAAAAGGCAAACACCACCGGGACAATTCCCATAAACAGCGACAGTCGGGTGCCAAGGATCAGCCGCGACAGCATGTCGCGTCCCAGCTCATCCGAGCCCAGCGGGAAGCCATCGCTGCCGATGGGTTTCAGGCGCAGGAACATCGACGTTTGATAGGGATCTTTGACGATAAGCCACGGACCGAGCAGCGCCAGGGCCAGCAGCAGGAGGATCACCACGCCCACCACCACCCCGCCGGGGTCGCGCAGTAGGCGGCGCAGCACGCCGCGCCAGTAACCTTGCCGGGTAGCGTGGGCCGCTGCGGCCGGGACCGCTTTCGTCGTTGCCGTATCCACCATGGTCAGCTCCTCTTAATACGCGGGTCGAGGGTGGTCTGCAAAATATCCACCAGCAGGTTGAGCAGCAGGAAAAACAGCGCCAGCACCCAGATGGTGCCCTGCAGCAGGGGCAGGTCGCGCTGAAAAATGGCGGTATTGAGCAGCAATCCGGTTCCCGGCCAGGAGAAAACGGTCTCCACAAGGATCGAGCCGCCCATCAGATAGCCCACCTGCAGCCCCATCACCGCCAGCGCGGTGGGCGCGGCATTTTTCATGACATGGACAAAGATGCGCGACTCGTTGAGCCCGCGGGCGCGCAGGCCAACGATAAACTCCTGGCTGAGGATATCGGCCACCTGCGAGCGCACGGTGCGGGCGATAATCCCGGTCGGGATCACCGACAGGGTGAGGGCCGGCAGCAGCATGAACTGCAGGTGCGCCCAGTCCCATTGCCAACCCACCTCGCCTATCGGCCCGCCGCCGGTGGCCGGCAGCAGCGCGAACTTGACGCTGCAGAGGATCACCAGCAGCATCCCCAGCCAGTAGTGCGGCACGCTGACGCCAAACACCGACAATACCGAGGCCAGACGGTCAATGACGCTGTTGCGAAAATAGCCGGCGACAAAGCCGAACAGGCTGCCGAGGACAAAACCGATCGCCGTCGCCAGCAGCGCCAGGCGCAGAGAGTAAGCCACCGCGGTCATCACTTCGTCTATCACCGGGCGGCCGGTGGCGACCGACATACCAAGGTCGCCGTGCAGCGCCCGCCACAGCCAGTGGATAAACTGCAGGGGCAGCGGCTTATCAAAGCCGTAAGCCTGCATTAATGTCTGACGCAGCGCCTCCGAGGCGTCCGGCGGCATCACCGACACCAGCGGGTCGCCCGGGGCGATCTGCACCAGCATGAAACAGATCACCGCCACCCCCAGCATGGTGGGGATAGCCAGCAGAATGCGGTATAGCAGCGTATTGATCATCGGTCGCCCCTTTCGCGATTACTCTTTTTTGCTCACCAGGCTGAGGTCGATAAACCAGCTCTGCGGTTGCACCACCCCGGTCACCGCAGGGGAAATCGCACGCGGCCCGACGTCGTGGGCGACAAACAGGAATGGCACCTGATCCACCAGCGCGGCGTGCAACTCACCGGCCGCTTTGTTCATCTCCGCCGGGGTAAAGGCGTGCTTGACGGCGGCGGCCAGCTTCTCCGTCTCCGGCGTGGAAAAGTAACCCCAGTTGGTCGCCACCGGCGGAAACGCTTTGGCCGTCGAGAAGCGGATCAGGCCAAAGTAAGGATCGTTAACCGCGGCGCTGACGTTGATCGCATCGATCCCTTTCGCCGAGGGGTCCCGGGCGCCCAGGCGCCAGTTGGTAAACAGGGTGTTCCATTCCACCACTTTGATATCCACATTGAAGAAGCAGCTCTTCAGGCTCTGCTGGATATACTCGTTCATCGGCAAGGGCTGCATCTGCCCGGAGCCGGAGGCCGAGGTAGCCACCGTGACGTGCAGCGGTTTGCTGGCATTGTATCCGGCCTCGGTCATTAGCTGGCGGGCGGCGTCCGGGTCATATTTTATCTGGAAGGTGGGTTTGCCATGCCACGGGCTGTCAGCCTCGTAGACCCCAGTGGCCTCGGTCATGTAGCCGCCGAGGTAGCTCTTCAGCTCGGCACGGTTCAGACACAAGTTGGCCGCTTTGCGCACGCGGATGTCCTGCCACGGCGATCCTTTTTCAAAGGAGAACTGCCAGGGCCACAGATGCGGCTGGGTGTTGGCGTAGAGGTGAAAACCCTGAGACTTGATCTGATCGATGGCGTCCGGCGCCGGGGCTTCAATCCAGTCCACCTGCTTCGACAACAGCGCCGCGGTACGGGCGTTGGCCTCCGGCAAGGGGATCAGCACCACTTTATCCACCCGGGGAATGCGATCTTTGTTCCAGTAGTCCGGGTTTTTATCGAGGATCAGCTGCTGACGCGGCACCAGCTTCTCCAGTTTGAACGGGCCGCTACCCACCGCGTGGGCGGCGAAGGCGGTCCACGCCTGTTTGCTGCGCGCGGCGCTATCTCTCACGCTGGCCGGCACCGCGTCATACTGCTTCTGCCACGCCGTCGGCGAGACGATAAACAGGTTGGTGATGTTGTACGGCAGCAGCGCATCCGGTTCCGAGGTGGTCAGCGCCACGGTGTGGTCGTCAATTTTCTCTGCGCCGGTGAGGGTCGGCATGCGCGACAGGGTGTTGCCGATCTGACCCGGGGCGTACTGCGGCGCCGCTTTATTCAGCACCTTATCCACGTTCCAGACGATGGCGTCGGCGTTCACCTCCGTCCCATCATGAAACTTCACCCCCGGACGCAGGGTGAAAATCCAGCGGCTGGTGTTCTGCGGATCGATGTGCCACTCGGTCGCCAGCCCCGGCACCAGACCGCTGGGCTTTTCACCTTGCGACAGATCCCACTCCACCAGCGCGTCGTACAGCGGGATGCCGGTAAAGCGGTTGCCCTCATAGCCTTGATCCGGCTGGCCAAGGGTTAACGGAATATCCGCGGCGGTCATGGCGATCCGCAGCGTGGAGGCGTTGGCAGGTAAGGCGGCGCCCGCCAGGGCCAGTGCGCCGCTCACCGCCACGGCGAGACGACCGGCACGCGAAAATAACGTCTTTTTGTGCATCACATGATCCCTGTTAAATAAAGTGTCACGGATTAACAGGCAAAATGCGTACCAGCTCTTACGCGGACGAAAATAGGCCAAAACCGACCGGTAAAATAAGAATGACTTATATTATCACCATGATAATTATGGGAAAATAATTGCATCTTATTCCGCCGCACCGCCAGCGGGAAATATGTTGCAGAATTGCACCAGCCGCTATATGGCAAATTTCAAATAATCACTCTGCGTCACTTTTTATTCATCCCCCGTCCACCGCCGCCGCGTATTCTCCGTCGGGATCAATCCCTTCTATACTTCAGGGAACACATCGACCGGGAGAGACTATGCCTTTAGCCGATTTTCACCGCTCCGATCCTTTTACCCTCGGTATCGAACTGGAGCTGCAGGTGGTGAACCCGCCGGGTTACGACCTCAGCCAGGATGCCTCGACGCTGATTGCCGACGTCCAGCATGAGCTGACCGTGGGAGAAGCCAAACACGACATCACCGAGAGCATGCTGGAGATCGCCACCGGGGTGTGCCGCGACATCAGCCATGCGCAAATCCAGCTCAGCGCCATCCAGCAGGCGGTCCAGCGCGCGGCGCTGCGCCATCATCTGCAGATCTGCGGCGGGGGTTCCCATCCCTTTCATGCCTGGCAGCGCCAGCAAATCAGCGATAACCCGCGCTATGTCAAAACCGTCGAGCATTTTGGCTATCTGGCACAGCAGGCGACGGTCTTTGGCCAGCATGTGCACGTCGGCTGCCAGAGCGGCGACGACGCCATCTATCTGCTGCATGGCCTGTCGCGCTTTGTACCGCACTTCATCGCCCTTAACGCCGCCTCACCGTGGTTCGACAGCACCGACAGCCGCTTCGCCTGTTCGCGCCTGAACCGCTTCTCCTCCTATCCCGACAACGGTCCGATGCCGTGGGTGGCCGACTGGCAGGGGTTTCGTCGCCTGTTCCGCCAGCTGAGCTACACCAGCATGATCGATAGCATGAAGGATCTGCACTGGGATATTCGTCCCAGCCCGCAGTTTGGTACCGTCGAGGTGCGGGTGATGGACACCCCCCTGACCCTTGCCCAGGCGATCCACATCGCCGGCTTTATTCAGACCCTGGCCTGCTGGCTGTTGACGGAGCGTCCTTTTAAGCACCAGCCTGATGATTATCTGCTGTACCCCTTTAACCGCTATCAGGCCTGCCGCTACGGGCTGGACGGGACCCTCACCGACGTGCGCAGCGGGGAGCAGCGCAGCATCCGCCAGGAGATCCTGCAGCTCGCCGACCGGCTGGCCCCTTTCGCCCATCAGCTGAAGGCGACGGCAGCGCTGGAGGCGGTGGTTCGCCAGGCGAAATCGCCGCAAAGCGAGGCGCAGCAGATGCGCGACTTTATCGCCAACGGCGGTTCGCTTTCCGGGCTGGTGCAAAAACACTGTGAGATTTGGGCGGCATAAGGCAGCGAGGCGGGTATACTCGGCGCAGACTATAGAAAGGACTGCCCATGTTATTACGTTGCCTGCTCCCTCTGGCGCTGCTGCCCCTGGCCGCCGTCGCCAGCGCCGCCTGTACCCTCACCGACCCGACGCTGACCCTGCAGAGCTATCGGGTGGATGCGCAGAAAGAGCGCATTGCGATGTACTGGCAGGATCGGCACGGCAAAGCCTGGGGTTCCCTGCGTTCGCTGCTGGCGGGTATCGATGGCGACGGCCGGGTGCAGATGGCGATGAACGGCGGCATTTACGATAAGGCCTACGCGCCGCTGGGGCTGTATATCGAAGACGGCAAACAGCTGACGCCGGTCAACCGCTCCGCCGGCGGCGGGAACTTCTTTATCCGCCCCGGCGGCGTATTCCTGGTGGAAAACGGCCGGGCGAAAATCGTGCCGCTGCCGGCGTACAAACCCTCTCCCGCCATCCGCTATGCGGTGCAGTCCGGCCCGATGCTGATTGAAAATGGCCTCATCAACTGGCGACTGAAGCCCTCCGCCAGTTCGCGCAAGCTGCGCAACGGGGTTGGTATCGATAAGCAGGGCCGGGTGGTGTTTATGCTCAGCGATCGCGAGACCAACTTTTACGATTTTGCCTGCTATGCGCAGTCAAAGCTTGGCGTGCGGCAGATGCTTTATCTCGACGGCACCCTGTCGAAGATGTACCGCAAAGGCGGCAGCGTGCCGTGGCAGTATCATCCGTTCGTGACCATGATAACGGTGGAGAGAAAATAGCGGGCGCGTTTGGGGGCGGCCATTCCAGCCAGGAGAGTGAATAAATTAACGACAGGCCGGGCAAGGTATTGCCGCCGTGCCCGATGTCCTTGCCCGGTGGCGCTGCGCTTACCGGGCCTACAGAGTCTGTTCGCTATGGTGTGGCTCCTGAAATCTACGGGCGTGCAGCAGGGCTGATTCCCGCTGAAATCGGCGAACCGAAGGTCGGCAGATAAGGCGGGGCTCACGCCCAAACGCAACGTGAACGCAAAACCCACCCTCACCCTACCCCTCTCCCAAAGGGAGAGGGGACCGCCCGGTAGTCGTTGCAGCCTGGAGTATCCCCGTTACCGACCGGTAGCGCCGCGCTTACCCCCGCCGATGCGCCCACTCGCGCATACGCTGAAACAGTACATACAGCGACGGGATAAACAGGATGCCAACCATCGTCGCCACCAGCATCCCGCTGAATACCGTGGTGCCGATGATCCGCCGGCTCTGCGCCCCGGCGCCGGTGGCGAGCATCATCGGCATAATGCCGATAATAAACGACACCGCGGTCATCATTACCGCGCGGAAGCGGCGGGTAGCCCCCTCGCGCGCAGCGTCGACTATCGACAGCCCCTCCTCGCGCCGGCTGCGGGCGAACTCAACGATCAGAATCGCATTCTTCGCCGCCAGGGCGATCAGCAGCACCAGCCCTATTTGAACATACACATCGTTGGCATAGCCCGCGGTCCACAGCCAGAGCAGCGCTCCGCCGATGGCGAACAGCACCGAGAGCATGACGCTCGCCGGCAGCGTCCAGCTCTCATACTGCGCCACCAGGAACAGCCACGCCATCGCCACCGCCGCCAGCACGATCCACACCGCCTGATTACCGGTCTGCTGCTCCTGCCAGGAGATCCCGCTCCAGGCATAGTCATATCCCGGCGGTAGATGGGCCTGCAAAATCTGCTCCATGGCCGCCATCGCCGTGCGGCTGCTGACCCCCTCGGCCGCTGAACCGCTCACCGACACGGACGGGAATTGATTGTACTGCTGAATAAACGGCGCCCCCACCGTCGGCGTAATGGTGACCAGATTGCTCAGCCGCACCCGCTCGCCGTCGCGGCTGCGGACGTACAGCTCGCTAATCTGCTCAGCCCGCTCGCGCCACTGCATCTCATTTTGCATCACCACATGATAGACACGATTGTTACGGCTGAAATCGCCGGCGCGCGTGCCGCCGAACGCCGTCTGCAGGCTGCTGAAGATCTGCGCCACCGGCACATCCAGCAGCGCCGCCCGGTCGCGGTCGACCGTCAGGGTCAGCTGCGGCACGTTGCTGCTCCAGGTGGTAAACACCCGGCTCAGCTGCGAATGCTGGTTCGCCAGCTGGAGGATCTCCCGCGTCACCTGCTCCAGCTCCGCCGACGACTGACCGGCCTGCGCCAGGATGCGCAGATCAAACCCCGAGGCATTGCCCAGGCCCGGCAGGGTCGGCGGCGCGAAGGTCATGATCGTCGCCTCCGGTAGCGACAGCAGCTGGCGCTGAATATCCGCCATCACCGCATCCAGCGGCGGCCGCTGATGCCAGTCCTTGAGCATTACCGAGATAAACCCGCCGTTAGAGGCGCTGGTGCCGTTGAGAATGTTGAACCCGGACACCTGAATCACATCCTCCACCGCCGGGTTAGCCATCAGCAGCTTGCGCGCCTGGGCCATCACCGCTTCGGTACGCTCCAGCGACGCCGCCTCCGGCAGCTGCACGCTGGCAAACAGGTAACCCTGATCTTCCTGCGGCAGGAAGCCTTTCGGCATCGAGGTGAAGCTGAACGCCACCAGCGCGCCTGCCGCCACCGTCGCCGCCAGCGCCAGCCAGGGACGGCGGTTCATCCAGCCTACCAGCCGGCCATAGCCGTCGCGGGTGCCGTCGAGAAGACGGTTAAACGCCCGCCACACCGCCGCTGGCCGGGCAGGACGCGGGCGCAGCAGCAGCGCGCAGAGGGCCGGGGTCAGGGTTAGCGCCACCAGGCTCGACAGGGCCACCGCGGTGGAGAGCGTCACGGCAAACTGCCGGTACAGCTCGCCGACGATCCCCGGGAGCAGCGCCACCGGCACAAACACCGCCAGCAGCACCAGGGTCGTGGCGATCACCGGCCCGGCGATCTGCCGCAGCGCCTGGGCGGTGGCCTGCAGGCGATCCAGCCCTTCCGCCATTTTGGTTTCCACATTCTCCACCACCACAATGGCGTCATCCACCACCATCGTCAGGGCGAGAATGATCGCGAACAGGCTGAGGGTGTTGGCGCTGTAGCCCAGCAGATAGAGCACCGCAAAGGTGCCGATCAGTGACACCGGGATCGCCAGCACTACGATCAGCGTCGCCCGCCAGCTCTGCAAAAATAGCGACACCACCACGACCACCGCCAGCAGGGTCAGCGCCAGCGAGACGCCGATCTCTTTGATCGTCGCCGCCACAAAGCGGGTGGTATCGAACTTCACCTCCCAGGTGAGATCCGCCGGAAAGCGAGTGTGCAAGCGGTTAAGCTCCGCACGCACTGCGCTGGCGACCTGCAGGGCGTTGGCGGTGGGCGTCGGATAGATCCCCAGATAGGCCGACGCTTTACCGTTCAGCTGGGCGCCGGAGCTGTAGCTGCGGGCGCCCAGCTCAATGGTCGCCACGTCGGCGAGGCGCACCAGCTGCCCCTGCGCGCCGCGGCGGAGGATAATCTCGCCAAAGCTGGCCGCCTCGTTCAGACGCCCCAGCCCGTTGATGGTCAGCGTCTGCTGCTGGCCGTTAAATACCGGCGGGGTGCCCACCTGCCCCGCCGCGCCCTGCACATTCTGCTCGCGCAGCGCCTGGGCGACATCATCCGTGGTGATGTTGAGCGCGTTCACGCGGTCCGGGCGCAGCCAGATGCGCATGCTGTAATCCCGGGCGCCAAACATCTGGACCTCGCCGACGCCGGGCAGGCGGGCCAGCGCCTCGCGCACCTGGGTGCTGGCGTAGTTGCTGACAAACAGCGGCGACAGCGTGCCCAGCGGCGAGTAGAGGCTTACCCCCATAAGCAGATTGCTGGCGCGCTTGCGGACCTGGACGCCATTCTGCTGCACCTCCGCCGGGAGCTGCGCCAGCGCCTGCGCCACCCGATTTTGCACGTCGATCGCCGCCAGGTCGGCATCGGTGCCCGCCGCGAAGGTTATGCTCAGGCGGTACGTCCCCTCATCCGAGCTGGTGGACTCCATATACAGCATATGATCGACGCCGTTGAGCTGGGTCTCCAGCGGGGCGGCGATGGCTTCCGCCACGTCTGACGCGCTGGCGCCCGGCCAGCTGGCGCTGACGTTCACCACCGGGGGGGTGATCGCCGGGTACTGCTCCACCGGGATCAGCTTCAGCGACACTGCGCCGACAAAGGTCAGCAGCAGCGCGATCACCATGGCAAATCGCGGACGACGGATAAAAAAGGTCAGCATCCCTTCTCCTTAGCTAGTTCAGCACCTGCACCGCGGCGCCTTCGCGCAACCGCTGCGCGCCGTCGGTGATCACCTGCTCGCCCACCTGCAGCCCTTTCTCGACCGCAAACTGCTGCCCCTGCTGCCCCGCGAGGGTCAGACGACGCTGCCCGGCGGTGTGGTCCGGCTTCAGCACCCAGCTGAAAAAGCCCTGCGGATCCTGCTGCACGGCGGCGGCCGGGACCATCACTCGCGACGGCAGTTCCTGCGGACGGAACAGGATCGTCACGCTGCCGCCCGGCAGCAGACGGTGCTGCGGATTGGCAAACTCGGCCCGCACCGCTACGCTGCCGGTGCGGGCGTCGATCCGGTTATCGATAGAGGTCAACACCCCGTCGCGCCGTTTACCATCAACCTCAATCTGCGCCAGCCACGCCTGCTTCAGAGCGTGGATATCGGCGTGCTGGCCGGTTTTGCTGAAAAACGCGGCTTCGTCGAGGGCGAACGAGACCCGCACCGGATCCAACTGCACAATGTCCACCAGCACGCCGCTGGACGAATTGACCAGCGTCCCGACGTGAAAGGCGCTATGGCCCACGCGACCGGTCACCGGCGCCGCAATCTGAGTGTAGCTGAGCACAATCTGCTGGGCCTCGACGCGGGCTTTGGCCTGCTGTACGGCAGCGGCGGCGACGTCGCGCTGCATCCGGGCCGTATCGACGTCGTTGCGGCTGATGGAGTGGTTGTTGATAAGCCGCTCGTAGCGAGTGAGCAACTGCTGCGACTGACGTAATGAGGCTTCGGCGCTTTTCAGCTCGGCCTGCGCCAGAGCCAGCGCCGCGCGGGGCTGCGCGTCGTCGAGGGTAAACAGCAGGTCGCCTTCGGTAACATACTGCCCGTCCTGGAAGTGGCGCTGAACAATCACCCCTTCGGTGCGCGCGCGAATGTCCACGGCGCGGATCGCCTCGACCCGCCCGGGGATAGCGCGTTCTTCAGCATGAGGAGCCAGTTCAACCGTGGCGACGCGGACCGGCACCGCCGGCGCGGCGGTCGCCGTCAGGGCACCGCCGACCAGACCGCAGGCCAGCAGAGCAAAGCGGAAGGTTTTAATCATAGAGGATCCTTGCGACAGTAACGCGCGCCTGCAGCGAGGCGCGCGAGATTGTTCAGGCCGTTTTGCGGAACCGGCGCGTCAGACGCTTCTCGATTTCCACCACCAGGAACATGGCGACGCCGATGACCAGAGTGACAAACCAGTAGCGCAGCGGCAGCGCTTCCGTACCAAACATGCTCTGCATCAGCGGGACATAGATAATGACCAGCTGCATCAGCAGCAGGACGCCGGTCACCAGCCAGATGCCTTTGTTGCGCAGCAGACCCATGCTCAGGGAGAAGCTGTCGCTGCTGCGGCAGTTGATCATGTAGACCCACTGCGCCGTCACCAGCATCTGCAGCAGCACGGTGCGGATAAACTCCGGACTGTGGCCGCGCGGCGCCAGCCAGGCCTCAAGGATAAAGGCGGCAATCGCGATCATCGACCCGACGAAAGCCACTCGCCACACGGCGAAACCATCCATCACATGCTGGCCGGTTTTACGCGGCGGACGGTTCATCACGTTGCGCTCTGCGGCCTCAAAGGCCAGGCCGAAGGAGAGCGTCGCCGACGTCGCCATGTTCATCCACAGGATCAGCACCGGGGTCAGCGGAATAATGTTCCCCGCCAGCAGGGCGATGATGATCAGCAGCCCCTGCGCCAGGTTGGTCGGCATGATGAAGAGGATGGTCTTCTTCAGGTTGTCATAGACCCGACGGCCCTCTTTTACCGAGCTGGCGATGGTGGCGAAGTTATCATCGGTCAACACCATGTCGGCCGCCTCTTTGGTGACTTCGGTGCCTTTGATACCCATGGCGATACCCACGTCGGCCTGGCGCAGCGCCGGCGCGTCGTTAACGCCGTCGCCGGTCATGCCGACCACTTCGCCGTTATCCTGCAGGGCTTTAACCAGGCGCAGCTTATGCTCCGGGCTGGTACGGGCAAAGATGTCGTACTCCACCGCCGCCTTCGCCAGCGCCGCATCGTCCATGTGCTCCAGCTGGTAGCCGGTCATGGCCTGGCTGCTGTTGGTGATCCCCAGCATCTGGCCGATGCTCATCGCCGTCTGCGGGTGGTCGCCGGTGATCATTTTCACGCGTATGCCGGCGGTCTGGCAGGCGTGGATGGCGTCAATGGCTTCCGGACGCGGGGGATCCATCATCCCGGCGATGCCGAGGAAAATCAGTCCCTCCTGCAGGTCCTCATGGTTGAGGGTGGTGGCATCAAGGCTGGCCGGCTTACAGGCCGCCGCCACCATCCGCAGTCCCTGACGGGCGAAGCGCGCCATCTCCTCTTCCCAGTACTGCGCCTCGAACGGCACCGCGCCGTGGCGGCTCATCTGCTCGCGGCACATGGCGAAGATGACGTCCGGCGCACCGGTGATCAGCACCCGGGCATTGCCATCGATGTGCTGCAGGGTCGACATATATTTGTACTGCGAGTCAAAGGGGATCTTGGCCACCAGACGGGCCTCCACCGCCGGGAGCTGCGCTTTCGCCGCCAGCACTTTAAGCGCCCCTTCGGTCGGCCCGCCGGTGATCCCCCACAGACCGCGCTCATCCTGGGTAAGCTGGCTGTCGTTACACAGGTCGATGGTGCGCAGCCAGGTCTCCAGTACGGTGCCGGGCTGAACCTGCACGGGCTCATCGCTCCCCTCGAGGAAGATCCGCCCCTGCGGCTCGTAGCTGTCGCCTTCCACCCGATAGCAGCAGTCGGCGGTGATGATCGCTTTGACGGTCATTTCGTTCATCGTCAGGGTGCCGGTTTTATCCGAGCAGACCACGGTCATGGCGCCGAGGGTTTCCACGGTCGGCAGCTTACGAATAATCGCCCGCTTGCGCGCCATCGTCTGCACGCCGAGCGACAGAATAATCGAGATGATCGCCGGCAGTCCTTCCGGTACCGCGGCTACCGCCAGGCTAATCAGCGACAGCAGCAGCTCGCCCATCGGGATATCCCGCAGCGCGAGGCTGAAGATAAACAGCGCCACCATCATGGCGAGAATAATGGCGAAAATCGCTTTGCCGAGCTTATCCATCTGCACCAGCAGCGGGGTACGGTGCTTCTCAATACCCGCCATCATCTGGTTGATATGGCCGAGTTCGGTCTGCGCGCCGGTGGCGGTCACCACGCCGACGCCGCCGCCGGCGCTGACGGTGGTCCCGGAAAAGACCATGTTCACCCGGTCGCCCAGCGGCAGATCGCCCTCCAGCGCGTCGGTGATTTTATCCACCACCGTCGACTCGCCGGTGAGGATCGCCTCTTCCACCCGCAGGTTGTGGGTTTCAATCAGGCGCATATCCGCCGGCACGCGGTCGCCGGCGCGCAGGATAACGATATCCCCCGGAACCAGGTCGCGCGTCGGGATAGTCTCATGCTTGCCGTTACGCTGGACGCGGGCATCGCTGGAGAGCATGTTGCGGATCCCCTGCAGCGATTTTTCGGCGTTGCTCTCCTGGATATGACCGATCAGGGCGTTAATCACCGTCACGCCGAGGATCACCAGGGTATCGACCCGGTGCCCCATGATGGCGGTCAGCGCCGCGGCGGCCAGCAGCACGTAAATCAGTACGTCGTTAAAGTGGGCGAGAAAGCGCAGCCAGCCCGGTTTGCCTTTCTTTTCCGGCAGCGCGTTCGGCCCACAGGTATTCAGGCGCTCGGCGGCGTCTGCGGAACTTAACCCAGCGGCCTGGCTTTTGGTCTGCGCCAGCACTGCGTCAACGGTCTGCTGCCAGACCTGCCGTGGCGCGGTGTCGCCCGAGGGCGTCGTAAACTTTGGGTTATTCATCTTGGTCAATTTACATTTTCCTTATAAATTCCGTGAGTCGGAAAGCCTGAAATCATTCCTGGCCAATGAAGTAAAAGAGGGCAAAAATGCCGATAAAAATGTGAACCAATACAAGTCTAAATTTTTCGCAAAATAAAAATTTTGTGATAAGTTAATTCCACAAACCAACTATTACAGAATATTAATAAACCAAAACTAAACGAGGTAAAATATGTTTGGAATCTACCGCGGGCGCCGTCTGGCGCTGTACATCGCGTTAGCTATCATCATTGCTACGCTGGTGGGATATAGCACTTACAGTTTTGTAAAAGCGCTGGCATAATAATGACGTTAATTTACACCCGGCTGCAATTAATTTAATTACAAATTATTTCAGATTAATTAACATGAGAGCGAAAGGCAGGCGATAATATTTAAAATAGTCGTGTTATAGCGAGTAAAAAAACAAAGCATATTGCGTTAAGCATTATTTTACCGGACAATATGTTTTTTAACTGATGATTAACATGACATGAAACATCCACTGGAAACGCTGCTCTCCGCCGCCGGGATCTTACTGCTGGCCCTGCTCTCCTGTCTGCTGTTGCCCGCGCCTTCGCTGGGCCTGACGCTGGCGCAAAAGCTGGTTGAGACATTCCATATGATGGATCTCAACCAGCTCTATACGGTGCTGTTTTGTCTGTGGTTCTTAGCGCTGGGCGCCATTGAGTATCTGGTGCTGCGCTGGGTGTGGCGTCGCTGGTTTTCCCTCGAGCGGTAAACCAGGAGAGGCGCGCCTCAGTGGGCGCGACTGTGGTTCTCTTTGCGGTAGGCGCCCGGCGGCTGATTGAAGGTCCGGGTAAAGACGCGGGTAAAGGTCTGTTGCGAATCGAAGCCATACTTCAGGCAGATATCGTAGACCCGCTGATCGGTGTCGCGCAGATCGCGGGCGGCCAGCAGCAGCTTCCTTTCGCGAATATAGCGCCCCAGGCTCTCCCCTTTGTACTGTAAAAACAGCCGTTGCAGATGCCATTTCGAATACCCGGCATGGCGAGCGATATCATCAATACGCAGCGGTTGATGCAGGTTATCATCAATCCACTCGACGATAGTATCAATCACCTGAGCGGAAATCGTCATATGCTCTCTCCTCTGATACTGCACTGGCGCTTAGCGCCACCAGGCGTTAAATGATTGCGTCTTATCGGCGACCCACACCGGCTCGCCCTGCACAGGCGTCAGCAGACGCCAGGCCCTTCCTTCGCTGGCAGCCGCCAGCCGTTGATACGGTTCATCCCAGCTGTGTTTCGCCAAAACGAATCGTCCTGCATGCCCAGGCAGCACCGCGCGAGCGCGCAGGTCGTCGGCAGCCTGAGCCGTTTCATCCGGCATCATGTGGATATATTTCCAGTCCTGGTCATACTGCCCGTTCTCCATGATCGCCAGATCGACCGGACCGAACTCATCGCCTATCGCTTTAAAGTGCGGCCCATACCCGCTGTCGCCGCTGTAATAAATCTTTTGCTGCCGGGTAACGAACAGAAAACTGGCCCACAGCGTCTGGTTACGCTTCAGCCCACGGCCGGAAAAGTGCCGCGCCGGCAGCACGTGGACGGTGAGCTCGTCGCTGGCCGGTACCGCCTGCTGCCAGTCCGCTTCGGTAATCAGCGCCCCGTCCATTCCCCAGTAGCGCAGATGCGATCCGACCCCCAGCGGCGTAATGACCCGCTTAATTTTCGGCAGTAAGGCGCGAATGGTGGCGTAATCCAGATGGTCGTAGTGATCGTGGGAGATGATCAGCAGATCGATCTCCGGCATCCCTTCCGCCCGCCACGGATAGTCGCCGGGGAAGGCTTTATTGATAAAGGAGAACGGCGCCGCGTAATCGCTGAACACCGGGTCGATCAGGATGCGTTTTCCGGCCAGCTGCAGGTACCAGGAGGAGTGGCCGAGCCAGACCATCACGTCCTGCCCGAGGGGCAGCGTCGCCAGATCGGTCTTCACCAGCGGCAGCGGTTGCGCGGGACGGGCGTTTTCCCGTTTGGTCATCAGGAAATCCCACCACGCCGCCAGCATATTTTTCTGCCCGGTGAACCCTGGCGTGGGCAATTGGTTATGGAACTGGCCGTCCCGGTAGTGGGGAGACGCTTCCACCTGGCTAAGCTGTGCCCCCTGCGGCGCCTTACCAAAACCGGCATTAAGAACAAACGGCAATGTCGTTGCTGCTGCGAGTAACATGATGGCGACCACGCTGAAAGTGACACGGTTCATATCCTGACCAGACAAAAGCCCCCATCCCGAAGGCTTTATGATATAACTTGATTATGAGTGAGTACGCACTCATTATTAGGAAAGCGATGAAAGTCGTCAAGACGATTTTCAATTTTTGCGTTCCGCCGTTGCAGCGACCTGGTCAGACGTGCCAAGATCGGCGGTTTGTTTAAACCTGCGTGAGGAAAAAAGTAGTGGCTCGTCCAAAGAGTGAAGATAAAAAGCAAGCGTTACTGGAAGCTGCCACCGCGGCTTTCGCCCAGTCCGGCATAGCCGCCTCGACGTCGGCCATCGCCCGCAGCGCCGGTGTGGCCGAGGGAACGCTGTTTCGCTATTTCGCCACCAAGGATGAGTTGCTCAACGAGCTGTACCTCGCGATTAAGCTGCGCCTGGTGCGCACAATGATCGCCGGGCTGGATCCGGACGAGAAGCGCCCGAAAGAGAACGCGCGCAATATCTGGAACAGCTATATCGACTGGGGCGTGCGCAACCCGATGGAGCACAAAGCGATCCGCCGGATGGCGCTCAGCGAGCGCATCACCGACGAAACCCGCCGCCAGGTAAAAGAGAGCTTTCCGGAGCTCAACGAAATGTGCCAGCTGTCGGTGAAAGAGATATTCCTCAGCGAGGCGTACCGCGCCTTTGGCGACGCCCTGTTTCTGTCGCTGGCGGAAACCACCATCGAATTCGCCAGCCACGATCCGCAGCGCGCCCGGGAGATTATCGCCCTCGGCTTTGAAGCCATGTGGCACGCCCTGCATGAGGCGGACGCATAATGACGCCGGAAACACTGCATCCCTGCGCTCACCGTATCGCCCTGACCTACCCGTTTACCGAACACTGCTGGCCCTTTGGGCCAGAGTACGACGTGTTTAAGGTCGACGGCCGCATCTTTATGATCACCATGACTATTCGCGGGCGGGCGCTGGTCAATCTCAAGGCCGAGCCGCAGAAGTCGCTGCTGAATCAGCAAATTTATCGCAGTATCGAACCCGGCTACCATATGAACAAGAAACACTGGATCACGGTGGTGCCAGGAGAGGATATCAGCGAGGATCTGCTGGCCGAGCTGATTGACGATTCGTGGCATCAGGTGGTGAACAAGCTGAGTAAAAAGGCGCAGCAGCGCCTGCGTCCGCGCTGATTTTCAGCCAAATGCGATAAGTGTTATCGCATTTTTCACCCTTATCATTTTGCGATCTTCGCTGTACTCTTCCTCTCCTGAACGCACCGGTAAGGTGCTGTAAACTGTGAGGAAGAGTTATGGATATCGTATCGGTCGCTTTGAAGCGCTATTCCACCAAGGCCTTTGACGCCACGAAAAAGCTGACTGCCGGGGAAGCGGAACAGCTGAAAACGCTGCTGCAGTACAGCCCGTCTAGCACCAACTCCCAGCCGTGGCACTTTATTGTCGCCAGCACCGATGAAGGGAAAGCTCGCGTGGCGAAAGCCGCCAGCGGCACCTACGTGTTCAACGAACGTAAAATTCTCGACGCCTCGCACGTGGTGGTGTTCTGCGCGAAAACCGCGATGGACGACGCCTGGCTGCAGCGCGTGGTGGATCAGGAAGAGGCCGATGGCCGTTTCGCCACCCCGGACGCAAAAGCCGCTAACCACAAGGGTCGCACCTTCTTTGCCGATATGCACCGCAAAGAGCTGAAAGATGACGATCAGTGGATGGCAAAGCAGGTGTATCTCAACGTCGGCAATTTCCTGCTGGGCGTAGCGGCGATGGGTCTCGACGCCGTGCCGATTGAAGGGGTCGATTTTGCGATCCTCGATGAGGAATTTGACCTGAAAGCCCAGGGCTACACCAGCCTGGTGGTGGTCCCGGTCGGCCACCATAGCGTAGAAGATTTCAACGCTACCCTGCCGAAGTCGCGTCTGCCGCAGTCGACGACCATTACCGAGATTTAATCTCTCCACCAGGCGCCTTTCACCGGGCGCCTCTGGTGCCGCTTGTTATTGCCGGGTGGCGGCTACGCCTGACCCGGCCTACGTAACCATCTCTCTATCAGATTGTTACCCCTCAACGTAGGCCCGCGCAAGCGCAGCGCCGCCGGGCAGGGGCAGCGGGCGCGGAGCGGCTTTTATGCCGGGTGGCGGCTACGCCTTACCCGACCTACGGCCCGTGCGACCTGTCGTTAATTTGCGCCGGTAAGTGAATCGCCAACGAGCGCGTTAGTAAAGTAAAACTTGCGGGTGCTTTATACCGCAGGCTAACGCGTATCGCGTTAAGGTATCCAGACTGGCGCGGGTGATATTGGCTTCCATTCTGGAGACCGTCGGCGCACTCACCCCCATCCTCTGCGCCACCTGGGCTCGGGTTAGCCCCGCCTGCTCGCGCCATTGCGCCAGCATAGTACGTAATCGCTGTTGACGTTCTTGCGCATCGAATGCAGCCTGAACCTCAGGCTGGCCAAGCAGTTCTGTTTTTAACGTATCCCAGTCAATGATCTTTTTACTCATTGCGCATTTCCTCTAATCGCTTCAGCGCCAGGCGAATTTCCGATGACGGGGTTTTTTGCGTTTTCTTGACAAAAACCCGTAGCAGAAAGAGCGTCTTGCCTTGCTGAAAAACGTAGATCCCTCGCCCCTGTACCGAACCTAACGCACGAATTTCAAATAGCCCCTGCCCCAGCGGTTTACTGTCAGGTTCTCTCAGCGCGGTGGGATTTTGGCGTAACTTGTCTAATTGCCGGATCATCTTCGCCTGGACAATGGACGGAAGCGCCTGCAATTCCTTTTTAACGTCCACATGCACAACCAATCTGAACATCAGACTCCCTTCCTCTGGATGTTAGCATATAAGACAAATTGCCTTAAAGGCTAATCTTTGAGATACCCGGCAAGCCTATGCTCATTTGCAGCCAATCGCAGAAAAATGCGCTAAAACTGGAATCAGGGACGAAAAAAGGCCGCGACTGAGCGCGGCCTGAGTGGTTAGCGTTCTCAACGCGAGCTTATTTTTTCTCCACCTGCCCTTCGCCGGCATGCCAGATGCGCTCGGCATAGCGGCCAATCACCGCCAGCGAGACGGCAAGGATCAGGAAAAACAGCACCTTGTGCATCCCGTTCCAGAAAAACTCAAAGAAACGGGTATAGAGATTGATCGCCAGGAAGGTTAGTCCGAAGCCGCGCAGCATTCCGTCATCGGTTTTCAGGCTGATAAAAATGCAGACGCCGGCCGCTACGGCAAACAGCAGCCCCCACGGCAGGAGTCGCGCCTGGCTCACCTGGTACCAGTTGTCTGCGTCGTAATTGCCGAAAATCGACATGATCCACAGCGCAATAAACAGGTACGTGAGGCCCATCGCCTTGCTGACGGTAAACAGCTGCCGCTGGCGAAGCAGGGATTGCGCGCCGTAGCAGAGCGCCAGCAGCGCGCCGCCGAACAGGACGAAGCGAATCGGGTAGTTCATGCCCAGCCAGTAGGCGCCCCACCCCGAGACGTAGCCGGTTTCCGCGCCGAACCAGTTGCCCAGCGTCAGCAGAAAAAAGAGCCACACCAGCCCGGAGCGGGCAATATAGCCGATGGCGCCGTAAAACACGCATCCGGCCAGAAACAGCGGTGCGATATGGCCGCTGCCGTTATCCAGCCGTTCGCCAAGCTGCCATAGCGCCACGGCGGTAAAGACGACGCCCAGAAACAAAATCGCCTCTGTGCTGTAGTGCCACTGCGTCTCCCGCCGCTGGCGACGAAAACCCCAGCCGTAGCAGGCGACTGCCAGCAGCGCAGGCAGCAGGATCCGCATCAGCGCCGAGTGGCTGAACAGGCTCAGCAGCCACGCCACCAGCTCGCTGTCGGCGAACAGACTGCCCAGGGAAATCAGCACGCAGGCCAGCGCGGTCCAGAAGGCATAGCGGCTCAGGCGCCGCCAGTCGAAGGGGGAGACGCGCATCGTTTGCGCCAGCCGCTGGCTGTCCGAGGGGGTTAACTCCCCGCTGGCCTGCCAGGCATTCAGCGCGCGCTGAATAATGCGCTGCTCTTTTCGGGTTACGTTCATAGGCATTCCTTGAGACTGATGACAAACCTGTTTTCGCTAATATGCTCGCCTTTCTGCCGGGCAGCGGCTGTCGCCCTCCCCGGCCTAATTAACCATTTATATATCAGATTGTTACTCCTTACCGTAAGCCCGCGTAAGCGCAGCGCCGCCGAGCATGATATCAGGCACGGAGCCGCTTTATTGCCGGGTGGCGGCTGGCGCCTTACCCGGCCTACGGTCCGTAGCAGCCAGCCGTTAACTTACCCACTTGTGCGACTGAAACTGCCGGTGTTGCGGCCTCAACATCGCTGAGACGTTCCCGGCAGGCCGGGGCAGCCCGCATGGATGCGGGCTGAGGGCCGTGTTTTGCACGGACGCTGCCTCGGCCCGACCCGAAGCCTGCAGGGATAAGTCGAAGGCACCGCGCAGCGGCGATGTTGCTGGCCGGAGCCCGGGGGTACAGGGGGCGGCGGCGACTGGCGCCCCCTGTGCGCTCCCTGCGCCATGAGTGACATAACGCAGAAGGCGTATCGGGAGCGCAATGTGTGCTGAAGTCGTAGATCACATACAGGACTTCCCGACAGTGCTTTCCCTCCCCTACTCCCGGAGGGAAAGGGAACCGTCCAGCAGCGCCGGCCGGGCAATACCCGAAGATGGCACATTGCCAGCCATCTGATTCCCTGTGATTAATGTTGGTCCAGCCACGCCAGCGCCTGCTCGCCCGCCTCGTCCATCGGCAGGTAGACCAGCAGGCGCGAGCCGTTGCGCGGCGCCGAATACCAGTACATCTGCTGCAGGCTGAATCGCCCGAGCTGCGGGTGGTTAAAATGTTTAATCTGGTTTTCCACGCCGCGCACCTCGTAGCGCTGATGCCACAGCGCTTCAAACTCCGACGAGGCGGCGAAAAAGCGCGCCAGTTTGTTTTCCCACGCCGGATCGCCGCGGTGCTCGGCCATCGCGGCGCGGAAATAGGAGACGAAGGTCGGCAGCACATCGCGATTTTCGATCCGGCTGCGCCAGGTCTCATGGGTCAGATAGAGATAAATGCAGTTGCGATCTTCTTCCGGGAGGGTGGCGAAATCGATGCCCATCAGGCGGCAGAAGCTGTCGTTCCACGCCACAATATCAAAGTTCGGTTTCTGAATGCTGGCCGGCTGCGGCATCAGGCTGTCCAGCATCCGGCGGGTCCCTGGGCTGATGCCTTCGCACACCGTCACCTGGGTGGCTTCCGGCGGGGTCAGCCCGGCGAGCACGAACAGATGCCGGGTCTCCAGCGGACTGCACTGCAGGGCATTCGCCACCCCCACCAGCACCGCCTCCGACGGATTCACCTCCCGCCCCTGCTCCAGCCAGGTGTACCAGGTAACGCCGACGTCGGCGAGCATCGCCACCTCTTCCCGGCGCAGACCCGGCGTGCGCCGGCGGCCCACCCGGGGCAACCCCAGGCGCTGCGGATCGAGGCTTTCACGGCGGGCGCGCAGAAAGGCCCCCAGCTGTTTGCGTCGATCGTCCGGCACGGCGATCGTCGACTCCCGTTGCGGCATCGTGGTCATCACCCCTCCAGCATAGTAGTGCCAATACCAGTATAGACAGGAACTGGTACCCGTTTAATTTATCGGTAATGCTACGTCGGTCTGCTGAATGACGCAATGGAGAATCCCATGAATACGTCTGCTGTTTCACCCGGCCGCGCCGGTCTGTTGCTGCTGCTGAGCGGCCAGATGCTGCCGCTTATTGATACCTCGATCACCAATGTGGCGCTGGACGCCATCACCCACACCCTGGCGGCCAGCGCCACGCAGCTGGAGCTTATCGTCGCGCTGTACGGCGTCGCCTTTGCCGTCTGCCTGGCGATGGGCAGTAAGCTTGGCGATAACTATGGCCGCCGGCGCCTGTTTATGTGGGGCGTCGCCCTCTTTGGCATCGCTTCCCTGCTGTGCGGGATGGCGAACAGCATCGGCGCCCTGCTGGCGGCCCGCACCCTGCAGGGCGCCGGGGCGGCGCTGATTGTGCCGCAGATCCTCGCGACCCTGCACGTCACCCTTAAAGGCCCCGCCCACGCCCGGGCCATCAGCCTGTATGGCGGGATCGGCGGGATCGCCTTTATCGTCGGTCAGATGGGCGGCGGCTGGCTGGTGTCGGCGGACATCGCCGGGCTGGGCTGGCGCAACGCCTTTTTTATCAATGTGCCGATCTGCCTGCTGGTGCTGGCTCTGAGCCGCCGCTATGTGCCGGAAACCCGTCGCGAGACGCCGTCGCGGATTGACTGGCAGGGTACGCTGTACCTCGCGCTGATCCTCTGCTGCCTGCTGTTCCCGATGGCCCTCGGTCCGGAGCTGCACTGGCCGCTGTGGCTGCAGCTGATGCTGGTGGCGGTCCTGCCGCTGCTGTTCGCCATGCGTCAGAGCGCCCTGCGCCAGCAGCAGCGTGGCGACCATCCTCTGCTGCCGCCGCGTCTGCTGCAGTTGACCAGCATCCGCTTCGGGATGGCCATCGCCCTGCTGTTTTTCAGCGCCTGGTCCGGCTTTATGTTCTGCATGGCGCTGACCATGCAGGAGGGGCTGGGGATGGCGCCGTGGCAGTCCGGCAATAGCTTTATCGCCCTCGGCGTGGCCTATTTTATTTCGGCGCTGTATGCCCCGCGGCTTATCGCCCGCTACAGCATGGGGCGGATCCTGCTGACCGGTCTGGCGGTGCAGATCGCCGGTCTCCTGCTGCTGTGCGCCACCTTCTCCCGCTTCGGCGTCGCCACCAACGCCCTGACGCTGGTTCCCGCCACGGCGCTGATCGGCTATGGCCAGGCGCTGATCGTCAACAGCTTTTATCGGATTGGTATGCGCGATATCAGCGCCAGCGACGCCGGGGCCGGGAGCGCAATCCTCAGCACCCTGCAGCAGGCGACCCTCGGTCTCGGACCGGCTATCCTTGGTTCGCTGTTCCTGGCGCTGGCCCGTCGCGGCGGCGGCAACTATCCGCAGGCGCTGATTGATTTTCTGCTGGTCGAGGTGGCCATGATGCTGTTGCTGGGGGCGATAGCGCTGTGGCTACGCCATCATCTCAACCGACAGCCGGCGACGGTAGCCTCGTAATACCGGCGGCGGTAATTTGCATAATAGCTATCCAGCGGTCATCATACCCGCTGGATATTCAGGAGACGTTATGCAGGAATTAATATCGCAAATTGCCGCCTTAGGAATCGAAATAACCCCCACCCGCTCGCTGATGATTATCTTCGGCATAATCTTGTTCACCGCCGTGGTCGTGCATCTGATATTGCACAAAGTGGTCCTGCGCGCATTTGAAAAACGGGCGCTGGCCAGCAGCCATCTGTGGCTGCAAATCATCACGCAGAATAAACTCTTTCACCGACTGGCCTTTACCCTGCAGGGGATCATCGTCAACGTCCAGGCGGTGCTGTGGCTGCAAAAAGGCAGCGAGGCCGCGGAAATATTAACCACCGTGGCCCAGCTATGGGTGATGATATATGCCATGCTGTCCTTCTTCTCGCTGCTGGATGTCATTTTAAAACTGGCGCAGAAATTTCCCGCCGCCTCTCAGTTGCCGCTGAAGGGCATATTCCAGGGAATTAAGCTGGTGACGGCGATTATTATCGGCATTCTGATTATTTCGCTACTGATAGGCCAGTCGCCGGCGATCCTGATTAGCGGGCTCGGCGCGATGGCCGCGGTGCTGATGCTGGTGTTTAAAGATCCGATCCTCGGCCTGGTGGCCGGTATTCAGCTCTCGGCCAACGATATGCTCAAGCTTGGCGACTGGCTGGAGATGCCAAAGTACGGCGCCGACGGCGCGGTGATCGATATCGGCCTCACCACGGTCAAGGTACGCAACTGGGACAATACCATCACCACCATTCCGACCTGGTCGCTGGTCTCCGACTCGTTTAAAAACTGGAGCGGCATGTCGGCCTCCGGCGGCCGCCGCATCAAACGCAGCCTTAACATCGACACCACCAGCATTCATTTTCTTGACGAACAGGAGCAGCAGCGCCTGATCCGGGCGAAATTACTCAAACCCTATATGGATTCGCGCCACGAGGAGATTAGCGCCTGGAACCAGCAGTACGCCGGGGAACAGTCGGTTCTCAATGAGCGGCGAATGACCAATGTCGGCACCTTCCGCGCCTATCTGCAGGAGTATTTACGCCATCATCCACGCATCCGCCAGGATATGACCCTGATGGTGCGCCAGCTGGCGCCGGATGCCAACGGCTTGCCGATCGAGATCTACTGCTTCACCAACACCGTGGTATGGGCGGAATATGAGGGGATCCAGGCGGATATTTTCGACCATGTCTTCGCTGTGGTGGATGAGTTTGGCTTACGCATTCATCAAACGCCCACCGGCAACGATATTCGCGCGCTGACCGGCGCCTTCTCCCGCTGATCCTCAGACGCTGGCGCGGTCTATCACGCGCCAGTCCATCATCACCCGTTCGACGGCAGCGTCGGGATCGTCGATGCGTTTCATCAGTAGAGACACCGCCGTACGGCCGATCGCCCGGGAGGGCTGTTCGACGGTGGTGAGCTGCGGGGAGACCACTTCCGCCAGCTCGGTGCCATCGAAGCCGATCACCGCGATATCTTCCGGCACCCGCAGTCCGGCCTGGGCGATAGCCCGCAGCGCCCCGGCGGCGAGGGAGTCCGAAACGGCAAACACCGCATCGGGCTTCTCGTCTTGCGACAGCAGTTGCTCCATCGCCCGTTTACCGGCCGCCGCGCTAAGATCCTGCGCGTAGGTCACCTGCTGATACGCCAGACCGTGCACGTGCAGCACGCTTTTATAGCCGCGCTCGCGCAGACGGGCATAGCGATAGCTGAGGTCGTGATTAATGAGCGCGATGCGGCGGCGGCCGCTATCGGCCAACCGGGATACCGCCCCCTGAGCCGCCTCAACGTCGTTAATCCCGACGCAGGAGATGCTGCCGGTGTCGGCATACTCCGCGCACTGCACCCAGGGCGCGTCGCCAATCATGGTGGTCAGTTCCGGCAGGCTGGAGAGCGCATTCATGGTAATAATGCCGTCGACCATTTTGCCGGAGAGCAGCTGCAGGCCCGAGGTCGAGCGGGCCAGATCCGACCCGGAGTTACACAGCAGAATGCGATAGCCATTCTTCTCCGCCTCTTCTTCTATCCCCTTCACCACCTCGGCGCAAAAGGGGTTAGCGATATTGGAGACCATCACCAGGATCATATTGCTGCGGGCGGTTCGCAGCTGACGCGCCAGCAGGTTCGGCTGATAGTTGCTCTCTTTGATCGCCTGCAGCACGCGCTCACGGTTTTTGGCTTTTACCGTATCGCTGTTGTTCAGCACCCGCGACACCGTGGCCACCGAGACGCCGGCCAGACGAGCAATTTTCTGAATAGACATAAACCCTGCACTTCCTGCGATAGAGGTGGATCCTGCAGGCTATCATAAATGACCTCTGATTGGCCTGCCAGCCTGGCGCGAAAGCGTAGCTCAGCGAGACGGTGTCCCGGGAAACTATTAATAATCAGGGCTTCTCTCCCGCCCCGTTAACGCGCATCCTTTTGCCGTTTCATATTCTCATTAGCGCAGGAGGCGCAACAGACCGCCTGCGCCCCATTTTTTCTTTTATGATTAAGGATGATATCCCCATGAGGCTCTCCACCGCGGTTCTCGCCCTCAGCTGTGCCCTGGCAACGATCACCGGCTGCACCTCGTCAAAATCGTCACCGGAACGCCATGCCTACGCCTTCGTCGCCCACCGCTCCGATTTTGTCGGCGGCAACTTCACCGTCAACCGCCAGGAAAATTACCGTTTAAACCTGCCGACCTTTACGGCGATGTATGCCCGCGGACAGCAGGATAAAGCCGCTGGCATGAGCGAAAGTGATGCCCGCCGCACCGCGGAAGCCATCAAACAGCAGGCGGCGCAGGGCACCCGCACCGAGCACGCCTTCACCGGCAATGCCAGCGACAAATGGGATAATGCGATGGAAAATAAAGATGCCGTCCTGTTCGGCAACGAGCTCTCCGGTGCCTATCTCGACGGCTATCTTGGGGTGAAATAATCCTGCGCCCCGCCTGCGCTCAGCGTTCGACGCTGACCCAGCGCTGCTGCTGATGGCTTTTGACGATCGCCTCGATGATGTACATCACATCGGCGCCGTCGTCGAAAGCGGCGAAGCGCCGGGCCCCGGCCGCCGGCATCTTCCCGGCGCGCACCGCCTGATAAAAATGCCCCATCATATTCTTAAAAGCGTCCGGCCAGCCCTCAATATGGCCGCCGGGGTAATGGGCGCTGTCAGCGATTTCCGGCCGCAGCAGGCTCGGGTCATCGCTGAGCAGGCGATCCGGCTGCTCGCGGTGGCCGATCCACAGCCGCTGGGGCACTTCCTGATCCCAGGCCAGAGAACAGAGGCTGCCGTTAATCTCCACCGCCAGACGGTTTTTCCGCCCGGCGCTCACCTGAGAGACCATAAAGCTGCCCTTGCTGCCATCGTCAAAACGCAACAGCACCGAGCCAAAGTCCTCGGTATCGACAGGCCGCGTTTCATATGCCTGCGCCTCGTGAACGGCGCTGAAGGTCGCTTTGCCATTGACCGGCGCTTTACGCGTTGGCCAGACGATAGACAGATCCGCCATCACCTCGACAATCCGCCGACCGGTCATAAACTGCACGGTATCGCACCAGTGGGAGCCGATGTCGGCCACCGTCCGCGACGCGCCGCCCTGCGCCGAATCGACCCGCCAGTTGTAGTCGGTCTCCAGCAGCATCCAGTCCTGCAGATAGCTGCCGTGGGCCGCGAAGATTCTGCCGACCTCGCCATGGCGGATCATCGCCGCCGCCTGCTGGACCATAGCGAACTGGCGATAGACGAAGCTGACGCCATGCACCACGCCGGCCCGGGCGGCAAGCGCCACCAGCTCCCGCGCCTCCTCCGCCGTCATACACAGCGGCTTTTCCGAGAAGACGTGCAGCCCGGCGGCGAGGATCTGCCGGTTAATCTGGGCATGCAAATGGTTCGGCGTACAGTTATGCACCACCTGCAGCCCCGGATGGGCCAGCAGCGCCTCCACGCTGTCGTAGGCATGGGCAATGTTCAACGCCTGCGCCTTGCGCTGCGCCGCCTCAAGGCGGCTGTCGCACAGCGCCACCACCTCGACATCTCCCAGCCGCCGGAGCGCCTCCAGATGCGCCGGGCCAATAAACCCTGCCCCGATAATCGCGACCTGAATCATGTTATTCCCTCCCGCCGGCGGCAAAGTCATCGAAGGCCCGTCCGGCAACGGGAATGATATGGCGGCGGATAAACTCGCTGCCCTCGCGCGCGCCGGTCTCACTATCCTTCAGGCAGCACTCCCACTCCAGCACCGCCCAGCCGGCAAAATCATATTCGGTCAGCTTACTGAACACCCCTTTGAAGTCGATCTGTCCGTCGCCGGGAGAGCGGAAACGCCCGGCCCGCTGCTGCCAGGGCTGGTATCCACCGTAGACGCCATTGCGCCCGTTGCGGCGAAATTCGGCGTCCTTGACGTGAAACGCTTTAATACGCGCATGATAGATATCGATATAGGCCAAGTAGTCCATCTGCTGCAGATGCAGGTGGCTCGGGTCATAGAGCATATTGCAGCGCGGATGGTTATCCACCAGCGCAAGAAAACGCTCAAAGGTCACGCCATCGTGCAGGTCTTCGCCGGGGTGGATCTCATAGCAGACATCGACCCCCTGCTCGTCGAAGAGGTCCAGCAGCGGCCGCCAGCGCCGGGCCAGCTCGGCAAAGGCCTCATCCAGAAGCGGCTGATTGTGCGGCGGCCACGGATAAAAAAAGGGCCATGCCAGCGCCCCGGAAAAGGTCGCGTGCGCCTGCAGCCCCAGGCGGCCGGAGGCTACCGCCGCCTGCCGCACTTTCTCCACCGCCCAGCGCTGGCGCGCCTGCGGATCGCCATGCAGCGCCGCCGGGGCAAAGGCATCAAACGCCGCGTCATACGCTGGATGCACCGCCACCAGCTGTCCTTCAAGGTGAGTGGACAGCTCGCTGATCACCAGCCCATGCTCCGCCAGGATGCCGCTGACCTCGTCGCAGTAGGTCTGGCTCGCCGCCGCCCGCTCGACATCAAAAATCGCCGGGTGGTTGCAGGGGATCTGCAACGCCTTGTACCCCAGGCCGGCGGCCCACTGCGCTATCCCCGCCAGGGTGTTGAACGGCGCCTGCGTCCCGATAAACTGCGCCAGAAAAATGCCCGGTCCCTTAATCGTTTTCATACCCCCTCCTGAAAAATTAGTGCGGCTCTTTCTCGTTGTACTGGAAAGAGAAAAGGAAAATCAGCGCGATAACCGCGGCGGCCACCGCCGGGATCCACCAGAAGGTCACCCAGGCCTGAGGCACGCTCTGGCCGGCCACCAGATGGTTATACAGCGCGCCGGAGATCTGCGAGCCCAGCAGCATGCCGATCCCGTAGGTGAACATCACAATCATGCTCTGCGCCTGGCCTTTTACCTTCTCGCCCGCCACGCGGTCGGTGTAGATAAAGCCAACGACAAAGAAAAAGTCATAGCACACGCCGTGCAGCAAAATGCCCAGATAGAGCAGGAAGCGCCCCTCCTCGCTGACTCCGAGAGCGAAAAAGGCGTAGCGGACGAACCACGCCGCCATGCCGATGAGCAGCATGTATTTCACCCCGAGGCGACGGAACAGCAACGGGATCACCAGCATAAAGATGATCTCTGACATCTGACCGAAGGACATCGCGGTGCTGACATCTTTGACGCCGGCATCCGCCAGATACGACGCGGTATAGGCGTAATAGGTGCCTAACGGCACGGAAATTAAGGTGGCGCAGAGGGAGAAAATCAGGAAATGGCGGGTTTTCAGCAGCGCGAAGGCGTCCGCGCACAGCAGGTCGCGAAACTGAACCGGCATGCCTTTGGCCGGCGCCGGGGTGTGCGGCAGCGTCAGGCTGTAGAGCGCCAGCGCGACCGAACAGAGCGCCGCCAGCGTGAAGATGCCGGTGGTATCAGAGATACCGGTCACCCCGATGCAGATCCCGGCGATAATCCAGCCGATGGTGCCGAACACGCGGACCACCGGGAAGGTTTTATCGACATTGGCCAGGCTGTGGAAGGCGATATTGTTGGTCAGCGCCAGGGTCGGCATATAGCACAGCGTATAGCCGAACAGCAGGCCAATCAGCAGGGCGCCGTTCTGCGCCACCAGCGCCTGCGGGACAAACCACAGGATCGCCGCCCCGGCCAGGTGCATCACCGCCATCACCTTCTGCGAGGCGAAAAAGCGATCCACCAGCATCCCCAGCACAAAGGGAGACAAGATGGAGGCGATCGGCCCGGCGGAGAACGCATCGCCGATCAGCAATGACATCTCATAGCGGGTCATCACCAGCCCCAGGGTCACCGACCAGCTGCCCCAGATAAAAAACTGCATAAACATCATTAACGACAGCCGCGGCACCAGAAAACGGTGGCTCACGCGGGCACTTTCCCGACCTTCTGTTGTTGTGACCATGTTGCTCGCCCTCAGAAAAGTAATCGATTACAAAACAGCTCAAAACAAAAGTAATCGATTACAAAAAGAAGATCGCCAGGCAAATGCGCCGCCTGCGAAGAGGATCACAATAAAAAGGCAGGCAGCCCCGCCGGACGGCGGGGCATCTCGCTTACGCCGGGCGGCGCAGCAGTTTGAAGGCGATAAACAGGAACAGGATCCACACCGGCAGCAGGATCGCCGACAGACGCATGCCGTCGATAGTGCACATCAGCGCCAGGATCAGCCCAAGGAAAGCAATGCAGAAGTAGTTGCTGGCGGGCGCCAGCAGCGCTTTGAACTTCGATTCGCGCCCTTTGCGGCGCTGGGCGGCGCGGAACTTCAGGTGCGCCATACAGATCATGATCCAGTTCAGCAGCAACGTCGCCACCACCAGGGCCATCAGCAGCCCCAGCGCTTCATGCGGCAGCAGGTAGTTCAGCACCACCACCAGCGAAGTGATAATCCCGGAGAGCAACAGGGAGTTCACCGGCACGCCGCGCTTGCTGACGCGGGCGAGAAATTTCGGCGCATTACCCTGCACCGACAGGCCGAACAGCATCCGGCTGTTGGAGTACACGCCGCTGTTATACACCGACAGCGAGGCCACCAGAATGACGAAGTTCAGCGCGGAGGCCACCAGGTTGCTGTCCAGATTATGGAAAATCATCACAAACGGGCTGCTGTCGGATTTGATCTCCACCCACGGGTAGAGCGCCAGCAGCACCACCAGCGAACCGATATAGAACAGCAGGATACGATAGACCACCTGATTGACTGCTTTGGGAATGCTCTTTTCCGGGTTTTGCGCTTCGGCGGCGGTGATGCCGATAAGCTCCAGCCCGCCGAAGGAGAACATGATCACCGCCAGCGACAGAATAAGTCCGTGCCAGCCGGTGGCGAGGAAGCCGCCGTGTTTCCACAGATTGTCGAACCCGGCTTTGCTGCCGCCGTGGCCGCCGAACAGCATCCACAGGCCGAAGGCAATCATGCCGATAATCGCCAGCACCTTGATCAGCGCGAACCAGAACTCCGCTTCGCCATACAAGCGTACGTTGACCAGGTTGACGGCGTTAATAATGATGAAGAAAGCCGCCGCCCAAACCCAGGTGGGCACGTCGGGAAGCCAGTACTGCATATAGATCCCGGCGGCGGTCAGCTCCGCCATCCCTACCAGCACGAACATCACCCAGTAGTTCCAGCCGGAGAGAAAGCCGGCGAACGGCCCCCAGTATTTATAGGCAAAGTGGGCAAAGGAACCGGATACTGGCTCTTCCACCACCATTTCGCCCAGCTGGCGCATGATCAGAAAAGCGACAATCCCGGCCACGGCGTAACCCAGTAAGACCGCCGGGCCGGCCATTTGAATCGCGGGACCAATGCCGAGAAACAGGCCGGTGCCAATGGCGCCGCCAAGGGCGATAAGTTGAATGTGTCGGTTCTGTAAACCGCGATGAAGCGTCGGGCCACTTTCCGTGACGGTCTCCGACGACGTTGACGCGTCTTTCACGTCGTTCCCCTGTGTGTTTTTGTGAAGGGGCACCTTTTATCACTTAGGGGGGATTGTCGCAAGTTGCGTGGGGCGAGCGTCAGCCGCCCGCCCCGCTTTTTTTAGCGTCAGAAGTCGTAGCTCATTGAGACGCGGACGGTACGCGGATCGCCTTCGAACAGGTAAGTACCGGTATCGTCAATGCCAGACCAGTACTTCTCGTTGGTCACGTTGGTCACCCCGACGCGCCAGATCATTTCGTTCTGGTCGGCGTTCAGACGCATACGATAGCGCAGGCCTAAATCCAGGGTGGTGTAGCTATCCAGCTTCTTGGTATTGGCCGCATCGGCATACTGCGAGCCGCTATGATTGACGCGCGCGGTGGCGGTCAGGCCTTCCACCGGCTTGATGTCATATTCGGCGCCGAGTACCGCGTAGAAGTTAGCCACCCCGATGGCATCTTTACCGTCGGTTACGCCTTCAGCGGTTTTAGTCTGTTTGGCATCCAGCCAGACGGTACTGGCGTTAAGACGCAGTCCCAGCATCGGCTCGCCAAAGACGTTCATCTCTACGCCGCGGTTACGCTGCTCGCCGTCGAGGCCGTAATTGCCAGCGGTATCGGAAATGGCGTTCGGTTTTTTGATTTCAAACAGCGCCAGCGATCCTCCGATCGTACCGTAGTCGATCTTGACGCCCACTTCGTCCTGCTTCGAGTGCGCGATCCCGGTACTCTGCCCGGCATTGGCCGCCGTCGTCGGCGCCACAGAGCCCGGCTGCAGCGCTTCGGTATGGTTAGCATACAGCGACAGCTGCTCCCACGGCTTGTACACCAGGCCAAACGTCGGCATCCAGCGGCTTTGGGTATAACGCGAAGAGGTATCTTCCAGCCCGGTGGCGTTGCTGTAGTTGCGCACAACCACTTTCTGATGACGAGCAGCGGCGGTAAACAGCACTTTATCGTTAAAGAAGCCGAGAGTATCACTCAGCAGCCAGCCCTGCGTACGGCTGCGCGAGGTGACCAGCGGATCGTGGTAGTTGCCGCCAAAATAGGCGTTATCCGGCATCGCCACATCATGGTTGTCATAGATATTAGTGGTCGGGTTCCTGGCCGACATCCGCCAGGCGGTCGCATCGGTATGCACCTGCGCCGCATAGCCGAGGTTCACCTTATGCGAAATCGCGCCGGTATTGAAATCTCCGCGTACCCCGCCCATGCCGCTGATCGCGTCGATAATGCGGTTAGTATCCAGGCGGCCCACCGTCGCATCGCCGTTTTTATTCAGAAGCTTCGGCGCGCTGTAGGTACCAATTTCATGCGAATGCTGGCCGCCGAGGGCGCTGTATACCGTCCAGCTATCGGTCAGGTCATATTCTGCCTTCGCCATGCCGAACTCGCTTTCAATATCGCTATAGCCCCACTTCTGGCTGTAGTTTTTGCTGTTGTCCGGCAGCGCCGGAACGAAATCCACGCCGCTGATATTGACGCCCATCGTACCGCCGTGGAACGTTTTCTTCTGATAGCCGAAATCGAGCGAGGAGCGGAAACGGTCGCCGCGGTAATCAAGCCCCAGCGAAGCCAGCGTGGTACGGCGTTTATCATTATCGATAGCGCCTTCACCCTCGCGGTGCACCAGGTTGACCCGGGCGCCGAACTGGTTGTTGTCGCCGAAACGGCGCCCCAGGTCGAGGGTGCCGCCCACCTGAGAATCAGAGGTATAGTCGACGCCAACGCGTGCGGTCGGCAGATCTTCCGCCCGCTTCGGCTCGAGGTTAATCATCCCGCCGACGCCGCTGCTGGCCGCGCCGTTAAGCAGGCTGTTAGCCCCTTTGAAAATTTCAACGCGCTCCAGCATCTGGGTGTCCATCACCTGACGCGGCACCACGCCCGCCAGGCCGCCCATCGTCATGTCATCGCCATCGAGCTTAAACCCGCGGATTCGATAGGTCTCGGCGAAGTTGCCGTAGCCCTGTACGGCCTGCACGCCAGCGTCGTTACTGACGACATCGGCGATAGTTTTCGCCTGCTGATCCTGAATCAGCTTCGAGGTATAGCCGATGACGTTAAACGGGACGTCCATCGCTTTTTGTTCGCCAAGCATCCCCAGACGGCCGCCGTGGGCGATCTGGCCATCGAGGAATGCCGGAACCACCAGGTCGCCGCCGGATTTAAAATCGCTGGTTTCGTTAGCCTCGACGATGAGGGTCTCTTCGCCAGGCTGCTTCGCGGCGGCAGCGTCCGCGGCCATCGCCGTTTGACTGGCGGCGCCGATGGCTAAGGCCAGCAGCGTTTTACGCAGCGGGAAGGATGAATAGTGCGTGGTGTGCATAATTTGCCCCATGGATGAGGATAAATGAATCAAAGGGCCCGTCGCCGGACCCGTTATTTTTATTGCGCGTTCAGGTCGATACGTACGACGCTGTCCGGGCCTTTAGTGGAGTGGTCTTTATTGAAGGGCTGTTTGACGGTGACAAACAGCGTCTGACCATCGGCGGAAAGCAGCAGGCTGTTGGGATTGGCCGGCAGCGCCCAGCTTTTCTTCAGCGTGTAGCGGCTGGCGTCAAGGCTGATGACCTTGCCGGATTCACGCTGTGAAATATAAATTTCGTGGCGTTTCTTATTGAACTGCACCGCCAGCGAATCGCCGACGTCGAGCTGTTTAAGCAGCTTGCCGCTGTGGATATCCAGCACCAGAGTGGTTTTCGCTTTCGAGTTGTCGGTCACGAACAGACGGCCGGTGTCGCTATCTTCGGCCATATTAAGCAGCAGCGCCGGCTTGTCGCACAGCGGCTTCCAGCGCTGTTCAATGCGTTGGTTACGCGGGTTGATCACCAGAATTTCACCGCTGCCGTTAGCGGCGTACACGCGACCGGTTTGCGCGGAGTAGTGCAGGCCGGTCATCCATTTACCGGTATTTTTAATCCGCGTTTTCAGCTTCAGGGTAGTGGCGTCAACCACCCAGATTTGCGCCGGGTCGGCGACCGCGCCAACGTAGAGAGTATTATTCAGCAACAGCAGCTGACGGGCCCCATAAGGGCGACCTTTTTCATTGCGCTCGCTGAACAGCAGGCGGTTTTTTACCTTGCCGGTGGCGGTGTCGATAGCGCTGATGCCGCCGTCCAGCGAATTGCTGACATACAGCGTTTTACCCTCCGCAGAGAGCTGTAAAGCGAAGTTTTTCAGATCGGTATGCGTCAGGCCGATGGTATTGAGGGTGTGCGGATCCAGTGTGTAAACCGCCCCGCCCTGTACATTTTTAAAGCCTTCAGCGCTGGCGACGTACAGCGCATCACCCTGCGGGCTTAACGCCATCTCGTACAGCCCTTCCGCTAGCTGGCGCTGCAGCGGTTGCGCCACGTTAGGGACTGGCGAGTCGACAACCGGTTGGGAAACGGCAGAGGAATGAGGCGTCGCGCAGCCGCTTAACGCCGCGCTGATGGCCAGCGTCAACGCCGGAAGTGTGTATTTCATTGGATCAACCCTATAAAAAATCAATGACCCGATGGACGCGCAGCGGCCGATATTGTGTGTTTCCAGCCTGCTGTCTTTACGCCACCCTACGCCTTCGCGACTCTTAGTGAACGACTCACTGGCGCAGCTCGAACCTTGCCAAAATTACGAATGAAAAAGATAATGAGAACTATACTCATTATCTAATGTCAAACAAGTCCTGGCGGGCAAAAAAGATAATCTGCTGATTTTTTTTACGGCAATGGCGGATTACGAGGGGAAGACAGGATCCGTGACGGGAAAAGCGTCCCGGAAGCGATGCCGTGCACCGCCCGGGTTGCAGGCCAGAAGGCACACAATGTGTTGCCTATCTGGCGCAAAGCGACACATGACAGCGCTATGTCGCTGAACGGCGATTAATAGCGCACCATCACCGACTTCAGCTCCGTATAATCATCGATAAACGCGCTGCCGAATTCGCGCCCGATGCCCGAGCCCTTCATGCCGCCGAACGGTACCGCCGGGTCGAGGAAGGTATGCATATTGACCCATACGATGCCGGCCTCAATCGCCTCCGAGTAGCGTAGCGCCTGACGAATATTATCCGACCAGACGCTGGCCGCCAGGCCATACGGTGAGGCATTCATCCGCGCCAACGCCTCTTCTTCACTGCGATAGCCGATAAAACTGCACACCGGACCGAAGGTCTCTTCGCGCATCAGGGTGCTCTCTTCGCTGCGCACTTTGACCGCGGTCGGCTGCAGGAAATAGCCCTCCCCCGGCAGCGCTTCGCCGCCGCAGACGATGGTATCGCCCTCGTCGCGGGCGGTCTGAATGAGCCGCAAAACTTTGTCATACTGCTGGCGGTTGGCCAGCGGCCCCATCAGCGTCCGTTCATCCAGCGGCGACCCCGGCGCAAAAGCGCTGAGCTTGTCTTTCAGCAGCGCCAGTACCGCATCCAGTTTTCCCTGCGGCAGATAAAAACGTTCCGCAGCGGCGCAAATCTGCCCCTGGTTCAGGTAGCCAGCTTCAATAATGCCGTTGACCATCGCCTCCGGCGTCAGGTCATCGAGGAACAGCGCGGCGTTTTTGCCCCCCAGCTCAAGGGTCACCCGTTTACCTGACGCACTGGCCGACTGCTGGACTTTTTCACCGGTGGCCACCGAGCCGGTGAAGCTCACCTTGGCGCAGGCCGGATGCGTAATCAGCCGCTGGGCAATCTCGCCGCCGGCGCCGTTGACCACGTTAATCACCCCATCCGGGATACCCACCGCTTTTGCCAGCTCCGCCACGCGCAGCAGCGTCAGCGGCGTATATTCGCTCGGCTTGAGGACGATGGTGCAGCCGCAGACCAGGGCCGCCGCCAGCTTCCAGATGGCAATCATGATGGAGAAGTTCCACGGCACGATGCCAACCACCACCCCAAGCGGCTGGCGGCGGGTAAAGGCGGTATATTTCTCCCCGGCCATCGATGGCAGCGAGACATCCAGCGTTTCACCGGTGACTTTCCCCGCCCAGCCGGCGAAGTAGCGCAGGAACGCCACCGACTGGTCCAGCTCGAGCATCCGCGCCAGCGTGATAGTTTTGCCGGAACAGAGACTTTCCAGCTGCGCCAGCGCTTCGCGATGCTCTGCCAGCGTGTCCGCCAGCTTCAGCAGCAGCGCGCCGCGGGCCAGCGTCGGCATCTCGCGCCACTGACTAAACGCCTGGCGGGCGCTCTCCATAGCGCGATCCGCCTGGTCACTATCCGCCGCGGTGACCTCGGCAATCGCCCGCCCGGTCGCCGGGTTGATCACCGCGAACGGCGCGCCGCGGCCCGCCTCACGTTGACCGGCAATAAACTGCCCGTGCGGCTGGCGTAAGAAGGCGGTCACTTCCGCCAGTAAGGTTATCTCGCTCATCGTCAGCACCCGTTTTTCAGCAAAGTTAACCCATCACAGCACGGCTTCCCGCCGCAGCCTATCGTTCTAAAGAACGTCATTCTTCCGGACGATATTCAACGCCCGCGCGGCGTGCTGTGATGAGGGTCTTGAGCCAGGCAAGACCACAGGGTAACGCGATGAACATCAAGATCGATGCGCTGAACTACTACGGCGCGACGAAGAAATATCACCTCCATTTCCCGGCGCTACGGGAAGATATTGAAGCCGATGTGGTAATTATCGGCGGCGGCTTCTCTGGCATTAACACCGCCCTTGAGCTGGCGGAACAGGGGATCACCAACGTGGTGGTGCTGGAGGCGCGCCATCTCGGCTACGGCGGCACCGGGCGCAACGGCGGCCAGGTGATGGCCGGTATCGGCCACGATATCGAAGCGGTAAAAAAGCACGTCGGCAAAGAGGGGCTGGAGACGCTGTTTAAAATCGCCAACCTCGGCGCGGGCATCATTCGCGAACGCATCCGCAAATACAACATCGACGCCGATTTCGTGCCCGGCTACGGCTATCTCGCCTATAACCAGCGACAGCTTAAAACGCTGCGCCAGTGGGAGAAGGAGTTTAAAGCCGCTACCCCGGATGAAGAGATCGAACTGTATACCGGAAAAGAGGTGCAGCAGGTGGTGGGCTCCGAGGTCTACTGCGGCGCGCTGAAACATATGGGCGGCGGCCAGATCCATTCACTCAATATGCTGCTCGGTTCGGCGCAGGCCGCCCATTCGCTGGGGGTGAAGATTTTCGAATCCTCGCCGGTGGTGGAGGTGAATTACGGCAAACAGGTGCGGGTACGCACCGCGATGGGCAGCGTCAAAGCCGCCAAACTGCTGTGGGCCTGCGACAGCTTCCTCAACAATATGGAGCCGGAGATCTACAACAAGACGCTGGTCACTTACTCCTACCAGGTGTCGACCGAGCCGCTCTCCGATGAACTGATCGAACGCATCAGCCCACTGCGCGGCGCCTTCAGCGATATTCGCCCGGTAATTAACTACTACCGCGTCACCCGGGAAAACCGCCTGCTGTTCGGCAGCGCCACCCGCTTTGTGGAGTATACGCCGAACGATTTCGCCGCCTGGAACCGCACCTTGCTGGCGGAGGTCTTCCCCTATCTCAGGGATGTGAAGATCGATTTTGCGTGGGGCGGGCCGATGGCCTGTAGCGCCAACCTGTTCCCGCAGATCGGCACCTTACGCGACCATAACAACGTCTTTTACGTCCAGGGGTACTCCGGCTTCGGCGTCACCCCGTCGCACATCGTATGCAAAATCCTCGCCGAAGGGATCAACGGCGGTTCCGACCGCTATCGTCTGCTAAGCAGCATTCCTCACGCGACCATCCACGGCCGTGACAGCCTGCGTCTGTTATTAGTCACGGCCGGAAAACTGATGCATCAAACCGCCGGTTTCTGGAAAGGCCGGAGTTAACCAGGAGAACGCTATGCACGCTTTTAAACTTAAACACCCGGTACCTGATCTGCAGCCGATCGGCAGCGTCAGCCTGCTCGGCGCGACGCCGACCGCCGGCGACCCGCAGGTAGCGGGCGCGATGATCTACGGCGAGCCGCAGGACGCCTTTACCTGCGGACTGTTTTCGTCCACTGAGGGGAGCTTTACCATGACCTATCCGTTTACCGAGCACGCCACCGTGCTGGAGGGCGAAGTGGAGCTGACCGTCGCCGGCGGCGAGCCGCAGCGCTTTGCGCCGGGTGACAGCTGGTTTGTTAAACAGGGCACCGAAGTGGAGTGGAAAATTCTGACGCCGCGCTTTGTGAAGCACTACCTGGCGAACGTCGAGACCCGCTAACAAACTGATAATGCCCGGCGGCGCATTACGCCTTCTCCGGGCTACCAAATCGCGCAGCGCTGTAGCCCCGGTAAGCGGCGCCACCGGGGGTTTTGAGGCCGCCAACACCGGCAGTTTCAGTCAGCATGGTGAATAAATTAAAGGCAGGCCGCACGGACCGTAGGCCGGATAAGGCGCAGCCGCCATCCGGCAGAAACAGGCGCAACGTGGCAAGACGGATGGCCCCGGTTTTCGGGGTCATATTGTTTATCCGCCGCGACATTCATCGACTGCGTCACAGAATCATGCGCCGCCCTCCACCTTCCGGACGATATTCGTTGAGCAGGATGCCCGCCTAAATTATGACTATCCGGGAGTGGCGCTGGCTATTCCCTGCCCTACCCCATTATTGTGCAGAGGTTGACTATGTTTAGTAACAGACTCGCCAGCCATCTTGAGCGCGGCGTCGTCGGCTTCCCGACCACCCTCGCCAGCTCCGTCGGGCTGATCATGGCCAGCCCGGTGATCCTGACGGTCACCAGCGGCTTCGGCATGGGCGGCGATACCTTCGCGCTGGCGGTGCTGCTGGCCTTTATTATGATGCAGGCGCAGGTCACCACCTTTGCCGAGGCGGCGACGCTCATTCCCACCACCGGTTCGGTGTACGACTATATCTCCTGCGGCATGGGCCGCTTCTTCGCTATCACCGGCGCGCTGTGCGCCTATTTGATCGTCCATATCTTCGCCGGGACGGCGGAGACGATCCTGGCGGGCATTATGGCGCTGGTGAACTTCGAGTCGATTAACGCCCAGATGGCCGCCCACCAGAATACCTGGATGGTGGGCGTCGGCATGGTGGTAATTTTCGGCTTACTCAACGCCATCGGCGTGGAAATCTTCGGCAAGGTCGAAGTGGTGCTGACCTTCGGCATGTGGACCACACTGACTATTTTCGGCCTGTGTGGCATTTTTATGGCGCCGGTGACTCATCTTTCCGGCTGGTTCGGCACGCCGCTGAACATCAGCGATATCAACGGTCTGTTCGGCTATATCGGCATGGCGATGTTTATGTTCGTCGGTTGCGAACTGGTGACGCCGATGGCGCCGGAGATCAAACAGGCCCACCGCACCATACCGCGGGCGATGGCGCTGGGCCTGCTGGGGGTCGCCAGCTGCATGTTTATCTACGGCGCGGCGATCAACCGCCAGGTGGAGAATACCGTGCTCGACGCGGCCAACAACGTCCATCTGCTGGATACACCGATGGCGATCCCGGCCTTCGCCGAACGGGTGATGGGCCACGCCGGCCAGTACTGGCTGGGGGGCGGGCTACTGTTGGCCGGCTGCGCCACCATCAATACGCTGATGGCCGCCGTGCCGCGTATTATCTACGGCATGGCGCTGGACGGCGCGCTGCCCCGTTTCCTGACCTGGCTGCATCCGCGCTTTAAGACGCCGGTGATCGCCATTGCCATCGGGGTGGCGATCCCCTGCCTGCACGCCTGGTATCTGAACGGCGATCTGGACCGCATCGTGCCGCTGATCCTTGCCGCGGTCTGCGCCTGGGGCGTCGCCTATCTGCTGGTTACTCTGTCGGTGGTGATGCTGCGCATTCGCCGCCCGGACCTGCCGCGCGCCTACCGCTCGCCGTGGTTCCCGCTGCCGCAGATTATCTCCAGCGTCGGGATCATCATCGCTATCGTCAATATCACGCCGCCCGGGATGGACAGCCGCCAGGTGCTGGTGCCGTTCGGCATAATGCTCGGCCTGACCGCCGCTTACGCCCTGTTCTGGACGGTGTGCGTGCAGCGCGTCAATCCGTTCAAGCCGCTGGTAGTGGAAGAGGTGGTGGAGCGCGCCATCAACAATTATGAAAAACAGACCCGCGGGGAGATGACGCCAGATGTCCTCCGTCCCCTGGTTTGAAACGCCGTTAATGAACGCGGTGCAGCGCGATCTGGCGGGCTGGCCCAGCGAAAAGCTGAGCGAACGCAGCGCGCTGCTGCGCTTGAACGACGCCACCGCCGTCACCTTCAGCGTGCGTCAGAAGCGGCTGTTTATGGCCAGCATTCACAGCTGCGAGTTTGTCGTCGAGGGGCCGGTGACCCGGCCAGTGCGCGGTAACATTCGCGCCCATCAATCCGGCTGGTGGAAACGCCAGCCGATCCGCTTTATCGGCGGCAAAGGCAGCGAGGAACTCGCCGGCTATCTCAACGGTTTTCCTAATCTCCAGCAGACCTTAAGCGAGCTGGATTACCGCCGCTTTTCGCTGACCTTTGATAGTAGCGGCTGGCGCTGCAGAATTGAACCCTGGGCCGCCAGCGAAGTGGTCTGTAAAATGCCGCCGCTGCGCCGTTATCTGCGGCTGGAAGCGCAGCAGCGGATGCTGCTGCTCAGCGTGCTGGCGATGGTTAATCAGGCAGTAAGTCAGTGGATGCGCGGTGAAATCGCAGAAGAGAAAGCATTGACTTCCCCGCCATCACCGCGGGGAAGCTGAGGTGGTTTATAGCAGGCCAAACTGCTGCGCCAGCCGATCGATGGCCTGGCGCTGGAACTGCGCGAACGTGGCGCGCGGCTGCTGCTGTTGAATAAATTCCAGCAGCGGATCCTTGACCTCGGTGCGGATGCCGCTCAGGGCTTCCATCACCGCCAGGCCGCAGAACGGCACGTAGGACTCGGCGTAGCCGCCCTCGTGCACCATCACCAGTTTCCCGCCGCACAGGCGATCCGCCGCCTGCTGGACCTGTTCGGTCATCGCCCGGAAGCTATCGCTGTGCAGCTGCATCCGCGCTAATGGATCCATGGCGTTGGCGTCATAGCCGCAGGCGATAATAATCAGCTCCGGCTCAAAACGCGCCAGCGCCGGAATAACGATAGTTTCCAGCGCATAGCGCCAGCTGTCATCCCCCGCCCCGGCCAACAGCGGAATATTGATGTTGTAACCTTCGCCCGCGCCCACGCCGCGATCGTCCTCGCCGGCGTAGCCCGGCGGGAAGCAGCCGTCCTGATGCAAGGAGATAGTCAGTACGTCGTCGCGCTGCAGGTAGATATGCTGGGTGCCGTTACCGTGGTGAACATCCCAGTCAATGATCGCCACCTTGCCCAGCCCCAGCTGCGCTTTCGCTCGCTCGACGGCAATGGGAATATTGGCGAGGAAACAAAATCCCATCGACTGATCCGGCAGGCAGTGGTGTCCGGGCGGGCGCGACAGCGAATAGGCGTTATCCAGCTCCCCCTTCAGCACCGCTTCCACCGCCGCACAGGCCAGCCCGGCGGAAAGACAGGCAATTTCATAACTGCCCGGCCCCAGCGGCGCCTCTTTGCCGAGCATGCCGCCGCCGTTATCGCTTATCGCCTTGAAGCGCTCCAGATAGCTGTCGGGGTGGATCCGCCGCAGGTCCTCAAGGCTCGCCGGCGCCGCGCTGCGCAGCGCCAGCTGCGGCGTCAGCCCGGAGACATCCATCAGGTTTTTCATCCGCCGTTTGGTCTCTGGCGATTCAGCATGACCGCCGCCGGCGGGCGGCTGTACCCACCCGCCCACCGGCAGCGTCACCGCGTGCAGACCGGTACTGTGCCAGAAACAACGTTCATCAAAGAAGAAACCGGTTTTTCTTTTCACTCTATCCTCCCGTGGGCTAAGCCTTCCCGGCGGCGGACGCCGCCACAATTAAAATCAGTGACAGCAGCGCGCAGACGCCTGCCGCCGCCAGCAGCGGGTCGGCGCTGGCGAAGTGTTGTAGTAAGGCCCCCGCAAGCGCCGGGCCAGCCGCCATGCCGCCGCCGATCACCAGATTGATGCTGTTCATCAGCCGACCGCTGTTATCGAGCCCGGCCACGCGGGCGAGAATAAAGGGCAGCACGAAGGTCCAGGTGAACTTAAACAGCAGCGCCGCGATGGCGTAACGCACCAGCAGCGGCTGGCCGATCAGCAGCCCAACGCTGACGATCAACAGGCCGTAGCCCAGCCACACCGGTAAACGATCGGCCCGCCGGGTGCCGCGCAGGGCCGCGCCGCCGGCGCCGATAATGCCGCAAACCGTCGCCGCCGCCAGCACCAGACCGACCTGCGTCGGGCTCAGCCCCGCCGCGCTGCCGATGGTGCCGATAAAGGTCCACACGGCGCTGAGGCTGATATAGAAAGTGAGCACCGCCAGCACCGCCAGCGCCTGACGCCACAGCGCCGTCGACGGCTGCTGGCGGGAGACTGAAAGCGGTTGAAAGCGCGGAGGGAAAGCGGATACCAGCGGCAAACAGCAGAGCATGATGGCGGCGAGGATCAGATACACCACCTTCAGGCCAAAGGTCGCGAACAGGCCGGGCAGCGCCAGCAGGCCAAGCATCCCTAACAGCAGTTGCCCGAGCACCCAGAAGGCGTAGACCCGCGACGGGTTCGGCGTTCCGGCCGCGCAGCTGATGCACAAAATCATCAACGTGCCGCCCGCCAGCGAGGCGATAAAGCGCGCCGCCAGCAGCGTCTCGTACTGGGTGACCACCGCCGAGGCGAGGTTGGCGGCCAGAAACACCACCCCGGCCGTCAGGGCAACCCGCCGCCAGTCGAGGCGGCTCATCCACCACCACGCCGGGAGCGTCGCCAGGCTCATCGCCCCCAGCTCCGCTGAGAACAGCCAGCCGATCTGCCCGGGTTTTAGCTGCCATTCGCTGGCCAGCTGCGCCGCTACCGCCGGCGCGGTCATCAGAATACCCGGCGCAATAGCGGCAAAAATCACGATCGCCGCCAGCAAACGCAGGGACACCACCAGCCCGGCGGGCCGGGAAAGCGCATTATCAGTGAGAGGTGTACTCGACATCGTAGGGCGTGCTCCGGTCAAAAAAGCCTCCCCCCGGAGGATCCTCCAGGGAGTGATACCCACAGGCATCAGGAAAACGCCGTGCTGCCACGGCGCGCGCGGGATGCGAAAGTCAGATTACAGATGCAGCGTACGCTGAGCGGCCGGCATCCAGGTTCGGGAAACCAGTTCGGTACGATTGACCACTTCGGTCTTGGCGAAAATATTGCGCAGGTGCGTTTTTACCGTCGAGAGCGAGATATCCAGCTGGCGGGCAATCAGCTTATTGCTGGCGCCTTCGCGCACCATGCCGACGATTTCCCGCTCTTTCGCCGTCAGGATGGCGGGCAGATCATCTTCTTCCTGCAGGCAGTCGCGAATGGCCAGCTCTACCAGCGGCAGCACCGCCTGGGCCCGCTGGCGCTCTTCGCTGGAGAAAGGCACGTCGCGCATCAGCGAGATACCGGCGACGATCCGCCGCTCGCGGCGGATAAAGATCTCGGTCATGTCGCGCACGTTATTCGGCAACATAAATTCATGATAGTAATGCCGGTTGCGGTCGCAGAGCCGCGGCGTCATCGCCGCCACGGTGGTGTTCTGGTGGCTAAAGTGCGACGGCAGAAGCGGATCCAGCGGCTGGAAGTTTTCCAGATATTGTTGGTGCGTATTATCGGAAATATTATGCAATATATAGTTTTCGGGTTTTAAACGATTATTTACTCGATAAAACACCGCTGAAGTTAGTGGAATTAACTGGGAAATAGTCTGTAAACAACGGGCTATTATCGCATCATTACGGCTGGCTTTTAACAAAGCAGACATGATAGGGCCTCCCCGTCGAGATGATGGTACATGACACATGGATGACTACTGATAATTGAAGCATACATTTCACATTTAAGTAACACAATCATTAACATATTAACAATGTGATAGCCGTTACAAAATTTTCAGCAATACATTGTTATATAAAGCATTTAAAAAACACCCCGGCCATGCTTTACGATAGCGGCGTTAAAACATAAACAAATAAGATTAACACCCGGCGTACCTGCCCCTGGTGATAAAAAAACCCTATTCCCGACGCGTGATTCTCATCCTAAAGAACGATGGATTTTTGTTTTTTTTCACTTATACCCTTAACAGGATGCAATTAATTTTCGCCGCGGCTTAATCATGTGATTACGCCAGACCCGCTGTTGCCAAAATAATATCAACAGCACCGGTCATTAACCGAGGATAAGCCGATGCTGAATATCGCCGCCCTGCGCCAGCAGCAAATTCCGCTGGCCGCTGAGCCGCGCTCGCCGGTGCCGTTTCATATTCTGATGAAGCCGATTGGCCCCGCCTGCAATCTCGCCTGCCGCTATTGCTATTACCCGCAGGACGAAACGCCGGTCAACAAGATGGATGACGCGCGGCTGGAGCAGTTTATCCGCCGCTATATTGCCGCCCAGCCCGCCGGCGCGCGGGAAATCAACTTTGTCTGGCAGGGGGGCGAGCCGCTGCTGGCCGGCCTGAGCTTCTACAAAAAAGCGCTCGCCCTGCAGGTGCGCTATGCCCCCGACGGCGTGACTATCAGCAACAGCCTGCAGACCAACGGGACGCTGATCAACGACCCATGGTGCCGACTGTTCCGCGAACATGGCTTTATTATCGGGTTGAGCCTCGAAGGCAACGAAGCGCTGCAGGACTACCATCGTCCGGATAAACGCGGCCGGTCGACCTGGTCGGCGGCGCTACGCGGCATTGACCTGCTCCATCAGCATCAGGTGGACTTTAATCTGCTGGTGGTCGTGCATAACGAGATGGCGGCCCACGCGGCGGCGATTTATGACCGGCTGGTCAGCCTCGGCGCGCGCTATCTGCAGTTTCAGCCGCTGATGAGCGAAGGCGCGGCCCTGCGCGAAGGATACCAGCTCAGCGCCGATAACTGGGGACGTTTTATGGTCGGCATCTGGCGGCAGTGGCGGAAGCGCTGCGATAGAGGGCGGGTGTTCGTTATCAATATCGAACAGGCGTGGGCGCAGTATTTCACTCATACCAGCGGCAGCTGCGTGCACAGCGCCCGCTGCGGCAGCAACCTGGTGATGGAGCCCGACGGACAGCTCTACGCCTGCGACCACCTGATCAACGCCGAACATCGGCTGGGCCGCCTTGACGAGCAGACGCTTGCCGCCGCAGTTGACGCCTCGGTGCAACTGCCTTTCGGTCAGCAGAAAAGTCTGCGCCGCGAATGCCAGACTTGCTCGGTAAAAATGGTCTGCCAGGGCGGCTGCCCGGCGCATCTCAACGCCGCAGGCAACAACCGTCTCTGCGGCGGCTACTACCGCTTCTTTAGCGACATCCTCGCGCCAGTACGCCCCTTTTCCCGCGACCTTAATGGCCTGAAGGCCTGGCGGGCCGCGTTTTTTGGGACTGCGCATACTGCGTAGCGCCTTACCCTGATGATATCCCCCTCTGAACAGGAGAGTCAGTCGTGAACAAAAAAGCCATGGCCGCGGCGGTCAGCATGATCCTCGCCGGTGGCGCGCACGCCGCGCAGCAGGAGCGTCCAAACGTCATCGTGATTATCGCCGATGATATGGGCTACTCGGACATCAGCCCCTTTGGCGGCGAGATCCCCACCCCCAACCTGCAGGCGATGGCCGAGCAGGGAATGCGCATGAGCCAGTATTACACCTCGCCGATGTCGGCCCCGGCGCGCTCAATGCTGCTCACCGGCAACAGTAACCAGCAGGCTGGGATGGGCGGCATGTGGTGGTACGACAGCACCATTGGCAAGGAGGGCTACGAGCTGCGGTTGACCGACCGCGTCACCACCATGGCCGAGCGCTTTAAAGACGCGGGGTATAACACCCTGATGGCCGGTAAATGGCACCTCGGTTTTGTTCCCGGCGCCACGCCGAAAGATCGCGGCTTTAACCACGCCTTCGCCTTTATGGGCGGCGGCACCAGCCACTTTAACGACGCGATACCGCTGGGGACCGTTGAAGCCTTCCACACCTACTACACCCGCGACGGCGAGCGCGTCTCCCTACCGGATGATTTTTACTCCAGCGAAGCCTACGCCCGCCAGATGAACAGCTGGATTAAAGCGACGCCGAAGGAACAGCCGGTCTTCGCCTGGCTGGCCTTCACCGCCCCTCATGATCCCCTGCAGGCGCCTGACGAGTGGATTAAGCGCTTCAAAGGCCAGTATGAGCAGGGTTACGCCGAGGTCTATCGCCAGCGCATCGCCCGCCTGAAAGCGCTGGGAATTATCCATGACGATACCCCGCTGCCGCATCTGGAGCTGGATAAAGAGTGGGAGGCGCTAACGCCAGAGCAGCAGAAATATACGGCGAAAGTGATGCAGGTGTATGCGGCGATGATCGCCAATATGGACGCGCAAATCGGCACCCTGATGGAGACGCTGAAACAAACCGGGCGCGATAAAAATACCCTGCTGGTCTTTTTAACCGATAACGGCGCCAACCCGGCGCAGGGATTCTACTACGAATCTACCCCGGAATTCTGGAAGCAGTTCGATAACAGCTATGACAACGTCGGCCGCAAAGGATCATTTGTCTCCTACGGCCCCCACTGGGCCAACGTCAGCAACGCCCCCTACGCCAATTATCACAAAACCACCAGCGCCCAGGGCGGCATCAATACCGACTTTATGATCTCCGGTCCCGGGATCACCCGCCACGGTAAAATCGACGCCTCGACGATGGCGGTGTATGACGTGGCGCCGACGCTATATGAATTCGCCGGCATCGATCCGAACAAGTCGCTGGCGAAAAAGCCGGTGTTGCCGATGATCGGCGTCAGCTTTAAGCGCTATCTCACCGGCGAAGTACAGGAGCCGCCGCGCGGCAACTACGGGGTTGAACTGCATCATCAGGCAGCCTGGGTCGATGGCGAATGGAAGCTGCGACGGCTGGTGCCGCGCGGCCTCACCGCCGGCGACGCGCCGTGGCAGCTGTTTAATCTGCACGACGACCCGCTGGAGACGCATGATGTCGCGGCCGAACATCCCGATCGGGTCAAAGCCATGAGCGAGGCCTACGAGGCATTTGCTAAGCGCACCATGGTAACCAAAGCGCAGGGCAAAATGATCGACTACGTCGGTATCGATAGCAAAACCGGGCGCTATCTGGCGGTCGACCCCGCCACCATGAAGCCGGTGCCTGCGCCGCAGGCGATCCCTGTGAGCGAGATCCATTAACCACCACGGCTATCGTTCTTCCGGGCGATAGCCGGGACCTGACGCGCTTTTTAAGGTAATCGGAAACCCCATTACAGGAGAGTGCGGATGGCGAGAGTCGTGGTGATAACCGGCGGTGGAACCGGAATTGGCGCCGCCTGCGCGCGGCTGATGTGCGCCGCGGGCGACCGGGTGTTTATTACCGGACGGCGCGAAGCGCCGCTGCAGGCTGTCGCTGATGAGACCGGCGCCACGGCGCTGGTGGGCGATGCCGCCGACGGCGAGGTGTGGCGCCAGCGGCTGCTACCGGCCATCCTCGACCAGACCGGCGGGATTGATACCCTCATCTGCAGCGCCGGCGGGATGGGCAACAGCCCCGCCGCCGAGACCAGCGACCGCCAATGGCGCGAGGCGCTGGACGGCAATCTCACCAGCGCCTTCGCCAGCGTTCGCGCCTGCCTGCCTTCGCTGATTGCCCGCCGCGGCAATGTGCTGTTTGTCGCCTCCATCGCCTCTCTGGCCGCCGGGCCGCAGGCCTGCGGCTACGTCACCGCCAAACACGCTTTAATCGGCCTGATGCGCTCCGTCGCCCGCGATTATGGCCCCCAGGGGGTACGCGCTAACGCCGTCTGTCCCGGCTGGGTCACGACGCCGATGGCGGATGAAGAGATGCGCCCGCTGATGCAGGCGGAAGGGCTGTCGCTGGCTGAGGCTTATCAGCGGGTCTGTTGCGATGTTCCGCTGCGCCGCCCCGCCAGCCCCGAGGAGATAGCCGAGCCCTGTCAGTTTCTCTGTTCACCGCAGGCCGCCATCATCAGCGGCGCTACGCTGGTCGCCGACGGCGGGGCCAGTATCGTCGATGTTCCCACTCTGGCGTTTGCCTAACGCCCTACTCTGTTCAGGAGCCCCTATGACTTCAGAAGCCGTATTTATCCAGGTCGGCGCGCTGGCCGATGGTTTTGCGCCGCACGGTAACCTGCTGGCTACCGCCAGCCTGCCCGCAGGCGAAAACTTTACCTTTTATGTCACCGGGAGCGAGCCGCAACAGCTGGTTATCGAAGATGAGCAGACGCTAAGCTGGAACGGCAAGCGCGCCCCCTGGCGGGCGACCGCCCTGCGCCCGGACATTCTGTTTATCGACTTCCTTGACCCGGAGCGGGATAACGCCAGCATTAGCGCGGTATGCAACCTGACGCAGCGCAATGCCACGCTGGTATACGGCCAGCTACCGGACGAAGCCGCCGCGCGGCTGGACGCCTTCAGCCGGGTAGAACAAGGGTTGCCGCTGACCGCGGTTGAGGCCCGTTTCGTCTTCGCCCGCCTGGATGCCCAGCCGGGGCCGCTGCCGGGCTTTACCGATGCGCTCATTGGCATGCGCAATCAGTACACCTACAGCCCGACCGAGCGCTATGAGCACATCTATCTCAACGACAATTTTTACGCCTGGCAGTGTCTGGACGGCGTGGAAAAGGGGCTGGCGGATGTCGATCGCTGCCATTACGTGCAGGTGGCTGAGGATCTCTATTTGTTCGTCTGGCGGGAGAAAATCATCCCCACGCTGGGGGTGATCCTCATCGATCTGCAGCAGATGCGCACTGACGGCAAGATCATGGGCTATCAGGGCAGCGATTTCGGCGCCCTCAGCAATTTCCCGGTCGGCGCCAGCGCGAAGATCCTCAACGTCACCCGCCATCAGGAATAGTAGGGCGCCGCCGGGCACGCTTTCAGGCACCGCACCCGTCATTTCGCAGGGTGGCGGCTGCGCCTTACCCGGCCTACCGGGGCCTCTCACAGGCTCACACCTCGCAGGCCCGGTAAGCGCAGCGCCACCGGGCGATGCTATCAGACACGGAGCCGCTTTTATGCCGGGTGGCGGCTGCGCCTTACCCGGCCTACTTGTCCGGCTCCGACTGTCTGTAGGCCCGGTAAGCGCAGTGGACTGACCCCATAAAGTTGGATGGTTCATATTAAGCGGCTCTCAG
>OIWP01000440.1_pt1 | contig 62073 bp, 74 predicted proteins | sample 1587661 | NCBI WGS metagenome assembly OIWP01 (sample SAMEA3888899, study PRJEB22519) | human gut metagenome | biome: human gut; feature: human-associated habitat; material: faeces | place: Denmark | collected 2010 | reverse complement strand
AATAGACAGATTATAACACACAATTTTCTGTCCACTTTTATAGTATAGCTCCAATCCATGAACTTTTTGGTCAAGATATTAAGATAATAAAAAAGTCTTCAAAAATAGTCATAAAAATGAAGAATGAAATGACACCAGATTATATCGTGACCCGCTTGAAACTGAATTATATGCGGAAAAGCCCTTTATATAATCTCCTCTCTACACTTATCAGTAAAAGTTACACATCAATTCCTGAAATTGCTTATGATTTGAACTTTAGTGAACCAACAGTCTACAAGTTATTGACACAAGTGAAGGAGATTATGCTCCCTTTTAAAGCCGAATTTGACTTGGCAAATGCGACAAATTTTTCGGGAGATGAACTTGGTGTACGCTATTTTCTCTATCTCACACATTGGCATCTTTTCAATACCTTAGGAAAAAAGCCTTTCTCTGATGCCTTTCCGCCAGAATTTATCGATATAAATTTTTTAAAGCGTTCTTTAAAAATTGAGCGAAAACTTTCTAAAGCTCAGGAACAAAAGTTGCTTATACTTGCAGGCGTGACCTCCTATCGTATCGTTTACTTTAAGAAATATGTCAAGGTTGAAAAAGCATTTTTAGAGGATATTTCGATATTTTATCGAGGTCACCACTGCTTAAATCTTGCTTCTTTTAATGTAGACCCAGAGATTATTGAGAAAGAGTCAATACTTCTTAGTTTTTTAGTCAGAGGTCTTATTTTTGAGTTTGATGATATGTACGAGAAAAAAAGGGTTGTTGAAAGATTTCAAAATTCGAAACTTTCTGTTGGTTATGAAGTCAGCCTGTTTCTAGAAAAATTTCGCGAGACGTTCTCTTTTGAGTTTTCCGAAGAAAATTATGTCAAATCATACTATCTTCTAGTACTTACCAACCTATATTCACGTTACATACAATTTAATGTTGATTTTTACCGTGCAGTTCCTATCGAAAAAAATTATGAATTGTTTGAAAAAAAGCCTCGTTATCGTGCTGTTAAAGATAGGCTGAATCAGATCATTACCTATTTTCCTTCTTCACAGCAGTTGAATGATTTAGAGAGAAAAAGTTTGACAGCACTACTTTATACAATTTACGAGCTCAATGCGCCAAGTATCCCTGTCCAAGTCTATATTAATCATACCTCAAGCATTGTGAATAGCTTCTATATTCAAAACACCTTGAAAAAATTTTTTAATAGCGATTTAATCGCTTTCTGCAAAACGATACCTGAAGCTGATGTTATCATTTCGAGTGATCCCGAAGGAAATTTCCTCTCCAAAGATGTTTTTTACTTTAAAAATATTTTTGATAAAGAAACATGGACCGACTTGATTGAGTTTTTGTCTAAATCGCTTTATGAGAAGAGGTTTCGTTAAAAATAAAATCCGCCGTGTTAATGTCAGAATAATACATAGAGTAAAAAACTCTTTTTATCTATTTCTTTATTTTGAGAAAGTAACTTTATGTTATAATGATACTAATAGACTTTTTATTAAGGAAATAATGATGAATATACAAGAAATGAACGCGCGCAAGGAGAAAATCCGTAACTTTTCGATCATTGCGCATATTGACCACGGAAAATCAACGTTGGCTGACCGCATCCTTGAACTGACAGAAACGGTTTCAAAACGTGAAATGCAAGCACAGCTTTTGGACAGCATGGATTTGGAGCGTGAACGTGGTATCACGATTAAGCTCAATGCTATTGAGTTAGAATACACGGCTAAAGATGGAGAAACCTATATTTTCCATTTGATTGACACGCCTGGACACGTCGATTTTACCTATGAAGTTTCCCGTTCTTTAGCTGCCTGTGAAGGTGCTATTCTTGTTGTCGATGCAGCTCAAGGGATTGAAGCCCAAACCTTGGCCAATGTCTATTTGGCTTTAGATAACGACTTAGAAATTCTTCCCGTCATTAATAAAATTGACCTTCCTGCGGCAGATCCAGAACGAGTGCGTACTGAAGTTGAAGATGTCATCGGTTTAGACGCTTCAGAGGCTGTTTTAGCCTCTGCTAAAGCAGGTATCGGTATTGAAGAAATTTTGGAACAAGTTGTGGAGAAGGTTCCAGCACCTCAAGGTGATGTTGAAGCACCACTCAAGGCTCTGATTTTCGACTCAGTTTATGATGCTTATCGTGGTGTTATCTTGCAAATCCGTGTAGTTGACGGTTCTGTAAAGGTAGGTGATACTATTCAACTGATGTCAAACGGTAAAGAATTTGTTGTGACAGAGGTTGGGATTTTCACGCCTAAAGCAGTGGCGCGTGACTTCCTCATGGCGGGTGATGTTGGTTACTTGGCAGCTGCAATTAAGACAGTTGCGGATACACGGGTTGGTGATACAATCACTCTAGCTAATAATCCTGCAGAGGAAGCCCTTGCGGGTTATAAAAAAATGAATCCAATGGTCTTCTGTGGACTTTACCCGATTGATTCTAACCGTTATAATGACCTTCGTGAAGCCCTAGAACGCCTACAATTGAATGATGCCAGCTTGCAGTTTGAGCCAGAAACATCACAAGCGCTTGGATTTGGTTTCCGTTGTGGTTTCTTAGGCCTTTTGCACATGGATGTTATCCAAGAGCGCTTGGAACGCGAATTTAACTTAGACTTAATCATGACCGCACCATCTGTAATTTACCATGTCAACACGACTGATGGTGAAACAAAGGAAGTGGCAAATCCAAGTGAATTCCCTGATCCAACGCGTATTGAAAGTATTGAAGAACCATTTGTCAAAGCACAAATCATGGTGCCTAACGAGTTTGTCGGAGCCGTTATGGAGCTTGCTCAACGCAAACGTGGTGAATTTGTGACGATGGATTATCTTGATGCTAACCGTGTCAATGTTATTTATCATATCCCGCTGAGTGAGATTGTCTTTGATTTCTTTGATAAGCTCAAATCTTCAACACGCGGCTATGCAAGTTTCGACTATGAAATCTCAGATTACCGCCCATCACGCCTCGTAAAGATGGATATTCTCTTGAACTCCGAAAAAGTCGATGCCCTTAGCTTTATCGTGCATAAAGATTTTGCTTACGAACGTGGTAAAGTTATCGTTGAAAAACTCAAAAAACTTATTCCTCGTCAACAATTTGAAGTACCAATCCAAGCCACTATTGGTCAAAAAATCGTGGCACGTAGCGACATCAAAGCCTTGCGTAAAAATGTCTTGGCTAAATGTTACGGTGGTGACGTTTCTCGGAAACGTAAACTTTTGGAAAAACAAAAGGCTGGTAAGAAACGCATGAAATCGATCGGTTCAGTAGAAGTACCACAAGAAGCTTTCCTTTCTGTTTTGTCTATGGATGAAGAATAAAGGTAAAAAAGCTACTTTATATCACAAATAAGTAAAAGACAGTCTTTGAGGCTGTCTTTATTTTTTGGATAAAAATATAATCGTCCTGGAGATAAATCATGAAGAAAAATGATATAAAAAGAATTTATTTCATTAAATTTAAGTGAATTTTTTAGTAAATATAAGATTTGTTGTGATAAAATGAAAGTGAAAAGAAGGTAAGAAGTCGAGCATATTTAATGCTAGCCAAGTGATATTATTGAATGTTCGCGAGAGAGTACATTTTTTAAAATATGCTGTTTAGGAGGAGTGACCATGATTTATAAAAAATATGGCGAAGTTTTTAAAAAATTACGCTTGCAGCACCACTTACTTTTAAGCGATTTTGAACGTGTGGGTTTATCAAAATCAACATTGTCCTATTTTGAAAATGGTAAATCAATGATTTCGTTAGATAAATTAGACCTTGCCTTACAAGAAATGCACACGACTTTTCGTTCCTATATGCTGATGATTAATAATGATGAGGAGGATTATTGGTTATCTCAATTTAAGGAAATTGAGAAAGCTTACTTTAGCAATAACCAGAAAAACCTTCAGGATATATACATGAAAAATGTAAAATATGATATGGAAGAAAACCAAGTCATTGCTCTCTCAGCCAAAGCTTGTTATACAAAGCTTTCAACTGACGAAATAAAGTATATAGAAAACAAGCTTAAGTCTTATCAAGTTTGGCATAGTTATGAAATGTATATCTTAGTGAACACACTAGAAGAAATTAATCCTGACTTAGTCTATCATCTGATTGAAAGAATTCTATCACAAAACAGTCAGTATTTAAAAGAAATCACAGAATTTAGAAATTTATTAATTAGATTAATCATCCGTACTATTCTTTCCATGATTAGAAGAGAGCAAAAGAAATTTTCAGAGAAGTTAATAGAGGAATTAGATAAATTAACACTTGTTTTTGATACCTATGTAAGAATATCTTCTATTTTTGTAAAGGGATGTTGGATTTATAAATTTGAAGATAAAAATATGGGAACAAAACTTGTTAGTAGGTCTTTAAAGATATTATCAGAAATAAATGCTTTAGAACTTCGGGGCATTTTTAAACATAATTTTGAGAAAATAAAAGGATAGACTTATCGTAAAGGATATATGTCTCACCACATTCATAGTTAAAAATAGCAGTTACTGGCGCAATCGATCCAGTAACTTTTTTCATTTAAATTTTATTTTTAAAGTCTATAAAAGAGAAAACATAGCTAATATGAGTTCGATTTCTTGAACTATTTCTTATAAATTAAATCTGGGACTCAATGGATGAAGGTGCTTAATAGCTCCTTGACGCCAGTCGAAATGTATTGTGTAGACAATTACAGCGAAAAAGAGATTGATTTAATTTTTTTCTTATTATAATATAATGATATAAGGAATGATAAAAAAGAAAGGACAATTCTAGAAGGGTAAAGTAGTTCTAGTGGTGTTGCCCATAATAGAAGGAGGAGGAGAAAAAATGAAAAAATATCAAATATTACACAAAGTACTGTCTTTGAGAAGGCTTATGATGTTATCTGTCACGTTAATATTATTTATACTGTTAAATATAATACCTGTACGGGTTCTTGCAACAAATGGTGGACTAGTCACAACTGCAGATAAAACTTATGCTTTTGACTACAAAACCCACATTCCTTGGGTCGGGGCTGCCAATAGCTTGTTTAAAGCTTCATTTAATATCCCCTCACCAGGTACAAGTACGATTGATGGCGACCGTTATCAGGGGACACTTACATTTACGAAATTGCCTAACAGTGATTACCGACTGGTAAAGGTGATTCCATACATGGATTCTCCTAATTTTACTATTACGAATTCTGGTGGATCTACAGCTGCAACTGGCTCTTATAACTGGAATGAAGCTCTCCAAGCATGGACTCTTCCTAACCCACTGATAGACAATACGGCAACTAATGTTGATACGAGCCAAGCATTGAATGGCAGTGAGGGGATTAAAATCTACATGGCAGGACCTTACACGAGTTTTATGCCATTAAGTATGCTTAAAAATGATCCCACATTGCTTGAAACAAGACCGGTGTTTTTAGTGGGAGATGTTGCTGCGCTTGCCCCTAATCTTGCGCAAAATATCCCTTTCACCTTATATCAAGAAAGAGCTTATGATGGTGATCCGAATAAATGGCATGCTTTCAACTTTAATGTCCCCGCCTTAGTGCAATACGAATATGATGGACAGGTTACGGGGACTAATCCTAATGATCAACTTGATTTAATCCCAGGAGAACTTGCTCATTTTGAATCTGAGGTAAATTTATCTTCAGCGCAGAGAATAACAGTTGATATGATATGGCAAGTAAGTACAGATAAAGGTTTGTCCTTTAATGATATTTCTGAAAGCCTGACGAACTCAGCTGGTGATAAAACAATTCGTAAAACATTCGACTTTACTTCCGATATTTCAAATGAAGGTAATTTATACCGTTTAAAAATTACACCGCTAGATTCAATAAATAATGAACCTATTTACACTGAACCTGCTGTTTTAACATTCAAATCTGAGAGTTTAAGCTTTAATATTGCTTATGTTCTCAATGGTGGAACAAACCATCCTGCGAATCCTTTAACATATAGTTATGGTCAAGGAATAAGTCGTTTTGAAGCACCACAACGCGAAGGTTACACTTTCACAGGTTGGACAGATGGAGATGGTAACAGTATAACCAATATTCCTACCGATGCACAAGGCGACAAAACACTCCATGCAAATTGGAAAACAAATACTTATAAAATAAACTATGTTTTAAATGGTGGAGAAAATTCGCAGCAAAATCCAGATTCTTATATTTATGGACGAGGAGTAAACCATTTTGAACAAGCAACGAAGCAAGGCTATACTTTTACGGGCTGGACAGATCAAAAAGGTAAAAAAATAGAAGGCATATCAGCGCAAGAACAAGGTGATAAGATTCTCTATGCCAGTTGGGAAAAAGTTCCAGTAGCGTCAAATGAAAATGAAGAACCGAAAAATGAAGAAGTAGCAAAAAAACAGGAAGATACTAATGCTAACATAAAAATAGAGAAGAGCACAGCATCACTGAGTACTAAGAAAACTCAAGATACTACTAGGTCGCTTGGATCTAGAAAAAAACTTCCGCTGACAGGTGAAAATGCAAAACCATATCTTTATGTCTTAGGGGGAAGCATTCTCGTCGCCCTTTCCTTATTGGGGGTAAAAAAATACTTAACAAAAAGGTAAAATGAAATAAGAAAAAAGACTAGCTCTCGGCTAGTCTTTTTTGTCTGGCTTCTTTCAAAAAGCATCTAACTTGGTAAATTTTTTATTTTTGAGTTGGTAGACAACATCAGAGTTTTGAGCTACCTCTGTTTCATGAGTCACGATAATTACAAGTTTATGATCTTCATGCGCTATTTTTTTGAAAAGCTCGACAATTTGGCGCGTCGTATTTTCATCAAGATTTCCTGTAGGCTCATCCGCAATGATGATATCATGATTTAAAACAAGGGCGCGTGCGATAGCCACACGTTGCTGCTGTCCTCCTGAAAGTTTACTTACAGGCTTGTATATTAAGTCCTCTGTCAAACCAACTTTTTCCAAGCTATCAATAATTGACTGCTTCTCATCGTCAAAGGAGACTTTTGAGATCCTGAGCGCTGTTTTTACATTTTCAAAAGCTGACATATAGGTTAATAAATTATAAGCTTGAAAAATGGTAGAAACGATGTTCTTACGATAATTGGTGAACTGATTTGCTTTTATCTCGTCTCCATTAAGTTTAATCTGTCCAGACTTGGGCATATCTAAACCTGCTAGAAGAGAGAGTAGTGTTGTTTTTCCACTTCCAGATTGGCCGAGAATACTGTACATAATTCCTGCTTCAAAAGTTTCTGTGACATCTTGAAAGAGGTAATCTTCAGGATGGTTATAGTAGTAAGTCAAATTTTCAATGTTTAATACTGTCATAATGTCCTCCTTCTTTAATTTGTCAGCACTTGTTTAGGGTTTAAGCGTAAAATACCAATTGCTGCTAAACCAACGGCCACAAGCGTAATCAAGAGTGCAAGAGCTGCTAAAATCGCGATTTGTTGAGGATTTGTTTTAATTTCGAGCTCATTTATGGCCTTGAGCTGTTCATTATTTTGTCCCATACCAATCGCCGTACGCATTCCGCCAGGTTGAGCATTAGGATCTCCTTTTTCAGCCTGAGGTCCATCTTCTTGTCTTTGAGTACCATTTATTTGGGTAGGTTGATTGGTTTGACTGGTTTGAGTTTCTTGATTAAGTAACTGTTGGCCGACGGCATTGCCCACAAAGTTACCAGTAGCTGAGGCTATACCGATAGAAACGACCATTATCATAAATAGTTCGGTAAAGAATTGCGCCACAATTTTTCCTTTTGACTCGCCTAAGCTCATCAAGACACCAATTTCAAAGCGACGTTCTCGCACCATGAGCATGACGATAAGCGCAAGGATGATGGCACCTGCAAGTGTCACAAGGATAACAATATTTTTAGAAAAACTGCTGATATTGTTCAGAGGTTGTAGCATTTGTTGGTAAATAGCATCATTAGACTGTACTTCAAATTTATCTGTATCGATAAGCTTGGTAGCTTCTTTGACAAACTTCTCTGAATCTTCTGGGTTTTCCAGATTAAAGATTGCACTTCCAAGCGTTCCTGTTTTACCATCGATTTGGTTTGGTACACTCAAAGCAGTGTATATCTGATTGGCTGGGTTCATAAAGCTAAAGTCTGCGGCCAAATCATTTTCTGTTGAACCTGATTTGTAAAGTCCTACAACAGTCATTTTGTAAGTTTTATCATTACTATCTTTGAGGGTAAATGTTGAGTTTACTTTGAGGTTGTTCTGTTTAGCCAAGCTCTCTTCAATGACAACATTATTCGTTCCTTCATCAGAGGACTGAATTGCGCGTCCAGAGGTTATTTTATTTGTCCCACCCGAAAACTCTGAAGAGGCGAGCAAGTCGTTTGTACCAACGATTTTGAAATCACCGGGAGTACTTCCGCTCATTTCCGGCCCTGCCATAAAGACAGCTCCTTGTTTATCATTATTTCCTGAGGTGTCAGATTGACTGATTGCTTCGATATTGCTTTCGGCATTTGCTGTAGCTTGTTTTGTATACGAGTAGGATTTTACTCCAGAAAGTTTCGCTATTTTTTCAGCATCTGCTTGAGTAATGTCAGGCATATCGGACTTGTTCGTTTTCTCTGTTGAATCATTCTTAGAAAAATTTTCCATCATTGCAGAACGATTAATGGAGAGTGTAACAGTCGCTCCGGCACTCTTCTTCGCATTTTCGATGGAACGGTTAGAAGCTGTATGAATAACCAAACCCGAAAGAACAAAAATAAGTATAGTTGAAAAGGCCACAATAAGTAGAAGGGTTCGTGATAGTTTGGCTTTAGTAAAAAGCCAGGCGCGTCTTATAAAATCCAAATGAGATTCTCCTTTGTCTAAATTAATAAAACAAATTGTATGCTTATTTACTTAAAAATTAGTTAAACGATACATAAGCGAAACTTAAGAAACATTTTATTGTAAAAAAGAGATGCGTTAGTAACTTTGAGTAGAGAGTTTAAGTCAATATTCTTGAAATTAATTAGAAAATAGAGTATTATTGATCAGTCAATGATTGATTAGTCAATTATTGTGGAAAAGAATAAAAGTCACAGAAAGAGGATGGACATTTGATTATTGTTAATGCTAAATTTTTTATCAAAGACGAAAAAAGAGAAGAATTTTTAAGAGATACAGAGGAACTGATTGCTTCTTCCAGACAAGAAGAAGGATGTTTAGCTTACGATTTATACGAAGCAGTGCTTTCAACAAATGAGTTTGTGATGATTGAAAACTGGGCTTCCTTAGAAACAATCGAAAAACACAACACCAATCCTTTGCTGCTAGCTTTCGCGCAAAATATCAGTAAGTATAGTGTTAAAAAGCCGGAATTGCAAATTGTAGAGAAGGGGGTAAAATAAGCTTATGTCAGTCATAACAACTATTTTAGGAGTCTTGGTCGCCATAGAATTCTTTTATATTACCTATTTAGAAACGGTAAAAACGACTTCTGATGCAACAGCTAGAGTGTTCAAAATGACCAGCGAGGATTTACAAAACAAAAACGTCCAAGTACTGTTTAAAAATCAAGGCGTATACAACGGGTTGATTGGTATTGGGATACTTTATGCACTGTTTGTTTCTGCCGCACGCATTGAATTATTGAGTGTCTTCTTGGTATATATTATTTTAGTTGCGCTGTATGGGAGCCTCACGAGCGACCGCTTCATTATTTTTAAACAAGGTGGTTTAGCCATCTTAACTTTACTCAGTATTATTTTCTTATAAATAGATAAAGTAATTCAATACTGAACAATAGTCTTTATAAGAATTTCTAAGCTTTATAAGAAGGTATAAGTGAGCCCAAACTGGAAAGGAAAGAAAAAAAAGACGAAAAAAATATTAATCATAGAAACAAATATGCCCAAATATGATAAGACAAATAGAGCTACAGGGCTCTGGTTGGGCGAGACAACTCATTTTTATGATGAAATAATCTCTGCAGGTTATGAAGTTGACTTTGCAAGTCCAAAAGGTGGCTATGTTCCCCTTGATCCTGAAAGTTTTAAATATGCGAACGAAATCGATTGGAAATGGTATACAGAAAGAAGTTTTAGGGAAGCTGCTCTTTCCAACACGAAAAAAATAACGGATTTAAATCCTCAGGATTATGGTGCTATATATTTTACAGGTGGCCATGGTGTACTGTGGGATTATCCGGAAGATAAAGAGTTGATGAAAGTTGCTGAAGCAATTTATTATGCGGGCGGATTTATAACGTCTGTTTGTCATGGTGCAGCTGGTCTTTTGAACTTGAAAGATGAAGAGGGGCAATACCTTATAAAAGATAAAGTCGTTACCGGATTTACAAACGAAGAAGAAGAGCTTAATGGAACAACAACTGCTGTTCCGTTCTTAACCGAAACCGAGTTAAATCAACGTGGAGCGCGATACAAAAAAGCCGCAGCTTTCAAAGAGTATGCTATTAGAGATGGGCGAATAATTACTGGACAAAATCCTCAATCTCCCCAAAAAGTCGCTGAATTACTTGTAGCTGAGTTACGTAAATTAAACCACTAAAAAAAAAAGGGTCTACCTTCTTTTTTAGTTTGAAAAATAAGAGTGTTATGGTTCTCGTTTCATATTTTTCATGATGTTATTAAGTTGAGAGAGTTGCATAATCAAACTATTATAATTAATTTCATCAGATTGTCCTGCAAGTTCTTGTCCAACTTGTAGGGAAATAGCAGGAAGCATTTTTTTGAGTTTTTTTCCATCTTCACTTAAAAATAGTTTGACAATACGCTCATCCGAACGCGAACGTTTTCGAACAAGATATCCTTTTTGTTCCAGTTTCTTTAATAAAGGACTTAAGGTACCAGAATCTAAGTATAATTCTTCCCCCAACTCATTCACGGTCATGTCATCTTCTAATGCCAGCAAAGCAATAAAGCTTGTGTATGTTAAGTCATACTTTTTTAAATACGGCTTGTACTGTTTGATAATTTCTTTAGAAGCAATGTATAGTTGAAAACAAAGTTCCTTGTTTAAAATCGAATTACTCATGGTGTCCTCCCAAATATTTTTATTATAACTGATTTCATATATTTGTCAAATTCAATTATATTTAGTAAAATTAAATTGTGCACAATTAAAAATAAAAAGAGGTAAGGTAATGCAAAAAATATTTTCAACAAAAATGATAAATACAGGTGGCCGTAATGGTGAAGTCCACTCTCCCGATAATAGCTTTAAATTAGACATCGCAGCGCCAGGAAGTAAAGCTGTGGATGCGACAAATCCAGAACAGTTATTCGCAGCGGGGTATAGCGCTTGTTTTAATAGTGCTTTAGACTATGTCAAAAAATCAAGAAATGTTGATGGAGAATCAACTATAGAAGTAACTGTATCTCTCTATAACTTAAGTCAAGGCGCAGTACCTGACGTTGTTTTAGGTGTTGATATCGTAGGACATATAGACGGTGTGAGCTTTGAGGAAGCAAAAGAATTGTTAGAAATGGCCCATGAAACCTGTCCTTATTCTCGTGCGACAAAAGGTAATATTGAAGTTACGATTGATATTTTTTAAAACTGAGAAATACTGGTAGAATAAGTATCAGGGAATAATATAAATAGAGATAGAGATAGCTACGAGCTATCTCTATTTGTTTAGACAATAACATAAAATATTATCCAATTATAAATTGTGCATAATAGACAAATAGTGTATAATTGTCTGATATATATATTCTAGGAGGAATTATTTTATGATTAAACTCATAGGTGTCTTGATTGTCTTGATTGGTTTTGTTTTCAAGATAGAGACCTTATTTGTTGTTGTTGTTGCTGGGATTTCTACAGGTCTGGTTGCAGGTTTGAGTATTCAGGAGATTCTAACTATTTTAGGTCAATCTTTTGTCGATAACCGTATGGTTTCGCTTTTTGTTTTGACTCTTCCAGTTATCGGTGTTTTGGAACGTAATGGACTTCGCCAACGTGCAGTAGATCTTATTGGCCGTATCCAGTCACTTACAACAGGTCGTATTGCCCTTGTTTATGTTTTTATTCGTTTTATTGCAGGCGCAATGTCTATTCGTATTAGTGGGCATCCACAGTTTGTTCGACCACTCATTCAGCCGATGGCCAAAGCTGCCGCAGTGAGTAAATTTGGTGATGTGGAGTCTGAAGACGATGATATTAAGGCAATTTCTGCCGCAGCAGAAAACTATGGTAACTTCTTTGGGCAAAATCTCTTTGCAGGGAGCGCCGGTGTTCTCTTGATTACTTCAACCATGTCAAGTTTTAACTATGATGTTTCAGCCGTAGACGTAGCAGTTGCCAGTATTATCATGGCTGTCCTTGCCTTTCTAGTGACAGCTATCCAGTTTATACTGTATGACAGAAAACTTCTTCGAAAATTTGGAAAGAAAGAGGTAAAATAAACCATGCAAGCTTTTATTGACGTTTCATTAAATATTTTTTATGTCCTTATGGGTTTACTCATGATTTATATGGCCTATAAAGCTTTAACTACAATACAAGGAAGCAAACGTTTCGGAACGGCTCTTTTTTGGATTTTAATTGCTATACCATTTATTTTTGGTGCACTTATCCCAGCCTGGCTTGTAGGACTCTTTATTGTTTTAAGCAGTTTGCTTACACTAACTAAGCAAGTGACCTTTGGGAAATATAAAGCTTTGGACGACAGCTTTGGCGAAAAACAGTCTAAAGTCTTGAAGAATAAAATCTTTATTCCTTCCTTTATTCTGGCATTTGTAGCTGTTGGCATTGCGATGGCTTTAGGTAAATTTACCAATGCTTCACTCTTTGCTATCGGTGTAGCTTCGGTTGTTGCCTTAGTGTTTGCATTGTTAATGACAAAAGCAAAAGTGACAGAATCCGTGGAGGATGGCGCACGCCTCTTTGATTCGATGGGGCCGGTTGCGATTTTACCACAATTGTTGGTTGCCTTAGGTGCACTCTTTACAACCGCAGGTGTTGGTGAAGTTATCTCGCAAGGGATTACAGGTATTGTCCCTGCGGATAACCGCTTGCTCGGCGTAGTAGCTTATGTTCTTGGCATGGTGATTTTCACGATGATCATGGGGAATGCTTTTGCAGCTTTCTCTGTCATCACAGCGGGTATTGGGATTCCGTTTGTCCTTGCCCAAGGAGCAAATCCCGTAATTGCTGGGGCATTAGCACTGACTGCAGGATATTGTGGTACTTTACTAACCCCAATGGCAGCCAACTTTAATATCGTGCCCGCTGCCCTGCTTGAGATGAAAGATGAGAATAAAGTGATCAAGGTACAAGCGCCAGTTTCACTTACGCTTATCGTTCTGCACATTCTCGTAATGTACTTTATCGCATTTTAAAAAGGAGATTATTCTATTATGAAAATTTTGTTAACAGGTTTTGATCCATTTGGTGGTGAAGCACTCAATCCAGCTGAAGAAGCTGTGAAACGTGTTGCATCAGAAATCAACGGTGCTGAGATTATTAAGTTGATTATTCCGACTGTGCGTTATAAATCACTCGAAAAAATTGAAGAAGCTATTGAAAAACATCATCCAGATGTGGTTGTAAATATTGGCCAAGCTGGTGGACGCTTTGCGATTACGCCAGAACGTGTCGCCATTAATGTGGATGATTTCAGAATTCCAGATAATGAAGGCAATCAGCCTGTCGATGAGCCTGTAAAAGAAGATGGTGCTCCAGCATATTTCTCTACATTGCCAGTTAAAGCAATTGTTAGCGAATTAAATAAAGCTGGCATTCCTGGAACCTTGTCTAACACAGCCGGTACCTTTGTATGCAACCATGTTTTCTATGGTGTGCGTTACCTCTTAGAGAAAAAATATCCCGAAGTTAAAGCTGGTTTCATTCATATTCCTTATGCTACATCACAAGTCATTGATAAAAAAGATACACCTTATATGTCATTGGACGAGATTGTTAAAGGGATTGAAGTTGCCTTAGAAGCATGCACGCACTATTCTGAAGATTTACGTGTTATTGGTGGGGAAATATGTTAAGGAAAGTTTTTGTATACGGTAGCTTACGTACAGACATGTTTAACTATGAAAAATATTTAAAAGGTGAGGTTCTGGAAAGTACACCAGCAAAAATTAAGGGCAATCTCTTCCATATTGAAAATAAGGGTTATCCCGCAATCTTTGACGGTGATTCAGAAATAATAGGAGAAGTTTTTACCTTTTATGACTTCTCAAAAAGTATTCGAACGCTCGATGGTATGGAAAACTTTAACCCAGAAAGTCCAGAAAACAGTGAGTACCTCCGTCGAAGTACCACAGCCTCTCTCAGTAACGGTCAAACGGAAGAAGTTTACTATTATCACTATAATCCAAATGCAAGTCTTAATTCCAATGATCAGTTAGTACCTGTTGACTCAGGAGACTGGTTGGAATATATGTTGCAGACGGTTGAATAAAAACAAGAAGTCGTTGGACTTCTTGTTTTTTCTATGAAAGAAGCGTTACTCAAAAGAGAGTGAGCGATAATTTGGAGTACAAACACTCTTATTAATAAAAGTGAAAGAAAATGGAAATAATCTAATACATGTGCTATACTTCCTTTGGAAGCGTATATTTTTGATTTGTTACAAAGTAAAATTCAGAAGTAACTCTTGGAGAAGATATACTCTCACTTTACTAAAAGAAATAGACAGAGAAGTTTGCTTTATCTTTATCCTCAAAAATAAAACACACAATAAAAACCCTGACACAATAAAAAGTGCCAAGGTTTTTTTATGAAACATAATCGAAAGCGTTTACAATCTAAATATACAATATTAATTATCTTATAAGGAGTTGTAATGAAAGAAAAAACTAGTCTTAAAGTGCGGGTTCAGAAACTTGGAACAGCACTCTCAAATATGGTTATGCCTAACATTCCAATCTTAATTGCTTGGGGTGTTCTCACGATGTTCTTTATCCCAGATGGTTTCACACCAAACAGTACTTTTGCTGCTATGGTTGGCCCAATGCTTGTCTTTCTTATTCCAGTCATGATTGGTTATACAGGCGGTAAGAATATCTATGATCACCGCGGAGGTGTTGTTGGTGCAATTGCCACATTTGGTTCGATTGTTGCCACAGCAACAACTACGATGGGCGGTCTTAATGAAAACGGCAATGTTCCGATGATTTTAGGTGCTATGATTTTAGGTCCTCTTGGAGCTTGGCTGATTAAAAAATTCGACCAAGTCGTGCAACCTCATATCAAAGCAGGGCTTGAGATGTTGATTAACAATTTTTCAGCCGGTCTTGTCGGTTTTGGTATTTCATTATTTGCTGTAAAAGTAGTTGGTCCATTAGTTGCAGCTTTAACAGATATTATGGGGCAAGGAGTTGATTTCCTTGTTTCCAACCACCTTATTCCTTTAGCAAATGTCTTTATTGAACCTGCTAAAATTCTATTTTTAAATAATGCCATTAACCAAGGTATTTTGACGCCTTTGGGTATCCAACAAGCCAGTGAACAAGGAAAGTCACTATTGTTTTTACTCGAAGCAAACCCTGGACCAGGTCTTGGTATTTTGATTGCCTTTTGGCTCTTTGGTAAAGGTTCAGCAAAAGCTACAGCACCAGGTGCGATAATTATTCAATTTATTGGTGGTATTCACGAAATTTATTTCCCATACGTGATGATGAAACCAGCTCTGTTTTTCGCAGTAATTGCTGGTGGTGTATCAGGTACTTTGACAAACAATTTCTTGGGGGCAGGCCTTCAAGCACCAGCATCTCCAGGTTCAATTATTGCCATCACAGGAATGGCTTCTGGTAAGGCTGCAGGAGGCTTGGGAAATATTCTTAGTGTTTGGGTCGGTATTCTTGTAGCTGCCGGTGTTTCCTTCCTTGTTGCGTCCTTCATTTTGAAACGTGACAAGTCAATGGTTGATGATTCAGCACTTGAAGAAGCACAAGCCAATCTTTCGGAAGCGAAGGCTGTTGCCAAAGGGCAAGTTGCTCCATCTCACGAAGCAGTTGATTTTTCAGCGGTTAAACATATCATTTTTGCTTGTGATGCGGGTATGGGTTCATCTGCGATGGGTGCATCCATCCTAAGAAACAAGGTAAATAAAGCTGGTTTGCCACAAGATGTTACAAATATTGCTATTGCTAATCTGAAAGCAGGGCCAGATACTATCGTTGTCACACAAGAAGAATTAGCTGCTCGTGCGGCGACAATGTCACCAGATGCAATTCGATATTCTGTTTCCAACTTTTTAAATTCACCAAAATACGATGAGATTATTTCCCAATTGTCTCAAACACAGGCTTCAGAGCCATCTAAAAGTGAACCGGTAACCTTAACGAACAGTCCAACAGTAGAAGAAGAAATAGATTTGAATCAAATCGATGAGGTTGTCTTTGCTCATGATGGTGAGCATATCGGATCCGCAACGATGGGTAAAGAAACATTAGGTGCCATCTTTAAGATGAATGGCATTCAGCTTCCGATTTCAGATGTAGAGTTTTTAGGTTTAGCAGCTTTCAATGCAACAAACATCATGATTGTAACTACAGAAGAGTTTACCCATCGTGCTAAAAGAGTTGCGCCTAATGCTCAATATCTAGAAGTTGAAAGTCTGATTACAACACCAAGATATGATCAACTTGTCGCACGTTTGAACAAGTTATAAACCAAAAGTAAAGGGGGAAACCTCGTGTTAGTAACACAACGTGAACAACAAATCATCCAAGAATTTTTAGTGAAGAAAACCCTGACCGTTGCAGATATGATGGAAGCGACTGGAGCCAGCAGAAGAACAATTTATCGGGATTTAGATAAATTTCAACTGACTTTGCCTAATATGGGTATTTATTTACGTACTTCAACAGAAGGCTATTATTTAGAAGGAGATCTTGCCCGGTTAGAGCAACTTCAGGAGCTCAAGGAGTTTTCGCCTCAAGAAAGACAAAAAGCTGAGATTGTTCTTTTAGTCACGAAGCATCATTCTCTTGAAGAATTAGCAGAACGTTTTGCAGTAAGTTTGCCCACTGTTATTTCGGATTTGAAACATTTAGATAAAATTTGTGAAGAAAATGAACTCTTTTTACATCAAGATGACGAAATTTGGATTACTGGAAAAGAAGAAAAAATTCGTTCGGTCTTGGTTTCGATATTAAATGACTCGATGAGTATCAGTGAAGCATTGAATGGCGATTTTGCGGAAGGTAAAATTTCTTCATTTTTGGAAACACAGTTTTTAGAGACAGCAAAAGCAATCTTTGAAAAAAATGTCGAGATAAAAGCGGTCGATAAAAGTAAGGTTTTGATGCAATTTTTCCTTGGCATAACACTGCTAAGGATTAACCAAGGAAAGACAATTTCATCTGGACTTTGGCGTAAACCAAGTAAAGAAGCAATTGCCTTTGTAAGGGAAATTATCCAAGAGCTAGGGGGAACATCTTTTAGTCTCACAGAGATTGTATATCTAGCCAGTATTTATGATGTACTTTACTTTGGTTTTGGTCGTGAAGTTCTTTTTATGGAAAAATTTGACAGTCAGTTTTCGTATAAAGTACGCCAACTGATCAGTGAAGTTTCACAAAAAATGGATATTGCTTTTATCAAAGACGATAAACTCTATGGCCTTCTTTATGCTCATCTAAAAGAAACAGAAATTTTACCGGATCTTTCCTCCGAAAAAGAAAATAAGTTTATCAAAAAGATTGAAGCGGACAACAAAAAAGTTTTTAAAGTGGTGCAGGATGTTCTGCCGAAAATATTTTCACGGAAATTCTCCAGCACAGATACAGCTTTTGTAACTTTGCATTTCGTAGCGACTCTTGAAAGAAGTGATTTGGTTCTTCCCTTAACAGCGGCTATTGTGACAAGTCGGGGGCGAATCTCTTGTGAATTTTTGATCAGTCACTTAAAGAAAAATTTCCCCTTTTTGAAGCGTATCGATATTATCCAATTGTCTGAAATACCGGATCTGGAGCACTATGATGTAGTATTTACAACAGAAAAAGAGTTGGATTATATTTATGTGAGTCGTATATTGGATCAGAAAAATACGGATGATATTCGTCACCAATTGCGTGTGATTCAACAAGAGGCAAGGAAAGAAAATAGAGAAGAAGAGCCTCGACATACAGTAGATCTAAGCAGGTTATTCAGTATAAGTAATACTATATTAGAAGAATTTTCTCTGGAAACTTTAGAAAACCCACCCCATTTGCAAGCTGTTATTGAACTTATTGTACAGCGCTTGGGTTTTTCAGAAAAAGAAGGATTGGCTCGGCTCTTGTTAGAACGTTTTGAGGCGACACATTTGGCCATTCCGGATACAAATATTGCACTGCTTCATGGTCTCCATGGAACAGTGCCGTATCCGCTTTTCAAAATATATGATCTAGAGGAGCGCATAGAAGTAATTGCCATGAACCAAGAAAAGATAAGCGTTAATCGTGTTCTCTTGTTATTAGCACCTCCAGAAGTTGACCATTATACGACATATCTCTTGGGAAGAATATCGAGCTCAATCATCGAAAATAAACTGTATACGAAAATTTATGATTCCGGTAATCAAGAAGTTGTTGAAGAGCTCTTAAAAACGATTATGACTGAATCAATCCAAAAATATGGAGAATAAAATGAGAATTCAAAGAAATCTGATAAAACTAAATAAACATTTTGAAACAAAAGAAGAAGCGATTGAATATTGTGGTTCCTTACTTCATGATGCAGGCTGTGTGACCGCAGCCTATATTCCAGCTATGGTTCAACGCAACGAGGAACTTTCTGTATATATGGGGAATTTTATCGCCATCCCTCACGGCACAGATGAAGCAAAAAAAGAAGTTAAAAAAACCGGCATATGTATTGTGCAAGTTCCTCGGGGCATAAACTTTGGTGATGCTGAAGAACGCAAAGTGGCGACTGTTTTATTTGGAATAGCAGGTGTGGGAGACGATCATTTGGAGCTTATCCAAAAAATCTCGCTTTTCTGCGCTGATGTCGATAATGTCGTTAAAATCGCAGATGCACAAACTGTTGATGAAATCGCAGCATACTTTGAAAACTAGACAATCTCAAAAATCTTGGCACAGTAAAAAGTGCCAAGATTTTTATTTAGTAGCGTAAAGAAAACGATTACAATGAAGGAGTAAAAAGAAGAAATGAAGGTAAATACAAATGAAAAAAGCAGTACATTTTGGCGCAGGAAATATCGGACGTGGTTTCATCGGAGAAATCTTATATAAGAACGGTTTTGAAATTGCCTTTGTCGATGTTAATGAAAAAATCATCAACGCTTTAAATGAGGAAGGGAAATATACGATTGAGCTGGCAGATCAATCGCATGAAAAAATTCAAGTCCATAGCGTTTCGGGCATTAACAATGCGCAGAATCCTGAAGCAGTAGTTGAGGCTATCGCAGAGGCTGATATCGTTACTACAGCAATTGGACCCAACATCCTTCCTTTTATTGCGGAACTGATTGCCAAAGGCATTCAAAAGCGTAAAGCCCAAGGAAATCAAAAACGATTAGACATCCTTGCCTGTGAAAACATGATTGGGGGTTCCGAATTTCTTTTTGATAAGGTCAAAGAATATTTAACTCCAGCTGATTTAGAATTTGTAGATTTGAAGATTGGCTTTCCCAATGCGGCAGTCGACCGTATCGTGCCCAATCAATCGCATGAAGATCCGCTCTATGTTGTCGTTGAACCCTTCCGTGAGTGGGTTGTGGATGAAAGTCAACTGAAGAACAGTGAAGTAAAACTTGAAGGTGTTCATTATGCCAGAGATTTGGAACCTTATATTGAACGTAAACTCTTCTCTGTTAACAGTGGTCATGCGACAGTGGCTTATACAGGCGCATATTATGGTTACCAAACTATTTTAGAAGCCTTGCAAAATAATGAAGTATTGGCCTCACTTAAAGACGTCCAAGCTGAAACACGCCAGTTGCTCTTAGCCAAATGGGACTTTACTGAGGAAGAGTTGAAAGCTTATCATGAAACGATTATTGAGCGCTTCTCAAACACAGAGATAGTGGATGAGATAAGCCGTGTAGCACGAACTCCGATGCGTAAGCTAGGCTACGATGAACGCTTTATCCGCCCAATCCGTGAACTTTCTGAATGCGGTTTATCTTATCGAAGCCATTTGGCAGTTGTGGGGAAAATATTTGCCTACAAAGACGAAAACGATAAAGAAGCTGTGGCTTTGCAAGAAGCATTAAAAGAAAAAGGGCTTAACGCAGTCATTCGTGAAGTCATTAGTCTTACAGATGAGAGCTTGATTATGGAGATTGAGGCTAGTGCGAAAAAATATATGAAGTGAATTTCCATTGAAAAAAGTTACGTTTTGATGAGGCTTTTAACTTATTTAGAAGACTAAAATGGTGAAAGAAAGGACTTTTCTGATATAATAAAACTATGAAGAAAAAAGTAATCGCTATCATCATCGCCCTTTTAGTTGGTGCAGTTGGGCTCTTCCTTTGGCAAACGAAGGTCTTTGCTCCAAAAACGGCAAAAGAAGAAGTAAAACAAGAGGAAAAATCAGGTCCTGTACGCTCAGAACTTACAGGCCTTGAAACGACAGCTGATAAGGCAAAACGCCCGGTAACTGCCGTGATGGTGGAAAATTCACCAGAAGCGCGACCGCAATCCGGTCTTAAAGATGCGGGAGTGGTTTTTGAAGCTGTCGCTGAAGGAGGCATCACACGCTTCGTAGCCCTTTATCAGGAAGCACAGCCTGATTTGATTGGCCCTGTGCGTTCTATTCGTCCTTACTTTGTGGAGTGGGCAGCTGGTTTTGATGCTGGCTTAGCTCACGTGGGTGGCTCAGAGTTAGCTTTGAACATGGTTAAGTCGGGTGATTATGTCGCAGACTTAGATCAATTTAAAGCACCTGAGGGTATCTTCTGGCGTTCTGAGGACCGCGTGGCACCACATAATATGTATACGAAAATGAGCGGTTTGGACAAGTATATGACCAAGCTGGATAAGAAGAAATCTGATTTCCAAAGCTGGGACAGACAAGCACTCAAGTCAGATAAAACAGAAAGTGACCTGCCAGCTGCTCAAGCTATCAGCCTTCCAGTCTCTACCGGTATTTTTGAAGTCAGCTATCATTACGATACAGCCAGCAAGACCTATCAACGTTTCCAAGGTGGTGAAGCACATCAAGACCGAGAAAAGGGTCAAATTTCACCAGATGTAGTTATTGCAATCATGGTCAATCAAAAACTATCCGCAGACGGTAATCACATGGACATCGAAACGACCGGCACGGGCAAGGCGTATATTTTCCAAAACGGCAAAGTCCAGGAAGGAAATTGGGCCAAACCAAATGCACAAATAAATATCAGCTTCACCGACGATCAAGGAAACAAAATCCCGCTCAAGTCAGGTCAAACTTGGATAACGGCAGTTGATAATAGTCGTGAAGTTGTTTGGGAGTAGTATATGCTTAAAAAGAACAGTGAATCTCGCTGTTCTTTTTTATTTGAAGTCCTGCATGTTATAATGGTGAGAGAATAATTTGATGGAGAAACACAAAAGGATATAGGTTTTATACATGAAGCAAGTTTTTATTTTTTCGGATAACCAAAAGGACAGTATTTTTTGCTATGAACACGATCCAGTTATCTTAGTTACAATGAATCGCGAAGATTTCCCTTATCTTAAGGAGCAAGAATTTTCTAAGTTTCCTGCTGTTTATGTGTTAATCGGGCAGAATAAAAGATACGTTGGACAAACAGCGGGTCAAACTATAACTCAGCGTCTATCTCAACATATATCTGATGAAGCAAAAAATTGGGCAGAATCTGTGGTCTTTTTTTCAAGAAAAGATGGAAAGATGTCTAAAACGGAAACAGAGTATCTTGAGCATAAGCTTATTCAAGACTTTAAAACAAAATCTGATTTTGAGTTGACAAATTTGAATAATGGGAATACGTCTTATATAGGAAAACTTCAAAAGCTCCAAGCAGAAGCGTTATATGAAACAGTTTTTGAAATAAATGAAGATATTGCAAGTTTAAACTTCTTTGGAGAGGAATCACCTTCTTATGAATTAAAGCATAAAGAGGTCAAAACAGACAAGTTTGTGATTTCTTACGATAAACAAAAAATAACGTCAAATTCAGCAAGGAAGTTATTTGTAGAGTTTGTGAGAAATCTGTTGAAGGATAACAAATATTCAGAAAAAATAAAGTCATTAATTGTGGATGACCGTCCAAGTCATGCCTTTATTTTAGGAACAAAACGTTCAACTTATGGTGGACGTCCAAGCTCTGTTCAAGTTTCAGAGAATATTTGGCTTTATACCAATTTGTCACGTAAGGATACTCGGCGAAAGTTGGAGAAATTGGCTGCTGATCTCAGTGTTAAAGTGGAATTAATTTGGGAGTAGTATAACAATTATTAATATTTAAATAAAAAGATATAAAAGAGTGTCTACAAACGTAACACTCTTTTATGCTATAATAAAACACTATGCAAAACCCGAAAACAAAAACACCTCCAAGAACAAGTAAAAAAACTAAAAAGAAAACGAAACGTATCCTCTTATCTATCATAAGCGTATTTATATTGCTCATCGTTGCTCTGCCTTTCTATGCTTGGAAAGTTGAGCCCTTCCTTGTGCATGTCAATCATGTCGAGCTGGGAAAGAAAAATGAGCGGACACCACTAAACGTTGTGCAAATCTCTGATTTGCAGGTTTCCGAGTACTATGAAACCAATCGTTTAGATAAGGTGATTGAGAAGGTTAATGCCCAAAAACCAGATATTCTTTTGTTTACAGGAGATTTGTTTGATAATTATTCCAAGTATCCAGAACAGATGGCACCAATGATTGAAAAATTAAAAGCTTTTAAGGCAAATATTGGGAAGTATGCCGTTTGGGGCAATCATGATTATGGTGGCGGTGCTGTCCGCGTTTATGAAGATGTTATGTCGGCGGGTGGATTTACCGTGCTAAGAAACCAGGGAGAAACTCTAACATTGAGCGATGGTCGCCAAGTTTTCTTAGGTGGACTCGACGATTCTCTTTTAGGAAATCCTTCGGTATCCGATACGCTTGCTTACCGTCAAAACTATGCCATCACGATGACACATGAGCCAGATGTGGCGGATGCTTTTATCGGTACAGATACACAGCTAGTTTTAGCGGGTCACAGTCACGGTGGTCAGGTCTGGATTCCCTTCTATCCGATAAAAAATGTTCTGGCTGAGAAGTATACACGGGGCTTATACCAGCTTGATGCCATTACACAATTATATGTCAATACAGGGATAGGAACCACATCGATTCACGCGCGTTTTGGAGTTATACCTGAGGTAACTCAGTTCACCATTTATATATAAATGAAAAGAGGGTCTACTCTCTTTTTTTTTTTTACAAAAAGAGCTTTGCCATCTCCTGTAAAGTGACTATTTTGCAGCTTTAAATATTATAAAATAGAAGAGTTGTCTATATATGAAACGGAAAGAATTGTAGGTGAAGCCTTGATTAGAGTATACTACCGCAAACCTTGTACCGCCAGTCAAAAAGCAAATTCGTGGTTTCAGAACTATGGGATAGAAGCGAAATATGTCCGAATTGAAAAAATATCAGAAACGGATTTACTGGAAATTTTATCTCTATCTGAAGGTGGTTTTGCAGAAATTACTAAAAAATCACGAACATCTTCAAAGAAGACCTTGAAAGCCCTAATGGGACTCAATAAATTAACTTTTAAAGAAGCTCTTGCTTTCGTCACTGAGCATCCAGAATGTTTGATTACACCCATTATTATTGGTAAAAATAAGATGTTGGTAGGATATAATGAAGTCGAAATGAGGAAGTTCATTCCACGTTATCTGCGCGATTAAAAACTGTAATGTTTACAAATTTAGAGTTATAATAAGGAGATAGGGCATTCAAAAAGTAAGGGATATTTATAATGAAAATAACAGCGATAGAAGATAGTGTGAGTTTGGAGCTCAAACTTTTGGAACTTATGAAAGAGAAGGGCGACTGGATTGATGCCGAAGAAATGGCAAAAACTTTGGGGATCAGTACAAAACGTACGACCAGTTTGATTAATAGTTTACTTCATGAGATAAGATCTTTTGACTCTGACAATCTCAATCTCAAAATATTAAAAGGGCGCGGAAACCTTTTAGAAATTAAGGATGCGCGTGATTATCGAAAATTTCGCCAGAAACTCATCGAAAATATCATTATTTATAAGATTCTCTTTTCGATTGCTTTAAATAAAGATGCAAATCTGGAACGCTTGGCTATGGAGAACTTTGTCAGCGAATCTTTGATTAAAAAGCGCATCGCAAATGCCAATCAAATGATGGCCAATCTAGGTGTGAAGGTTGTAACCAGAAAAAAACAGTATCTTTTTCAAGGGGATGAACAACAAGTCAGAGGAATGCTAAATATTCTCTTTTGGCGCCTTTACCGAGGCGATGAGTGGCCTTTTTCAGGAGTTAATAAAGAAAAAATCATTAACTTGATTTCGCAAATAAGTCTTGAGATAGACTTACAGATGAATCAGTTTACAGCTTATCAAATTGCCTATATGTTCGCCATAAATTTCAGCAGATATCAACGCGGCTTTTCAGTAAACTTGGAAGAAGGCTGGGAGAAATATCGTTCGATTTGTGAATGGATTGATGAGAAGACGGATATTTACGCTTTATTTTACAAAAATTATGGTTTTCCTAAACATGAAGTGGATTTTTTACTGATTGAAGCCATGACTAAGAGCAAAATTTACAATAGTCTTGAGCATAAAGCACCCGATTTTTGGAGTGTTCTTGAAGGGACACCCGCCTTTGAAGCTACAGAACGTTTGGTGCAAAAAATGGAAACCCACACAGGAAAACTCTCTGAAGAGAAAAGAAGATTGTTCTTGCGGTATATTTATCCCTGTCATTTGCATGCGGACCTATTCTCAAATATCATTTTCTCAGAGTCTGGGCACCATGCAATTAACGTTTCGTCTTACTTTTTCCCAGTCATGCGCCAGTCTTTGAAAAAACTCCTTGCTGAGCTATATCAAGAAAGTGGTCTCACACTCTTTTTAAATGAAGAATATTTGATTGGCGAGTATATATTGGCTTTATCCTTCTTTATGCCCGTCCAGTTTCAGGAAAAAGAAATCACGCTCTTCATTGATACTGACTTGTCCGAGATGCTAGAAAAATTGTTAATCCGACAAATTTTTAATCAATTTGGTCATCTTTATAATTTAAAAATAATCACAAGTCTATCAGAACCAGAACAAAATGTAGATATCGTTATTTCGACAAGCGCTATGGGTGAGCACAGTAATTTGAAAAAACCAGCGCAGTTATTCCTTGTTCATCCTTTCCTCACGCGAAGGGAAATCGAGGATATTGAGGACTATCTACATATTTTAATCACCAAAAATGACGAGTAATATTCGTCTTTTTTTGTTGCTTCCCATCTGCCTTTTTTTACCCCAATATCTTTTACTATAGTGATAAGCTAGAAGTATTAAAAAAGACGATAAGAGGTATTAAAATGGCTTTAGATGCTATAAAAATATTACAAGATGTGGTCCAAATCAACTCAGTCAATGGCAACGAAGAAGAAGTGGCGAACTATTTGCGTGCGTTACTTCAAGAGCATGATATTGCAGCCAAGATAATTCCTTACAGCGAGGGACGCGCCAGTCTGATTGCCGAGATTGGAAACGGTAATGGTCCGGTAATAGGTTTTGATGGGCATGAAGATACAGTATCTTTAGGAGATGAAAGTAAGTGGACATATCCGCCTTTAAGTGCGACTGTAACCGAAGAGGGAAAAATGTACGGACGTGGCACTACAGACATGAAGTCTGGCCTTGTTGCAGCCGTTGTAGCTATGATTAATCTCAAAGAAAGTGGCGTTTCTCTGAATGGGACAGTGCGCTTACTCGCTACTGTAGGTGAAGAAAAAGGTGAACTTGGAGCAGGTCAGCTTGCAGAACTTGGTTATGCCGATGATATGGAAGCTTTAGTTGTCTGTGAGCCAACAGGCGGAGACTTCGCCACATTGCAACAAATGAAAGATACTATTCCGCTCGATATTCCGAAGTTCGACGGGGAGATGCGTCTCATCTTTATTGGCCATAAAGGTTCCGTCAACTATAAGGTACATGCCAAAGGTAAGGCTGCACATAGCTCAATGCCAGAGCTGGGTCAAAATGCCATCGAAGGTTTACTTAAGTTTTATGATAAACAAAAAGCATATTTTGATAAGCTTACAGAAGAAGATGATCTTTTAGGTTCAACTATTCCAGTCGTGACTTTGATTAATGGTGGTGAACAGATCAATACTGTTCCGGCCAACGCGAGTATGGGTGTGAAAATCCGTACCATTCCCGCATTGTCTAATGAAAAATTGATTGCGGATATTCAAGCGCTGATTGACGAATGCAATCGTGAGCAAGCAGTAGAGTTATCTTTAGAGGTCACCGAAAATGTTTCTCCTGTCAAAAGTAGCCCAGACTCAAAAATAGTAAAAGTAACTTCTGAAGTTTTGGAAGAACATCTGCAGCAGAAAGTACCACAAGTTGGTGTATCTGGTGGAACAGACGCCTCACAGTTTGTAAGAGCTAATCCTAATCTTGATATTGTGGTTTGTGGGCCCGGAAATGCTACAGCGCATGCTGTTGACGAGTATGTCCTTATAGATAGCTTTTTAGACTTTATCAAAATATACGAAAATATGATTCAAAAATATTTTGCAAGTTGAAACGGATAGGAGGAGATAACACTTTTGGCCAAGTAGCCTTTCTTGAGCCAAAGTGTTATTTTTTTGTGACTTTTCCTCAATTTTCTTCCTATATGAACTTCTATTATCTTTTATTGGCTCTATATAGTATAATAAAGAGTATGAAAAAAATAATCTCCCTTGGCTTAATACTTCTCGGTATTCTTGCAGATCAGCTATTGAAAGCTTGGACTGTTGCTAATATTCCATTGGGAGGAGAAAAGGAATTTATTCCTGGTATCCTCAGCCTAACCTATCTTCGAAACGAAGGCGCAGCTTGGTCGATGCTCGAAGGAAAACAATGGTTTTTCCTCATCTTGACACCGATCGTGATTATAGGCGCCCTTTATTTCCTTAATAAAAAAATAAATCAAAACTGGTACTTTGCCGCACTGACGTTGATTATTTCGGGAGCGCTAGGGAACTTTATTGACCGGGTGCGACAATCTTTTGTGGTGGACATGTTCCAGACGGATTTCATCAATTTTCCAATATTTAATATCGCTGATATACTGCTTTCAATAGGTTTTGTAGTACTCTTTATCGCGATTATTTTAGACAAAGAGGTAGAATAAATGACAGTAGTAATTATTGACGAGCCAAATGCGGGGCTTCGTTTAGACAAGGCTTTAGCAAACTTGAGTGATGCTTCACGTTCAGTATTGACAGAGCTGATTCGTGATGGGAAAGTAACGGTAGACGGGCAAGTAAAAAAAGCAAAATATAAAGTAAAAGCAGGGGAAACTATCGCCTACGAATTACCAGAAGTTGAAGTGCTTGATATCCAAGCTGAAGATATTCCTTTAGATATTGTTTATGAAGATTCTGATGTGGCAGTAATTAACAAGCCCCAAGGAATGGTTGTTCACCCAAGTGCGGGACATGCTTCAGGTACATTGGTCAACGCCATTATGTACCACATCAAAGATCTTTCTTCTATTAATGGTGTGATTCGCCCCGGAATTGTCCATCGTATCGATAAGGATACTTCCGGTTTACTGATGATTGCCAAAAATGATGCCGCACATGAGTCTTTAGCGGCACAGCTCAAAGCAAAAACAAATAAACGCCGTTATATTGCACTTGTGCATGGCGAGTTACCAAATGAAAAAGGTACGATTGAAGCCCCGATTGGTCGCAATCCTAAAGAGCGTAAGAAGCAAGCTGTGATTTCAGGTGGAAAACCAGCCAAAACGCATTTTACCGTTTTGGAACGTTTCCCTGGATATACTCTTGTTGCCCTTGAGCTTGAAACAGGGCGTACACATCAGATACGTGTACACATGGCTTATATTGGCTTCCCAATCGCTGGAGATCCTCTCTATGGCCCAAGTAAAACTTTAACGCCAAACAATGGACAATTTCTCCATGCCGAAACCCTAGGTTTTGAGCATCCTGCAACGGGCGAACTGCTTGAGTTCCAGGTCGACATTCCTGAAATATTTGCTCAACAACTTGATAATTTAAGAGGCTTGTCGTAAGACAGGTTTTTTATGTCCAATACGCCTTAGGTTATTGTATAATTTCAGAGTGCCTAAGTCCGTTGTGAATTCTGAGTTATTGTTAAACAAAAACCATCAAGCTGTTTTATAAATTTTTACCGTCCTAGAATGAATTTGTGGTAAAATAGTTCTATGCTAAAAAAATCTGATTTCGAAAAATTTCCTGATTTGCTTGTCAAATATGACGAGCCATTGTCAAATTACACCTACACCAAAGTTGGCGGACCAGCAGATTTTCTTGCTTTTCCCGCTTCAAGTGAAGAGTTAAGCGAGCTTCTCGACTTAGCACGAGCAGCAGAAACACCAATTACAGTATTGGGTAATGCATCCAACTTAATCGTTCGTGATGGTGGTATTCGTGGTTTAGTGATTTTACTTGAAAAAATGAATCACGTAAAAGTAGATAAAAATGTAATCACAGCTGAAGCAGGCGCAAAATTGATTGACACCACACATGTTGCGCTTGATCATGCCTTGACGGGCTTCGAGTTTGCATGTGGTATTCCTGGTTCTGTTGGTGGGGCAGTCTTTATGAATGCTGGCGCCTATAGCGGTGAAATCGCCCATGTTTTACTCAATTGTACTGTTATTGACCAGGAAGGTCATCTCCGTGTATTAGAGGCAGACCAAATGAAATTCGGCTATCGCCATTCTGTTATTCGTGATGAGGACTTGATTGTTGTATCAGCTCAGTTTAAACTTGAAGCTGGTGATGCTTCAGTTATCAAAGCGGAAATGGACCGCTTAACAGGACTACGTGAAAGTAAGCAACCGCTCGAATATCCGAGCTGTGGTTCAGTATTCAAACGCCCTGCCGGACATTTCGCCGGACAGCTTATCCAAGAGGCAGGTATGCAAGGGCACCGTATCGGTGGTGTGGAAGTATCTAAAAAGCATGCTGGCTTTATGGTTAATGTCGATCAGGGTACAGCTACAGATTACGAAAATTTGATTGCTTATGTCATTGAGCATGTGAAGGAAAATTCTGGATTAACACTAGAAGCAGAAGTCCGTATTATCGGTGAGAAATTAGAAAGATAAAAACAAAGAAAAATGATTAATGCAATAGTTTTTGACGTTGACGATACAATTTATGACCAGCAAGCACCATTCAGACGTGCCATTTTGAAAGTCTTCCCAGACTTTGACCTGACCGATATGAACAAAGCTTACATTCGCTACCGTCACTATTCAGACCTTGGTTTCCCAAAAGTAATTGCGGGCGAGTGGGATATTGAGTATTTCCGTTTTTATCGTACAAATGAAACACTTAAAGATTTAGGCTATCCTGAAATTTCACGTGCTACCGGAGATTATTTCCAAGAAATTTATGAATATGAATTGGAAAATATCACGATGCTTGATGAAATGCGTTTGACACTTGATTTTCTGAAAAAACGTAATATTCCAGTAGGTGTGATTACTAATGGCCCAACAGAACATCAGCTAAAAAAAGTACGTAAACTTGGTTTGTATGATTATGTTGAACCAAGTCATGTGATTGTTTCGCAAGCAACTGGTTTCCAAAAACCAGAAAAAGAAATCTTTAACTTGGCTGCGCAACAATTTGGTATGAATCCTGAGACAACTTTGTATGTAGGGGACTCTTACGACAATGATGTTATGGGCGGTCACAACGGTGGCTGGAAAACAATGTGGTTTAATCACCGCGGACGTAGTATTTCACAAGGAAAAAAAGTACACGACGTCGAAATTGATTCTTTTGAGCAACTCTTTGGTGCCGTAAAAGTTCTTTTTGATCTTCCAGATAACAAGTACATCATGGATTCCAATGACAAGACAAATCCTGTCCTTGAGTTGGGTATTAAGTCTGGTGTAAACCTCGCAGCAGAGCGCCTTTTGTCTACAGGGAAATTTGACTTAGAAGCGGTAGCTGATATGCTAGAATTAAGTAAAAAACAGGTCGAATTCCTGACTTTAAAAGGATACAAATAAAAAAAATGAAATCAGAGAAGTCTCTGATTTTTTAATTCGCTATGAGCAATTGCTTGTAAAGCTACTAAATCCCAAACGGCAAGCTCTATGAAATCTTGCCTAATATCCAGGAAAAGAGAAAATTCACTCTTGCATTGACATAAAATTTACGTTATAATTATAAAAGTTTCTGCTCAGCAGAAAATAGGACTCGTTTTTGCTGTGAACAAGCGAAAACTAAGGCCATACGGACAGCCAGAGTCACAGCCGATTGGCAATTTTATTGCCTTATTGATTAAGCAAATTATTTTGCTTATGGAGCTTCACACTCCACCCAAGAAACACGCTTGCGCGCATCAATAAGAGTACTAAAAGTTGACTACTCGGTCTCTCCGCAGTAAGACTGCTTTTTATATGTAATCAAAGATTGAATGTGAATCCAAGTGTGTGTACACTTGGATTTTTTGATATGCTACCATCATTGCGCCTGAAGGCGCTAATGATGGACGGAAAGTCCTATAGGACCTTTCCTGAGCATCTCATTAGTCAAAAATCAAAAAAATATCGTTTTTGATTTTTGCCGTCATAATATGCTGTTGTTCATTTAAAGGCCCTCATTAGTTGAAAAACAAAAAAGATATTTTTTGTTTTTCAACGTCAGGTGCCGTTATAATATGCTATTGATATTTACCATCAGGTAGCTCACCTTTAGCTCTATTTGCAAATAACGAAAACTTATTTCTTTCACCGGTTTTGAGATTCCGGTGTTGGTTGCCAACAATTAAAACTCTAAATCCAAGACGAAGGATAAAAATCATGACCAAAAATATCATTGAATTTAAAAACGTAACGAAAACCTATGAAGATAGTGGTACGACAGTGCTCAAAGACATTACTTTTGAGATTGAAGAGGGGAAGTTCTATACCTTACTGGGTGCTTCTGGTTCAGGTAAATCAACGATTTTAAATATTATTGCTGGACTTCTAGATGCCACATCTGGAGATATTTTGCTAGACGGTCAGCGTATCAATGATGTCCCGACAAACAAGCGCGACGTGCATACAATTTTTCAATCTTACGCATTATTCCCGAATATGACGGTCTTTGATAATGTGGCTTTTGCTTTGAAAATCAAGGGAGTAAACAAATCAGAAATCGCACAACGTGTTTCTGAGTCGCTTAAGCTTGTGCAACTAGAAGGCTTCGAGAAACGTGCTATCAGTAAGCTCTCTGGGGGGCAAAAACAACGTGTTGCTATTGCACGCGCCATTATTGACCGACCCAAAGTTCTCTTGCTGGATGAATCCCTGTCGGCTTTGGATATGAAGCTTCGTAAGGATATGCAATATGAACTGCGTGAGTTGCAACAAAGCCTGGGTATCACTTTTATTTTTGTGACTCATGATCAGGAAGAAGCTTTGGCCATGTCCGACTGGATCTTCATTATGAATGAGGGCGAAATTGTTCAGTCAGGCACCCCAACCGATATATATGACGAACCGATTAACCATTTTGTAGCTGAGTTTATTGGTGAATCAAATATTATCAATGGCCGCATGATTGAGGACTATCTTGTCGAGTTCAACGGTCAACAATTTGAAGCTGTCGATGGCGGGATGCGGCCTAATGAGCCGATTGAGGTGGTCATTCGTCCTGAAGATATTGAGTTCACCCTACCAGATGAAGGAAAATTCAATGTGAAAGTCGATACACAACTCTTCCGTGGGGTGCATTATGAGATTGTGGCTTATGACGATTTTGGTAACGAATGGCTGATTCACTCCACCCACAAGGCCTTGGTTGGAGAAACGGTTGGTTTAAACTTTGAGCCTGAAGCCATACATATTATGCGTCTTGATGAAACCGAAGAAGAATTTGATGCGCGTATCGAAGAGTATGTTGAGGAAGAAGAGCAAACTATCGGTATCGCCAATGCGGTCGAAGAAGAAGCTGCAGAAGAAGAGGCAGCCATCATGGATGCTGTTCAGGAAGCCTTGGAAAACACAATGGACTTGACTGAGCTGGCGCAAGCTGTAAACGATATTTTGCATAAGCAAGAAAACGGGGAAAGTGAGGAAGAAGAATGACTAAAAGACTCTTCTCTGTCCCTTACTTTCTGTGGGTTGGACTGTTCGTAGTAGCACCTCTTATCCTCTTACTTTGGCAATCTTTCTTCAACATTCAAGGACAGTTTACCTTTTCTAACTACAGCCAGTATTTTACAAGCTCAACTTATCTGATGATGACTTGGAATTCGATCCTCTATGCCCTCATCATTACAGTCGTTACACTCTTGATTAGCTTTCCTGTGTCCTATGTGTTAACGAAACTCAAGCACAAACAGCTTCTCTTGATGTTAATTATCTTGCCCACTTGGGTGAATTTACTGCTGAAAGCTTATGCTTTCATTGGTATCTTCGGAAAGTATGGCTCTGTGAATAGTTTCTTACAATTTATCGGACTTGGCCGACCACAGATATTGTTTACAGACTTTAGCTTTATCTTTGTAGCAACCTATATTTCTATTCCTTTCATGGTGTTGCCTATTTTTAATGCTCTTGAGGATTTGGATGAAAACCTCGTCTTAGCCAGTTATGATTTAGGTGCAACATGGTGGCAAACCTTTATTCATGTGGTTTGGCCTTTATCGCTCAATGGTGTACGCTCAGGTGTCCAAGCTGTTTTTATTCCGAGCTTGTCACTTTTCATGCTGACACGCTTGATTGGCGGAAATAAGGTAATAACATTAGGTACTGCAGTTGAAGAACATTTCCTCACCACCCAAAACTGGGGGATGGGTTCAACCATTGCCATCATCTTAGTTTTTGCGATGATGATTATTATATTAGTGACAAGAGAAAGAAAGGTGGGTAGCTAATGCGTAGTAAAAACCGTGTCGGAAAAATCTATCTGGGCTTCGTGCTCTTTATCCTTTATGCCCCAATCTTTTTCTTGATTTTTTATGCCTTTAACGAAGGCGGGGATATGAATCAATTTACAGGCTTTACCTTAGATAACTTTAAAGAACTTTTTCAAGACAGCCGTTTAATTTTGATTGTCGTACAAACCTTTTTCTTGGCTTTCTTGAGTGCTTTAATTGCCACAATCATTGGAACTTTTGGTGCCATGTTTATCGAAAATCTTAAAGCCAAGGGTAAGACGACTTTCTTAGGATTAAACAATGTCTTGATTGTATCGCCTGACGTTGTTATTGGTGCAAGTTTCTTGATTCTCTTTACCTTAGTCGGAATGAAACTTGGCTTTGCCTCAGTTTTGTTGAGCCACATCGCCTTTTCTATTCCGATTGTTGTCTTGATGGTGTTGCCACTTTACCAAGAGATGGATAAATCTTTAGTTGAGGCTGCCTATGATTTGGGGGCAACGCAGACTCAAGCACTAAGAGAAGTGATTCTGCCCTATTTGACACCTGGTGTCATCGCTGGGTTCTTTATGGCCTTCACTTATTCCTTAGATGACTTTGCCGTTACCTTCTTTGTCACAGGAAATGACTTTACGACAATGTCTGTCGAGATTTATTCACGTGCTCGTGCAGGAATCTCCCTTGAGATCAATGCACTATCCGCAATTGTATTTCTTTTCTCAATCTTACTGGTTATAGGGTATTATATAATCATGAGAGAATCAGATACTGCCGGAAAAACGCCAAATATTACTTAAGAAAGGACAGTTATCTTGAAAAAATTAATCTATTTCTTGTCAGGGATTTTAGCAATTACTGTCCTTCTTGGGGTTACAGCTTGGCGGATGTCCGCTGCGACAGGTGTTTCAACCTCTACCAATAGCTTGACGATTTTTAACTGGGGCGAATATATCGATCCGCAGCTTCTCAAAAAGTTTGAAAAAGAGTCCGGCTATAAGGTTAATTATGTGACATTTGATTCCAATGAAGCCATGTATTCTAAAGTTAAACAAGGCGGTACCGCTTATGATATTGTTGTGCCCAGCGAATATATGGTGCAAAAAATGGCCAAAGAAAATCTTTTGCTTCCTTTAGATCATACCAAGATTAAAAATCTTAATTATGATAATCCGAAGCTCTTGGATGCGGCATTTGACCCTAAAAATACTTATTCTGTGCCTTATTTCTGGGGGACTTTGGGGATTGTATATAATGATAAATACATCACTCACCCACCCACAAAATGGGAAGACCTTTGGTCTAAAGACTACAAAAATTCGATCCTCCTCACAGATAGTAGTCGAGATGTGATGGGGATGGGCTTAATCGCTACAGGAAGCTCTGTGAATACGACGAACCAGTCAGAGATTGATCGTGCTTATGACAAGCTCCTACAGCTCACACCCAATGTTAAAGCTATTCTCGGAGACGAAATCATGAGTTATATGATTAATAACGAAACACCGTTATCTGTCGTTTATAGTGGACAAGCATCCGAAATGACTTCAAGCAATGAACATTTACACTATGTGGTCCCTGCCCGAACAAACATTTGGTATGATAACTTGGCTATCCCAAAAACAAGTAAAAATACTAAAGCGGCCTATGCCTTTATCAACTTCATGCAAGAACCAGAAAATGCAGCGGCCAATGCTGAATACGTTGGCTATTCAACACCTAACGTTAAAGCAGAAGCACTCTTACCTGCAGAAGTTCGTGAAGACAAGTCTTATTATCCTGATGAAGCTCTGATAAAAGAAGATGAAGCTTATGTTAATCTCAGTCCATATTGGACAGGTATTTATAATGATTTGTATCTTCAGTTTAAGATGAATAAATAAAAACAGCTCTAGCCTTTGTGGTTGAGCTGTTTTTAATTTCATTGTGCCAAATTTGTGCCAAATTATTTTTTTCTATTTATTTTGCTAAAAATATCAATAACTTTTTTGTCTTCCGCTTTTTCAAGTTCCTTGATTATATGTGAATATGTATCAAGTGTTATGGAAATATTAGCATGCCCAAGCCTTTTAGAAATAGTCATAATATTTACTGATTTATAAATTAAAACGGAAGCATGTGTGTGCCTTAATCCGTGTGTTGTTATTCTATTTTCTAGCCCAGCCCTTTGACAAATTTGCGCAAGTTCTTTATTAACGACGGCATTTTCTATAATTCCTCTTTTGGGATGCCAACAGACTAGGTTGAGTGGATTAGTAACCTCGAGTTCACTAAATACTTTGTTTTGTCTATTTTTATATCTATATAATAACATTTTAAAAGTTCCGTCTATAGTAATTTCTCTAACAGAACTTTTATTTTTTGTGGGCCCAAAATCTTTTTTATCGTTTCTCCAAGCTTTATCTACTTTTATTTTGTTGTTGGTGAAATCTATATTGTCCCAAGTCAAGCCAGCTACTTCGCTGTACCTCATTCCTGTCATTGCGCCAATATAACACATAATGGAAAATACATTTATTGGACTCATTTCTTTTTGGAGAGTACTAACAAGTTTTTCAAATTCATCAAAATCCAAATATTTTACCCAATTGCCTGTATCCTTACCTCTCCCTTTGATCGCAACTCCTTGAGTGAAATCATATTGAATTACTCCTTCAGATACTAGAAACTTTATGCATGAGCGAATTTGACGGTTAAAGTTTTTTATTGTTCCGCTTGATAATTCTTTTCCCATTTCGTTAATCGCATATTGATATGAAATTCTATCAATGTTTTTTACTGTAGCATTTGGTAAATATTTGTTTAAATATGCTAAAGTTGATAAATAAGTTCCATATGTGGAATCCTGTATTTTACCTTTTTTAAAAACCTTGATCCATTCAGTGAATGCAGTTACTAATGACTTATTTTTTGTGTTAACTTTAAAACCTTGTTTTAATCTCGATTCAATATCTCCAGCTTCGGCTATCGCTTCACCTTTGGTCTTAAAACCAGATTTCCTTATTTTATTGAATGTACCATAATTATCTTTGTATGATATTTCATATTGCCATACTTTTCCTCGTTTAACGTACCTGGCCATAATTGATTTTTACTCCTTTTTCCTGTAAAATAGAGTACAAGAAAACTTCACGAAAATCGTGATTTTTCAAATACATATTGATTAAAGTCGCCCCACAGTCGCCAAACTTGGGCGGCTTTTTGTTATGCTGGTAGATTATTTATTGCGTATTGTGCTTCCTCAGGAGTGAATTTTTCACCATATTCGGAAATAAGTTGATCATAAATTGAATCTCTAGACATAGACATTGTTTCTTGATAATTTTTAGCCTTTTCTAAAGCGTTCTTATTATAATCTGCTTTTAGATTATCTATAGCATATTGAGCTGCTTCAGCTGTAAACCCTTCTCCATAAGACGAAGTTAGTTGGTCATAAATACCTGCTTTAGACATATGCATTGTATCTGAATATGCTTTTGATTTTCTCAGTGCATTTTTGTATTCTATAGGTAAAGCGGCTTCGGCAGCTTTTGCTTCAGCTTCAGCTTTTTCTTTGGCTTTCTTAGCCGCATCCTCTTCAGCTTTTTTCTTTTTTATTTCTTCATTTTGTTTTATTGTTACTTTTTCCGTAACATTATCAGAGCCGTCTTGTGCTGTAATCTCAATTACTTCGTCAGAATCATTTGTCATATCATAACTTAAACTAAATTTACCTTTTCCGTCAGAAGTAACAGAATCTCCAATAATTCCCATGCCAATTCTTACATCGGTATTTGGCAAAGTTGTACCTTCAATTATTGCTGTACCTGAACTGCTAGCAGTGACTGACTTTGGTACTTTCAGAGTTATGATTTTCTTTTCCTCTTTAGAATTAGATGATTGTATAGTTTTGCTTGACTGAGTAGTTTTAGTTGATGAGTCAGAATCTGCTTCATCTGATGGTGTATCTGATCCAGACGCACCGGCTACACCAACAATGATAAGTACAATCGCAATAATAAATGAAGTGAGTGGTTTAATTTTGGTTGATATTGATTTTCTAGATTTATTAAACGAATAAATCGCATAAACAATAGCCACAAGCCCAGCAATTAACGTTAAGGGCCAAATTTTAAAAAGTACAACTAACAAAACAATAAAAACTAATGGTTTAAACCATTTTGTATTCTTCCATAAATCTTCCAATTTTTCCATAAAATTTCTCCTTGCCCTTTTAACGTGATTAGCGCACGTATTATGTAACAACTTTTGGGTAAGTTTATGTTTATTATGAATTAATTTTTATTCTATTTTCTACAGAAAGTTGAACCAAAAATCTATAGAAATCTGAAACATCAAGTTTTTTTGGAAATTCAAAGTGATGGACAGAAAGAGAAGTTTCGTACGCTTTATAATAAGGGTTTGTGAGATAAGTAATGTAGATGTCAGTATCATCAAAACCAAATCCTGCAGCAGTAAATTTCACATCTACAATAGTATCAAGAAAAATTTGGGTGATGGCTTTCTTTTGACCGGTAACTCCTTGTGCATCAACAAATAGCAGACGATGATTAGTCACTACAATTTCATCACGAACAAGTTTATATGCCGATATAACCTGCTCATTTTCGATGAGCATATGAGACCATTTTGAGGTAACTGAATCTATATTTTGCTTCTGGTAATTCCCTAACATTCCTTGAAGCAGATTTCCTGAATCCGCACTGGTAACAGTATCATCAACTTTTTGTGTTACATCAGAAATTTTGTCAGCTGCAACCTTTGAGGCTTTATCAGCTACTTTGTTGAGGTTATCCAATAATCCCATAATTTTTCTCCTTACCCTTTTATCGTGATTAGCGCACGTATTTTTATATTAACAAGCATAATCAAGCTTGAGCATATTCTTAAAAAGCTCAACTGCTTTATCATAACTTTCATAAGGTAAATTATATGCTTCAAGAAATTGATAAGTATTGATTTGCTCCACAACATCAAAATGTGAAATATAGTCAATAACGCATTCCTTAAGTGACATTTTACTAAAGTCTTTTTGGGTGTTACCTTCTTTTTTTAATTCCTTTATGACTTCCTCATTCACTTTACAAAGAAGTGCAAATGAAGTATCACAAGGGCACCCAGATATTTCAATAAACTTCTGAAAAAGTTCGAAATTCCCACCTTCAGTTATGAATATATCCCATAGAAAAAGAATTGCTTCTTTATTAGTTCGTTTCTCTTGAGGACTTGTAGTGTCACATTCTCCTAGACGATAAGAATCATTATTCTTGATATGCATCAATTCATGACATAGCTTAAATGCTTTAACCGTAGTGGGATTAAAAATTGTTATCTTTTTTATATTGTTTGTTACAGCGTCCAAAGGAAAAGAGTTATCCCGATAACTTCAATTCCATATTTTTCTATTTCAAGGATTATACGCTCTATTAGTTCCTGTTCGTTCATAGAGCCCCCGATTAGTCTTCAAGACGTTTACCTAAAATAAGTTTCAATGCTGTTTTAACTTCATCTGTGAGTGGTTTACCATCAAAAGAAACCCATTCATCCCAATCAACTTTACTTTCATCTACTAAATCAGCAAGATCTATAGGTTCTTTATTTCCTGCGTTTTCTTCACGACCTAGAAGATAATCAACTGAAACATGAAAATAATCTGCTACTTTTGCTAAGTCACTTGCTTTAGGGTTGGATGTTTTCCAACGATAGAAAAGATTGTCGCTAAATTTTAAATCAGCAGATACAGCGGGGAGCGACTTCCCCCTTTTTTCTGCGAGTTCCTTTATTCTATCGAATGTAGTTGTATCAGGCATTATATAGGTCTCCTAAAATATTTTTTTACAAAAACGTAGTTAAACTCTTGACAAGGACTACAAAAACGTATATAATGAGTCTTGTAAGATAAAAAGTTAGAAAAAACGTTAGAAAAATAACTTAACTATAAACACTACAAACACGCTTCCCGGCAGTTTCAAATGTTTTAATTAAGGGTTTTCTCTATGCCTTTATTCTATACGAAATGTAGTTGGATGTCAAGAGTGAACTACAAATAATCTAACTTTTTATCTAACTTTAGAAAATAAAAAAGCCCCAATGGGGCGGAAAGGTGGATTATGACACTATTAGAATTAGCTAGGGGGTTGATGATTTTAGTTCTATTAATAATGGGGATAAACCATATGGTAAATAAGGTACTAGACTCATTCTCTTCTTCCTATGTTAAAAAAGAAGAAGAAAATAGTAAAAATAGCAGAAATGTTGACAAGAGATGAAAATTGATTCTCAGTTAATGAAAATAAAGCTACACAAGGGATATAAGAACCAAGTATAAATCTCCCTATCGTTTCATATAGTTTAAGTTCTTTAGTTGAATAATCTTTATTTCTTTTGTCTTTATATCTACGATTGGCAGCAAAGCCGAATCCGACTATTAGGAATAAAAAAATTTCTATCATTGCAATATAGAATGCAAATTTTATTATGGTGATAAAATTTATTTGAAATAAAACAGAAATAGCAGGAGTTTTGGGCATCTTAATTCCAATGGTTAATGCTAGTATGTATCCCCCCCATAAAAGCAACATTACCAACATTAATAAGGTAAATAAGGCTGCTAATGCTTCTATGAATTTACGAAGTTTAAATTTGTTCATAAAACCTCCAATATAATTTTAGTTTAGACACCTATATTATATCACGGAGTTATGATACGTGGCACTAGCCACAGGGAAGACCGGCGAAGAGGTTCGATTCCTCAACTTCCCATACTGCTAAAGCAGAAATATTTAATTTGAGAAAGGATAAAAATGTCAGAAGTAGAAGAAAGTTTCAATTCACAACGCTTAAAGATAGTTAAGCATTTAGAAAAGGAAGGGTTTACTAATAAAGATATTATTCGTGCTTACGAAAATATTAGTGAACCGCCTTATAAGTTTGCTAAAACTGATATTAGCGCAATGCTGAGTGGCAATAAGAAATATACTAAATCTGTTAAATGGTTTATCACATTTCTTATTAAGTATTATGACCTAGATTAGGTAAAAAACGCTACTTTTTCGTTGTAAAAATGAGAGACAATAATATTAGAAAAGGAGAAATAGAATGAATCAATTGCAAAATTTTAATTTCAACAACTTACAAGTACGAACAGTGCTTATAAAAAATGAACCGTGGTTTGTTGCTAAAGATGTCGCTGATATTCTGGGGTACCAAAATGGTAGTCGAGATGTTAATCGTCATGTTGACGAAGAGGACTTGCAAAACTATACCGACAAATCGTCGGGTCAGGGTAGAAGAATAAAAATCATCAACGAAAGTGGACTCTATGCTCTTATTATTGGTAGTAAGAAAAAGGATGCTCGGAAATTCAAGCGCTGGATTACTCATGAAGTACTTCCAACCATCCGAAAGCACGGTGCATACATGACGGATACGAAACTGGAAGAAGCATTACTTAATCCAGATACGCTTATCAATCTTGCTACGCAGCTCAAGCAGGAACGAGAAGAAAAGGCGCAACTCAGAGCTTTGAACTCTACGCTTACTGTCGAAAATCAAATTATGCAACCTAAAGCTCAGTATTTTGATGATTTGGTGGAGAGAAACCTTCTTAAAAATTTCAGAGATACTGCAAAAATGTTAAAAGTTGGTCAAAAAAAACTCATTGATTGGTTACTTGAAAATAAGTATATTTATCGGGATAAAAAGAATAAGTTAATGCCTTATGCTCAATATAATAATGACCTATTTGAAATCAAAGAAGGCAAAGGAGCTACAAGTTCATGGAAGGGCACTCAGACTTTGATTACCCCAACGGGTAGGGAAACGTTTAATCTTCTACTCAATGAATATAAAGCAAGCTAGAAAGGAAAATAATATGCCATATGCAAAAATAACATATCTTCCAGTTGATAAGAATGAAGATGCTGAGTGGTGTGACAAGGAGCACTTAATGCAAAAGTGGGAAGGGTTAAGCAAACCAACACTTACTGCTTGGCTAAAAGAAATGAGAGAAAGACCAGAATTCAAAAAAGGAGTTTTGAATCCTACGCACAAAATAGTTTTTATTAACAAAGAAGTCTTTCAAGAATTTGTTGAATGGAAGGAAGCCACTCGATATAGAAGTTACAAAAAATAAGGAGTTAAAATGTTCGGAATAAAATCAGCTCGAGAAAAAGAGCTTGAAAAAGAAAATGAATATTTATCAGAATCATTAGTAAACTGTGAAGAAGCATTAGGGGCGTGGATAGTCTATGCTGAAGGCCTTAATAATGAAGTTCAAGAATTGAAGAACGAAATAGCAAGACTCAAAATATTAAAAAATAATTTGAAAAATAAAAAATAGCTCCTGGCGGCAACCAGAAGCTGAGTAGAAACTTTGCGAGATTCTACTCTGATTATATCAAAAATTGGAGAAATTAAAAATGAGTTTATACGATTTAACCACCGATTGGCAACAAGTCTATGATATGGAAGACTTGGATGTCGAAACGTGGGCAGATACTTTAGAGAGTATCGAAGGAGAAATTAAAGACAAAGCCGTAAATATTGGCTATGTTGTGAAAAACCTTGAAGCCGATGAAGCGGCCTTGACTGCTGAAATCAAACGACTTCAAGATAAGAAAAAAGCAGTAATTAAAAAGAAACAAGGTCTAAAAGACTACTTACAAAGTAGTATGTATGCAGTTGGATTAAGAAAAATTCCGAGTGCAGTATTCAACATTAGAATTCAACCCAATCCAAAGTCATTAAAATTTGACGATGAAGATCGTTTCATGAAAAACGAATTTTATGATAACTACTTTATACATCAGCCACCTAAGCTTGACAAGAAACAAATGCTTGAAGATTTGAAGAATGGAGCAGTTATTGAAGGAGTTGAGTTGCAACAATCAGAAAGTTTGAGGTTTTAACTATGGCATTAGAAATTAAAAAAGCGACTGAAATAAGTCGTACGCATGAATGGCGAGTGCTTCTTTATGGGAAGCCAGGTCTTGGGAAAACAAGTGCAATTAAAGGACTAACGGGTAAGGTGTTAGTTCTGGATTTAGACGGATCAAGTAGAGTTTTAGCTGGTTTGAAAGATGTCGATGTTATTTCTTTTAATCGAGAAAATCCTATCCAGTCAATGAAAGAGTTTCTTGACGAAGCTAGAGGGATTCTCAAAGGATACCAAACGTTAGTTATTGATAATATCACAGCTTTTGAAAAAGATTGGTTTGTGGCACGAGGACTTAAAAGTAAGAACGGTATTCGTAACGAAATTCAAGACTATGGAGATTATACGAATTATTTTTTACGGCTTATCACAATGATTTATTCCTTGCCTATCAATATCTATGTTACCGCTTGGGAAGACAAGCGAGATATAGACTTGGAAGACGGCACAAAATTAACGGAATATATCCCACAGGTTCGTAATCAAGTGTTAAATCAACTTTTAGGTCTCACTGACGTAGTAGGGCGGATTCAAGTAAATCCAGCAACTCACGGAAGAGGGGCAATACTTGAAGGGAGTGATGGAGTATATGCAAAAAATCGTCTTGATGATAGAACCGCTTGTAAAATAGAAGATTTATTTAAATTTGGGAAAATTGTAGAAAAAAATAAAGAAAATGGAGAACAAAAATAATGCAATACAACAGAAATGAAATGAGCAACTTAACAGGTCAAGGATTTGCTGCAGGAGTACACATCGCAACTATTGTCGATGTGAAAAATCAACAATCCAAAAATGGCGATCCAATGTTTAAATTCGATATTGAAGGAAGTAATGGAGAAACGGCTAATAACTGGTTCTTGTTCGGAAAACCGTGGTCTGATAGCGGTTTGCAACGTATTCTTGCAAGTATCGAAGATAATAATCAACCTATTGCTCCAATGGATTATGGGCACAACGAACAGACACTTAAATTTCTCAAAGGAAAACGTGTGTTTATTCTTGTGAAAGAGCGTACAGGAACTTACATCGATAAAAATGGAGAAGAAAAAGCTGCTACAGGGACAGAGATTAAAAACTACTTGTGCCGCTCAGAATTCGCTTCAATGGGTGGGGGTCAACAGTCACAAGCAGCATCGCAAGCAGATTTATTCGGTGGATCACCAATGGAAATCAACGACGATGAATTACCGTTTTAATTAGATAACAATAGGCTTTGTGTAGGAAAGACATGTAAGTACCTAACGCTATGTACTCAGGGAGACCCAGCGCTAACCTATTGTTTATGGAGAATTAATATGAATAAAAAATTAAGGCATCAAGATAGAGTATTGAATTATATAAAGGAATTTGGATCAATTACAAGTGCAGAATGTTTTACGGAGCTTGGGATTATTGATTTGCCAAAGAAAATTTGTTTGTTGCAAGATGAAGGTTATGTTTTCAAAAAAGAACCTATCACGCAGAAAAATAGATATGGTGATTCCACTACTTACAAACGTTATTCATTAGAAATAGAGGCTGAATAATGGCTGATAACAAAAAATATTATTACATGAGATTGAAGGAAAATTTCTTTGATTCTGATGAGATGATTATTTTAGAAAATATGGACAACAGGGACGGCATTATTTATAGCAACATTTTGCTTAAGCTGTACCTACGTAGCTTAAAGTATGAGGGGCGGTTAATGTTTAATGACCGTATCCCATTTAACCCGCAAATGCTATCGACCATTGTTAGACATCCAGTAGGAGTAGTGGAAAAAGCTCTTAAAGCTTTCATAGATCTTGGACTTGTAGAGATTATGGATAACGGAGCAATTTATATGCTAGATATTCAAAACTTTATAGGAAAAACTACAACTGAAGCGGATAGAATAAAAGCTTACCGCTCTAAAATTAATAAAGAGAAAGCACTTGGAACAACGAAAGTACAAAAGTCCGTACAAATGTACGACAAAAGTACACCAGAGACAGAGATAGAGTTAGAGAAAGAGTTAAAGATAGATATAGATATAGAGAACAGAGAAAAAGAACCAAGTTCTCTTCTTGCTGAGTTTCTTAATTTATTTATCAATTTCTCAAGTAAAAACCTATCTAAAAAAGCAATAACACAAGTTGAGTTTTTGAAACTACCGTCATTTCAGCAAGAACAAGCAGTTATTGGAGCTAAAAACTATATTGAGTGGTACAAGAATGAAAATCCAGAAGATACAAAAGGTCAATACAGTGTGAATTCTGCAAATTTTTTATCAAATATGATGTTTATGGATTATCAAGAAACTCCTAAAACTGTTCAGGGAACATTGGGAGGAATGATTTGACAGAACAATTTTACGATGATAATGAAAAATGGGCAGTTACTCATAAAGAAATGTCAGGAAACTTTATAGAAGGTGGGGAACTAGGGGTCTGTGAGACTCACGGTTGTGACATTATTGGTTCAAAGCGTCCTGTTATGTCTTATCCAAAAGATAGTAATGGGAAGGTAATTGGAGAGCCTTATCCTTATCTAGTAAGAGTTTGCCCAATGTGTAATGCTGAAGGTATCCATAATAAAACGGTTAAGTCAGTAAAAGATTATATATCTGAATTTAAAGCGAAAAAACACATCGATTTAAATAAAGACATCATTGTTAAATATGACTTTTCGGATGAATTGAGTGTAGTGAACACAGACAAAATGGTTGAGTGGATAGTGAAAAAAGTCGGCACTCAGAAAAAAGTTAAGCATCTTAATGTGAGAAAGCATGTTGAACTAGCTAAAAATCGAGCTTCTGGAGATGAGGCACGTGATAAATACATGAAACAAGTGCATGAAATCGAGCAAGCTGATTTATTAATATTTGACTCTTTAGCTGATTTTGTAAACAAAGATGCTGAAAAAGCACTAAATGTATTATTTAGCGTAAAAGATGGCTGCTCAATTATGATTTTGACGATCCCTGAAAGTGATAGTCGTTTAGAACAACTTCCGAGACGTCTTAAATTCAGATTTGATAACGCTCAGATAATGCAAATGTCTAGTATTGGAAAGGAGCGATAAAAATGTCGAGTCCAGGTAAAGAAGAAAGACAAATACAACAAAATTTATTCAGAGATGAACAAAAACAATTAACTAAAGCTTATGAGAATTCAAAAGAGGTACAGGAATTTAGAAAAGAGTTTCATGAGCGGATTGAGAGACTTGGAAAATGAAGTTTTCTTTCAACTTGCAGAAGATGCCAGTCACGCAACAACAAAAAGGTATTGGATACAGAAACGGAAAAATATCTTTTTATAACCGTAAAGGTACTGAAAACAAGGAGCTAGTTAACGCACTAAAGCGCAATGCTCCAGGTAAACCATATGATAAAGATGTGCCTTTACAGCTTACTGTGACATTTTGGAATGCGATTAAGCAAAAGAAAAAGTGGTGGCAATTCAAAACTACAAGGCCAGACTTGGATAATCTCATGAAAAATCTACAAGACTACATGACCAAGTTAGGTTATTACACAGATGATAGCCAGATAGTAGTTCTCATTGCAAAAAAATACTACCTAGACAAAAACCAGATAGATATAGAAATAGAGGAGGCAAGCGATGACGGCTTTTAACCCTATACCATTAATGAAGCTCTACAATATGGCCAAGAAAGCAAAGTATGACGGATACGGCCATAAGATTGTCTATATTGATGCTCGTAAGAAGTATAAGCAAGAGCTAGTCCAATATTACAAAGATATTCGCACGGTTTTCAATAAAGGTCAGCAAATGACGTGGTTACAGCTTTATGATTTTCTGGATAGAAACTTGAAAGAGGTAGTTATCGTTCTGGAATAGCCCTAATTCGTGAAAGTTACGGTTACATTGAGAGTTTAGATAGTCCAATGAACAATTTATCTAATTAAAGATAAACGTGCTTAAAAAGCAAAATATAAGCAATAAAAGGAAGGAGGATTTCAATGGCTGAGAGGATAATGAATTTAATAGTCGTTGAAATTTGACAGTATGGGAAAGTTATTTTCAAAGGAAACAGCCAAGAAGTAAAAGAGCATTTCGATTTTAGTAGCAAGCAGTTTGCACGACTTACTGCAATGGGTAAGGCCGTGCAAAAAGGTTCTATCCCTCGTCCTCAGACAATGTATGCAATAAAAATAGGGGAAGAAAAAGTTTTAGTACCTTATCAAGCAAAAGGAAAGTGTGCTTCAACCAACCGAGGAAAAGAAACCAAAGAAGAGCAACGTCTGAGACGAAGAATCCAAAGGGATATGATAAGAGAGGAATTTTACAATGGGAACAATGAAGCGATACTTTAAAAAATTAAGCGATAGTGCAACTATGCCAGAACGAGCTACAAAAGGTTCTGCTGGTTATGATATTTCAGCAAGTGAAACTGTAACTATTCAACCTGGGGAAATTAAAATGGTAAGCACTGGGCTAGCTGTTCAACTTGGAGATGATGAAGTATTGAAATTATACGACCGTTCAAGTAATCCAGTTAAGCGTGGCATTGCATTGATTAATTCAGTAGGAATTATCGATTCAGATTACTATCCGCAAGAATTTAAAGGATTATTTATGAACATCTCAAAAGAGCCTGTAACCATTTCTAAAGGTCAAAGAATAATGCAAGGGGTATTTGTCAAATACCTTACAATAGACGATGACAACGCAAATGGAAAGCGCACAGGCGGATTTGGTAGCACTGGGGAGAAATAAGTGACAACAACAGATAAAATCGTGCAGGACTACCAAATAAAGTTGTTAAAGATTATATTCAAAGAAATTGATAATCTGATGACAAAAAAAGAAAATGCGGATATTAAGGCACATAAACTTGCTGAAAATGGGAACTCTGTCAGAACATCAGCATATTGGAAATCAGTAGGGAATGCAGAGTTTTACATTAAAGAAACTTACCAAAAGTTGAGTGCTTTAGCAGAAATGGATAGACTTTTCCACTGGTCGGAACGTCTGCACCAAGAACAATTAAAATTTATAGAAAAGTATCCAAGAGTTATGGAGAAATACCGACAAACTAATATCGCTGGTCAATGACTGGTGGGGAGGGATTGAATGAAACTTTTGTGTAAGCTGTTCGGGCATAAGCCTGATTTCAACCCAGCATATGATACCAGACCGCATTGTACTAGATGTGATTGGCAAGATTATGCTTTTGACGACTTCATTAAGCAATGGCTTGATAAACATATGGATTGAGGTGGAGAATGGAAAATAAGTTAAAAAAAAGACGAAAAAATCTTGGACTTTCGGTTGAGCAAGTAGCTGAAAGAATGATTGAACCTTTTAGACAAACTTATATAGAGTTGATAAAAGATAATGAACGGCAAAATAGGCTTGAAAATGATGATCTGCCAGAAGACCAAAGTTGGGATAAACTTCTTGCAAAAGCATTAGAATGCAAAATTGAAGATTTAATTTGAACGCAAAAAAAGCCCAAGCTGACCAAGCTTGAGCGAAATACGATTTACAACGACTTATTATATTACTTTCGGTCAGTTATATTATATCATACTGAGCTAGGAACTCGCTAAACTCAACTGGAGGGAAAATATGCTACAAGAAATTACTATTGATTTTTCAGAACAAATCGCTAAAGCACAAACTAAAATTGCTAGACTGCAAGACATGATTCATGATGTTAGATATCAAAAGATTGTTTTAGATGATATCAAAAATAATCATATACCTAGGGATACAAAACTTGAATTAAACTTGGGAGGAGTTTTAAAATGTTCCGTTAAGATTGATGTTGGCACACTCATCCCTTTATTGGAGCAAAATATCGAAGATAATACGACTCTTATCAATGAGTTGGCTAAAGAACTTGGAATTGATATTAAGTAAACAAAAAAGCCCACGGCAATGGGCTTCGGCAACTGATTTTCTATCTAAATTATACCACAAAAGGAGAGCTTGATACATGGCAGATAGATTAGATAATTTACTTAGTGACTACATGACTGGAATGCTTCAAGTTAAAATTAATTCAAGGGAACGCTGGATCACTCGTGAGAAACATGAGGAAAGAATCGGTAGTGGTGGTAGTAGTTCAAACACTGCACCACAAGAGCGCAACTATTTGATTAAAGAAGCTGACAAAGAACTTGGAAGACTTAATGACCAGAAACAAACGCTTGATGAATTAATGGAAGTTATACAAGGAACAATTGCAAAAGATATTATTATTGCTAGATTTAAGCACAGAATGTCTTGGCATAACGTGGCTATCAGAGTTTGCTTAGAAGAGAGTACAGCTAGAAAGCAGTATGATTCATTTAAAAAAACTTTGAGAGATGGATTATGGAGAGAAACTTTAGACTAATTTCACTTTCCTTTTTATTCACGTTTTATTCACGTTTATATCCTAATTTAAGTGCGATAATGGTAACATGAATAATTTGGCAGAACACAAAAAATAAGTCTTGGTGAACAAAGAGTGCCTAGATTATTCTTACTCTAAGTCGGTAGTCAAAAGCTATCGGCTTTTTATATTGAAAGGAAATGCTTATGATTTCAAAAGTAAGAAAAACAATTACTGGAACAGAATTTTGGGATTCTGAGAAGAAGCGAACTTTATTTGTTGCCGATGGTGAAGAGCCAGATTTTGAAGTAGGAGAAGTTCAAGAGAAACAGGAAGAATCAGAAGAAAAAGATATTAATCTTAATAGTATGAGTGTTCCTCAACTTAAAGAATATGCTGCTTCTATAGAAGTAGATATTCCAAAGGAACTTACAAAGAAAAAAGAAATCCTTGAATTCTTGCAATGAAATATTGTGATTTCAACGGATGTGACAATAAGATAAATCAAGGTAAGTACTGTGAGGAGCATGTCAGATCTAAACGGCAACGCAAGAAGAAAGATATCTATCACCATGAGAACAAACCATTCTATCGAACGAAAGAATGGAAAGCAATGCGACAATTTATTTATGAAAAAAATAAAGGTTGTTGTCAACGTTGTGGCAGGTTCGTACATGGTAGACAAGCACATGTCCATCACATCATACCTATCAAGCAAGACAAGCTTCTTAAGCTTGAACCAAATAACTTAATGCTTTTATGTCCTAAATGCCATGTCATTGAAGAAAATGAAGATAAAGATAAAAAAGTCTTTCCAAATTATTTTTCTTGATAGCCCCCCTATCCAAAATAAAAAAATTTTTTTCGTTGGAGGATAGGGTAGGAGGAGTCACGAATAAAGTTGCACAACATTTTAAAAAGTAAAGGGGGTGTGAGATGGCGAGAAAATCCAAAAAGAAAAAGCTGGAAGAGTTAGAAGCCGCAAGGATTGAAGAGCGAAAAAGTATCAAAGAAAAGCTTGAAAAAGAAGAACTCTATTCGCCATCTGTAGATCCATTAATTGAGAATTATCTTGATGCTTTTATCATCTATAAATCTATGTATGAGGAATGGAGAGATAAAGGATTCCCACCTACTAAACTGCATGAGAACAAGGCTGGTGCAATCAATGAAATGAAACATCCTCTGGCTCAACATGTCGAAACTTGGAACGACAAGAAAAATAAAATGCTTGATGCATTAGGCATGACGAATAAACGCAAAACGGTACCAAAAGTTGAAAAAAACGATGAAAAAACTCCTCACATGTCAACGGTAAGTAGTTTAGAAAAACATCGTGATAAATGGAGAAACTCAGGGTGATTATTGAACCTGGGATAAATTATGCAGATTTATATGCTAAAAAAGTCTTGCGTAAAAAATCCAAGTATCCCAATTCAATAGTAAAAGCAGTCAAGCGTTATAGGAAGTGGCAAAAAAGAAAAGATATTTGGTTTGATGTCAATCGGGCGAATGAAATGCTTGATTTTGTACAGTCTTTTGTACGACATGTGAAAGGTCCTTTAGCTGGAAATCTTCTTGAACTTGAATTGTGGGAAATGTTTGTTTTCTCCAATATGTATGGTTGGTATCACACTAATGAGCATGGTAAGGATGTACGAGTAATTCGTGAATCATATACTCAAGTACCTAAAAAGAATGGGAAAACAGCGATTGCTGCAGGTGCCTTGCTTTATGCAATGTATGGTGAGGGAGAACTTGGTGCAGATTGTTATGCGGCCGCAAGTGATTATGAGCAAGCACAAAATGCTGCTGAACCCATTGCCCAAACAATTGAAAACTCAGAAGAGCTATTAGAAGGCACTCAAATCTATAAGGGTGTTAATGGAAGTGTGAGTGGTGCGCTTTACACGTATAAGATTAATGGTGTAGTTTACAAGAACAAATTTAAAGTTCTTAGTAAGAATACTAAGGGTCTAGAAGGTAAAAACCCACACTTCGTATTAAATGATGAATTACATGCTCAAGAAAATATGGACATGTATGACAACTTAAAGTCGGCTCAGATAGCTCGGGAACAACCTATGATGCTCAATGTTTCAACTGCGGGTAAAGGTTCGTCCTCAGTAGGTATGCGAGTGTACAAGTATGCAAAACATGTTCTAGAAAATGATGATGACGATTCTTTATTTGTTGCGATTTGGGAACCGAACAAAAATTTTGATTGGGAAGATCGCAAAGTTTGGGAAATGGTCAATCCAAATATAGGAGTTTCAGTGAGTATGGAACAATTGGAAACAGAATTTAAAAAAGCAAAACGCTCGGCCCATTCTAAGGCTGAGTTTTTATCTAAACATTTGAATCTTTTTGTAAACAGTGCAGATAATTATTTTGAACAAGAACAGGTTGAACATGTACTTGTTGATGATTTAGGTGATCTTAGCGGAGAAACTTGTTATCTTGGCCTTGACCTCTCTAAAACCACTGACTTAACATGTGTAAGCTTGAATTTCCCTACATTTGATGAAACAGGAAAAGCAATTCTGAAAGTTAAACAAATGTACTTTATTCCAAACGCAGATATTGATTTTAGGGAAAAAGAAGATAATGTCCCGTATCGTGATTTATCGGAAAAAGGATTTGTGACATTTTGTGATGGAAAGATGATTAATCAAGATCAGATTTTTGATTATATTGTTGAGTGTATGGATTTATATGATGTGCAGCAGCTTAACTATGACCCAGCCATGTCACAAAAGCTTATTGAAAAATGTGAAAATTTAGGTCTTGAAAGTGTTGCAGTTAACCAATATCCAACAGTTCTTAATGCGCCGCTGGATGACTCAGAACGTATTATTTATGAGAAGAGATTATTTACAGATAATCCTCTTTTTGTATATTGCGCACTTAATGTTGTTGTAGTAACTAATATCAACGGTATGAAAGCTCCATCAAAAAGACAATCTAAGAAAAAAATAGATGGCTTTGTTGCTTTCTTAGTGGCTCATAAAGAAACAATGATGTTACTTGAAGATATTAGCGATGATGCAATAGATGATTTAATCAGCGATATTTATCGCTAAAGGAGGTGATGCTATGGGTATTAGAGATGCATTTTCTAATTACCTTTTTAAACAAGCTGAAAAACGAGGATGGGTAGAAGATGTGTATTCAAACTCTATCAGATATGGTGGAGTTTATTCTAATGATGGAAATATTCTTTCATCAAGCGATGTATATGAGCTTTTACAAGATATTAGTAACCAAGTGGCATTAGCAGATATTGTAATTGAAAATGAAAAGGGAGAAGAAATCAAAGATAATAAGGTTCTTTCTATTTTGAGTAAGCCAAACAATTACCTATCAAGTTTTGAATTTATCAAACTAATGACGAATAGTTACCTTTTACATGGTGAAATATTTCCAGTATTAGATGGTGATCAAATACATCTAGCTGCAAATGTGAGTACTGAACTTGATGATCAATTAATTGAGCATTTCAAGATTAATGGAACAGAAATACCATCCTTCATGATTCGCCATATAAAAAACATTGGAACAAATCATTTGGAAGGCGTTGGTATTTTGGATATTGGCAAAGATACTTTAAATGGCGTTATGAATGCTGAAAAAGTATTGACTGATAAATATTCCAAAGGCGGACTACTTGCTTTCATGCTTAAACTAGATGCACATATTAACCCTCAAAACTCAGGACAATCAAAATTCATTAAGGCAATACTTGATCAATTAGAGGGAATTGATGAATCAAGAACAATAAAAATGATTCCACTTGGTAAAGGATATTCGATAGATACACTAAAAAGTCCAATTGAAGATGAAAAAATACTGTCATATCTTAATGTGTATAAAAAAGACTTAGGTAAGTTTTTAGGAGTAAACGTTGATACGTATACTTCCTTATTGAAAACTGATCTTGAAAAAGGAATGATGTACCTCCATAATAAGGCAGTTAAACATATCATGAAAAATTTCGGAGAGCATTTAACTCTTCTTTTTTTCGGTAAAGGTTCTTCAAAAAAAGTGAAGTTCAAAATTAATATTCTTGATTTTGTTCCTTATAGCACGAAAACTAATATTGGTTATAACATTGTTCGTACAGGGATTACATCACCAGATAATGTGGCTGAGATGTTAGGATTCCCTAAACAAAATACACCGGAGACACAGGCAATTTATATCTCAAATGACCTTTCTAAAATTGGTCAAAGGCAGGCAACAGATGATTCCTTGAAAGGAGGTGATAACAATAGCAAAGAAAAAGGAAACGAGAGCGTTTGATATTACGAAGTTTAATACCAGGTCTGAGAATGAAGAACAGAACACATCCATTGAAGGTTATGCGGCTGTTTTTAATTCTAAAACTAGAATTGGTGATTGGTTCGATGAAGTCATTGAACCGGGAGCATTTTCAAGAAGTTTATCTGAAAATGGTGATATTCGTGCACTATTTAATCATGACTGGAATAATGTCCTTGGTCGAACTAAAAGTGGAACACTGACTTTAAAAGAAGACGAAAAAGGCTTGAACTTCAATGTAGAGCTTCCTAATACTTCAGTAGCTCGTGACTTATCAGAAAGTATGGCACGTGGCGATATTAATCAGTGTTCATTTGGCTTTTTTGTGACTGGTGAGGAATGGGATTACTCAGTTGAGCCAGCTCTTCGGACTATCAAAGAAGTTGAACTCTATGAAATATCAGTAGTTTCTATTCCTGCGTATGATGATACTGAAGCTTCATTGGTTAGGGATAAAGACTTTGGAAAAGAAATTGAAGCTAGAACAGCTTTAATCAAAAAAATAAATAATCTCTTGGAGGAGAAATAATGAATAAAAAATTACTTATTGCACTACAAAAACGTAACAAAGCACGCCTTACAGAACTTCGTACACAAGTTGAAAATCCAGAAACACGTGCGGAAGATTTGACAGCAATTCAAGATGAAATTGCTCAAATTACGAATGAGCTTCAAGATGTTGCAGATCAACTTGCAGAGCTAGAAGATGACGGATCAGGCGATGGTTCTGATAATTCTGGAAATGATGATTCTCAAGATGATGAAAATCGAGATGGTGGGAATGACGATGAAGGACAAGGTGGTTCTGATGATGAAAATCGTTCAGCAACCCCAGAACAACGTTCAGCTGCTTTAGCAGCTATCGGAAGTGGTCTTTCAACACGTAATGCAAAATCTACAAAAGTTCGTGAAAGTGAAGTGCGTTCAGCTTTTGCTAACTTTGTTGTAGGTAAAATTTCAGAAGGTGAAGCACGATCATTAGGAATTGAGACAGGGAATGGTTCAGTAACAGTTCCAGAAGTCATTGCGAGTGAAATCATCACTTATGCGCAAGAAGAGAATCTTCTACGTAAATACGGTACCGTAAATCGTACGAAGGGTGATGTTAAATATCCTGTTTTGGTGAAGAAAGCCGAAGCAAACCTTAATAAAAAAGAACGAGCTTCAGATGATGAAATTACAGAAACTTCTATCGAATTTGACGAAATTCTATTGAATCCTGCTGAATTTGATGCCTTAGCAACTGTTACCAAAAAGCTGCTCAATATGTCAGGGGCTCCGATTGAAACTATTGTAATTGATGAACTTAAAAAAGCATATGTTCGTAAAGAAACAAACTATATGTTTAATGGTGACGATTCAGGAAATGAAAATCCAGGTGCATTGGCTAAAAAGGCGGTACCATTTGTGCCATCAGTAGCAGTAGATGTTACTGCAGCAGATGCTGGTCAAAAGCTTTACGATGCACTTATTGAAATGAAGAACACACCTGTTACAGAAGTTATGAAAAATGGACGTTGGATCATCAACCGTGCTGCATTAACTTTAATTGAAAAAATGAAAACATCGGATGGTTTCCCGCTTCTGCGTCCAATGACACAAGCAGAAGGTGGAATCGGCAATTCACTCGTTGGATATCCAATGGAATTTACCGATTCAGCGGATAAAAAAGGAGCTGCGGATATTCCTGTTCTTTATTTCGGTGATTTCAAATCATTCCAAATTCAAGATGTTATTGGGGCAATGCAAATGCAAAAATTAGTAGAGAAATATGCTGGAACCAATCGTGTTGGTTTCCAAATTTATAATTTACTAGATGGTCAGCTTGTATATTCTAAATTTGAACCAACTGTTTATCGTTATGAAATTGGGAAAGTGATCACTGGCGGAGGTGAGTGATGGAAGTTTCAGAAGAATCGTCATTAGTAGAAAAACTCAAATCACATCTTCATTTTGAAGAAGGAATGGACGATTCTCTTTTAGAACTCTATATTAAAAATGCTGAGAAGTATGTGAAAAAAGCAACTGGGAAACAGGCGGAATACTTGGTAATCATGGTTGCTGGGATTATGTTCGAGTATAGAGTTGCAGAAAAAGAATTAGGGGAGGCGTTGGAAGCAATGACGCCTTTTTTTGTTCAGGAGGCTTTTGTAGATGAAGAGACAAACGAACAACCTTAGATGGAAAGCTGACTTGATGCAGTTGTCGTGGGATGTTGATGAAGATGATAGACCAATAAAAAAGATGAAGAAAAAACGAGATGTTTTTTATCAAGATATTGGTATTACTGCTCAAGAAAAATATCTTTCACAACAAGCTAAAACTGATGTTGTAAGACGGATTAAGATTCGCTTGGACAAGAGTATTACTGAAAAAGAAAATGGAATCACTATTGAAGGGATTTCATATAATATTGTTCGTATCTATACAAATATGGATGCTAGAGAAATGGAGTTAAGTCTGGCCTATGTCGATTAGTTTTGATGAATTGATAAAACTACTAAAATCAGTCAATCCACAAACATTTAGAGGGAAAGCTCCGCCAGGAGTTTCCTATCCGTATATTATTTACTCAAATATTTCTATGGGAAAAAAGATAGCTTCTAGTAAAACAGCTAAATTAATGCCTTTATACCAGGTATCTTTATTCACAAAAGGTACAGAAAAAGAGCTTATTACTTTAGAAAAGGCTCTGAAAAAGATTCCTCATACTGATTTTTATGGTATTCAAGGGGATGAAAATGATGATACGGTAACTAATTTTTATACTCAAATAAGGGTGGTAGAAGATATTGAAAGATAATAATGGATTTCAAGACATGTTAGATTATACGAGTCGTTTGTCTCAAGTTGATCCACAAAAAGTTACACTTGAATCTCTTAACGAAGCAGCTCAATATTTTGTTGATAAACTTTTACCAAATATTCCTCGGTCGTTGATGAAAAAGAAGCACATGAAGGACCATATAAAAGTTGATGTTGAAGATGATAAGGTGACTATTTATTTTGAAGATACATCCTTCTATTGGCGCTTTGTTGAGAATGGTACTGTCAATATGAAAGCCCAACATTTTGTGGAAGGGACTTGGCAACAACAAAAAAGTAATGTTGAGGACATTATGACTAAAAAAATAATAAAGGAAATGGAAGGTAAGTAACTTGGGAAAACAAGATGTATTTTACTTTGAAGGTTTGGATGATATTCTCATTGCGATGATGACTGTTCGAGAAACAGTTTCGACACCGCCAGAATATGGAGAAATTGTCCGATTGCCTATCGCTACTAAGCTAGCAATTAAGGGTAATGGTTCAGAATTGGAAAAATGGGCATCAAGCAAGATGTTTCGCCGTGTATCACGAGAGACAAAACATGAGATTGGCTTGGATCATGTGGGGATTCCTATTGAAGTAATGGACGAGTTGAAAGGATTAATTTCAAAAAGTGGAGTGACTTTTGGGAAAAACAACGCTCGTGAGCTGCCATATTTTGCTTTTGGATTCATTGGTAATGTTGAAAATGGTGGGAAGAAAGCTGTATGGTATCCTAAAACACAACTATCGAATGTTGTTGATGAAGAATACACTACGGCAGAAGAAGAAACTAAAATTGACGATGTGACAGCTAACCTTGTTGCTACAGGATTAAATAATAACAACATTATGTACGCAAGTTATGATTCTAATCGTGATAGTGCAGTTGATGTCCCTGTTGATACATTTATTTCAGTGCCAATCTTTGATGAAGCACAATGGGATAAGTTAGTTTCAGACAGTAAAAATCCACCAGAAACAAAGTAAAAGTAGAAAGTGAGTAAAAATGGCAAAATTATCTGATTATGGTTTTCAAATTGATAATCTGGAAAATACTTCAATCTGTATGATTAAAGGAAAAGAATTTCCTGTTTCATTTACAATGGAAACCATGGAATATATTGCGGATATTTATGGCGGCGATTACGCACAATTTGAAGCAGATATGAATAAGATGCTCAAGAAGAGTAAGGGGCGCATTAAATCCTCAAACTTGGCATCTTCAGATCTTAAAATCATGCGTTCTCTTATTTACGGAATGCTTAGAACAGGTGGACTTGATGAAAGTTCAGAAACAATTTTTAATTTCTTAGGAATGAGCGGTGATGTTCTTTCAATCTATTCTGTCTGCATGGAAATTTTCACAAGACAAGCATTTCAGGTGGAAGACCTAAAAAAATCGAAGAAGCCACAAGATTTTCAAAAAGCAAAACGAAAAAACAATCGAAATTACAAGAAAACTCCCAAGAAGTAGGTACTCCTTGGAGTTTTTATTTGTATGTCGCCATAACTTTGTTAGGGTGGGATATTGATTTTTTACTTAAATCAAGTCCAAACTTGTGGCTTAAAAGCTATATACAATGGTTAGAATCTAATACTGATTTTGAACCAATAGAATCAACAACACTAGATAAATCACCTTGGTGGTAGAAAGGAGCAAATAAATGTCTACAAAAGAAACAGATGTTGTCTTAAATTTTAAGATGGATGGACAAGTTCAATATGCTCAAACTATCAAAGAGATTAATCAAGTGATGAATACTGCAGCAGCTGAATATAAAAATCATATTGCTGCGATGGGAAAAGATGCCAGCACAACAGAAAAGTTAACGGCTACTAAAAAGAAACTAGAAATCCAACTTGAAGGCGCAGAAAAGCGCTCAAAAATGTTGAGAGATGAATATGAGCAATCTGTAAAAGAAACAGGTGCCTATTCAGAACAATCTAAAAAGTTATATAAACAGTTACAAGATTCAGAAACAGGAGAAAATAAACTTAGAAACGCTCTTGAACAAACCAACGAAGCTTTAAAAGAGCAAGGTAAGATGTCTGATGAGACAGCAGAGAAGCTCAAAAAAATTGAAGATACTGGCGAGAAAATAAAGGGCGTTGGTGAGAAAATGACTGTTGGTGTAACGGCACCAATTGTTGCAGCAGGTGCAGCAGGTCTTGCTGCTTTTGGTGAAGTTGATGAAGCCTTAGACACTATTATTACCAAAACAGGTGCTACTGGTGAAAAAGCTGATCAGCTTTCAGAATCTTTTGAAAATGTTGGTTCAAACACACATCTACCTCTTCAAACAGTAGGGGAAGCTATTGGTGAGGTAAATACCCAGTTTGGTTTTATGGGGAAACAGCTAGAGGATTCTACTAATTACTTACTTCAATATGCTGAAATTAATGAAACAGATGTCTCCCAGTCAGCTATTTCCGCAAGACAGGCAATAGAAGCTTACGGTTTAGAATATAGTGATTTAAACAGTGTTCTTGATGTCACAACGAAAACGGCTCAAGATACAGGGCAATCTGTTGACGATCTCATGAAGAAAGCAATTGATGGCGCACCTCAAATTAAGCAACTTGGTCTCAGTTTTGGTGAAGGTATAACTTTGATGGGTAAATTTGAGCAGTCAGGGGTAGATTCAGGGGCTGCTTTAAGCAGTTTATCAAAAGCTACGGTTGCTTATTCGAAGGACGGTAAGACACTTGCTCAAGGCTTGGGAGAGCTTCAAAATAAAATAAAGAACGCTAGTTCTGAAACAGAAGCTATCAATGCAGCTTCTGAAATCTTCGGTACTAAAGGTGGACCACGTATGGCAGATGCTATACGCAGAGGAGCATTAGACCTTGGAGATCTTGCCAAATCAGCTGAAAGTAGTGGTGGGACAGTAGGGACAACATTTGATGCTACTCTAGACCCAATTGACAAAGCTGGACAAGCGATGAATAATGCAAAGCTTGCAATGGCAGGTGTTGGAGAAAGTGTACAAGTAAGTCTCTTACCATTTTTTGAAATGGCTACAAATGCCATGCAATCATTTAAAGGATGGTGGGATTCTCTTGATCAAGGAACCAAGAACTGGATAATTACTATAGCAGGAATAGCTGCGGCAGTAGGTCCAGTTCTTGTTGTTTTTGGTACATTAATGGGCTCTATCACCAAAATATATAACGGAATAAAACTGATGCAATCTGCATTTAGTGTTGTAAGTGCATTTTTAGCTGCAAATCCATTTGTACTGGGAATAGCAGCAATAGCAATTCTTGTTACGGCTGTAGTTGTGGCTTATAACAAGGTTAAATGGTTCAGAGATGGAGTGAATGCCTTTATTGGAGGAATAAAAAATACTTTTGTTCAAGGATTTAATTTTATTTCTGGGTATTTAGGGAGTGTTTTTGGAGGAATAGTCCAAAACTTTAACAACTTTTTCAATGCAGGAAAACGTATATTTAATGGTTTTATTGATTTTGTAACAGGAGTATTTACCGGCAATTGGGAACAAGCTTGGAATGGAGTTGTAAATATCTTCGGTGGAATATTTGATGGTATTGTTGCTTTTGCAAAAGCACCATTAAACCTTTTAATCGGTCTTATTAATGGAATGATTGGTGGTTTAAATAATATTAAATTGCCAAAATGGGTTCCAGGAATAGGTGGAAAAGGAATTGATATTCCACAAATACCTTATCTTGCGACTGGTGGTCATTTAATTAATGGGCAAGCTATCGTAGGTGAAGCAGGTCCAGAATTATTGACAGCTAAAAACGGTAAAACAACAGTTACACCTCTATCAGATGATGAGAAACGTAAAGGAATAGGTGGAAGCTACCCAGATCGAACAGTCATTGAACAGCACAATCATTTTGGACGTATTGATGCAAACAATCCAAGTGAAGTTGCAAGAATGAATCGACAAATGAAACAAGCAGCAAATCAAGCCTTGGTTGCGAAAGGAGGGATACCTTGACAGAATTTTTAAATTCAGATGAACCGAATTTTATCTTCAAGGGTATTAATGCCCTTATAGATATGGATTGTATTATTGAAACTGAACTTCCTGACATTCAAGCCCAACCTCGTATTGAAGAAATTTCTATACTGGGGCGTAGTGGAACACTGACAGAATGGTACGGTGACTATGAACCTTACGATCTTGACATTGGAAAAATTAGTATTCCTTATGAAAATTTACGAAAAGTAAAGCAGTGGCTCAAAGGAGCCGGTCAGTTAATTTCACACAATGATTATGATAAATACATCGAAGCAGTTCCTTCATTCTCTTCTCCGCTTAAATTTGAAAATGAGTGGGGATGTTTTTATACATTTGAACTTACTTTTCATTGCCAGCCATTCAAAAAAAGAGTAAATGAACAACCTATATTACTGAGTAAATCTGAATTATCGTTTTATAATCACGGAGATGTAAAATCATTTCCGAGAGTTGAATTTTATAATTCAAAAAATATTTATTTCAAAATTATTTGTAATGATGTAGAACTAAGCTTGCCAACTTTATCAAAAGGTAAGGTAGAAATTGATTTTGAAAAGGGAATGGCAGTTCAAAATAATAAACTTGTTCCAAGTGTTGGAGAATGGGGAGAAATTCTTCCAGGGGAAAATAAAGTTTCAGTTTATGGGGATTATGTTGATGGAAAATTATTTATGAGGAGCTTGTATCTTTGAAAAAAATATATTTATATGACAAAATGCCTGGTAATCTCGAAGAAAATGGTCTTCCTATACTGGATTGGCGTGATCTTCCTGAAATTACTCGAAGTTGTAATAATACCTTTTCATTTTATGGTAATTATCACCTTAGAGGGGATAATGTAAAACAAATAAAGCGTAAAAAGTACATTAAAGCATTTACTGAAAATGGGACTTATCAATATTTTAGAATAAAAAGTGTGAAGAAAAACCTAAGTGGAGTAGCTATTACAGCAACTCACCTTGGATATGAAGCAAATCGTAACTTTATTAAATCATTGTATGTCCCTAATGGGAATGGTAAGCAAATTATGGCCAAGTTAAAAGAAAGCTTGGCCTTTTCTCAACCCTTTAAATATGAATCAGATGTAACGAGTTACCACCAGTTTACTGTTAATCAAGCCAATCCTATAGAAGCTATCATTGGCAGCAATAATGGTAATGAAAATCTTTCTAGTATTTGTGATGCTGAGTTAGATATGGATAACTACACTTTGAATTTAAAAAAGAGAATCGGAGAAGATAAGGGATTTCGGATTGACTTTGGTAAAAATCTAGCTGCAATAGAAGAAACAATTGATGATAGTTCTGTGGTCAATCGTCTGTTTCTTGTAGGAGGTGTTCCAGATGATACGGATTATAATAAACCACAGAATCCAGTAACGTTCAGTTATTTAAGTGTATCTGGAGTTGCAGAAGAAGATGTGCAAATTGCACGACGAGAAAACAGCGAATGTAAAACTGTTGCGGATTTGAAGAAGTGGGGCCAATCACTTTTTGATAAAGATCGTATTCATGAACCAAAAGTTACACATGAAGTCGATATGGTATCTCTAGAAAATACTTTAGAATATCAAGAACTTTATAGAGAGGTTTCAGGTCTAAGATTTGGGGATACTGTGCATGTATCATTGAAAAATTTAGAAATTGAAGTTCAAGAACGTATGATTGAATATGTTTGGTATCCAACAATTTGTAAATATAAATCAATTGTTTTAGGCAATGATTTAGAAATGTATACCTCATCTATCGAAACTCAAGTAACTTCTGTCAAACAGAAGCTTGAGACAAGGTCAGAAGAACTTATTAGTGCTGTAAACAACGCCACACAATGGATTACGGGAAATAAAGGTGGATATGTCTTATTAGATCCTAAAGATGCCCCTGAAAGAATCTTAATTATGGATAAACCTAATGCCAAGGATGCTAAAAAGGTTTGGCAGTGGAATGTTAATGGACTAGGTTATTCTAGTACCGGAATAAATGGACAATATGGTCTTGCTATGACACGTGATGGTCATATTGTGGCTGATTTTATTAAGGCAGGCACCTTAGAAGGTATTAAGATACGTTCAGTCGATGATAAGTTTATTGTAGAAATGTATAACGGTAAAGTCCGATTCATTAGGAATTTAGGTAATGGAAAAGAAGAAGAAATGGTTGCCTTTACACCATCTCTTAATAATGAAACGGGAGAGCTTAATGGGATTGGTTTAGTCCAAAATCCTGGTTATAAATTTGCTATTTCTTCAAAAAATTCAGATGGCACCTTTTCAAATGTCGTACGGGTTCCAGCGGATAGTACTGGAAGCAAGCCAAAGCTAGAGCTTTTTGGAGATGTCAGTGTTAACGGAAGATTGTTGCTTAATGGTCAGGAAGTAATCGCAGGTGGGGGCTCTGGTGGTGGAGAAGGAGAGTTTCCACCAGAAATAGTTACGGATCAAGAAAAGAATGCTTGGATTGTTTGGCAGTTCTTGAAATCAAAAGGCTACACTGAACAAGCTGCCGCAGGTATTCTTGGGAATATGGACCAAGAATCGGGGATTATGCCAGATACTGAACAAATAGGCGGCCCTGCTTATGGTTTGGTGCAGTGGGATGGTTCTGCTTATCCTCTGGTTCCACCTGCTACATGGAATGGACGTGAATATGTCCAAAACTTGATGCGTGCCGCAGGAATTTCTG